>Ga0268262_10001920_pt1 | contig 24681 bp, 23 predicted proteins | sample TergutNc150P3_FD_190354 | JGI IMG/M metagenome (GOLD analysis project Ga0268262, IMG submission 190354) | Nasutitermes corniger P3 segment gut microbial community from laboratory colony in Florida, USA - Nc150 P3 (SPAdes) (version 2) | ecosystem: Host-associated > Arthropoda: Insects >...
ATCCCCAGCACGGCGGCGATTATCAGTGCGCCGCCGGCCGAGACGAGCCAAGACATAAAGCGGTCTATGCGCTTGGCGGAGTTGGAATTATTTTGGAGGTTGGAATCCATTTGGTTTTTAATAATGCACTACCCTAGTTCCAACGCCTGTGGGCTGCTCTGTCTTTCGGACTTCTGCGGCGGCCATCTGCGCCGTCAGGGGCATGTAGCCGTCCTTGACGACTATCTCTTGGCCGCTCTTTGAGAGGACGAACCTCAAAAATTCTCTGACAACCGGCGGCAGCCCGTCTTTGGGGTTCTTGTTGACATATATGTACAGGTTGCGGGCGAGGGGGTACTTGCCGCTCATCGCGTTTTCGTAATTGGCCGCATTGGGTTGGCTGCCGGTTTTGTCTGCAATAGCTAGGGCCTTGACGCCCGAGGTCAAATAGCCGATGCCGCTGTAGCCAATTCCAAACCTATCGGAAGAGACGCTTTGCACAACAGAGGAAGAACCCGGCTGCTCTTTGACTGTGTCTTTGTAGTCGCCCTTGAAAAGAGCGATTTCCTTGAAGTAGCCGTACGTGCCAGACGCGCTGTTGCGGCCGTAGATGGAGATTGGCCTGACGGCCAAATCGCCAGCGGCTCCGGCCTCGCCCCAAGTCTTTATGTCGGCGTAGCCGCCCTTGAAGGTCTTAGAAAAAATGCCGTCCAGTTGCTGAAGGCTTAAAGAGTTGACGGGGTTGTCCTTGTGGACAAACACCGCCAGGGCGTCAACGGCCACGGCCACCATGGTGGGCTTGTAGCCATATTTTTTCTCGAATTGGTCTATTTCTTCGCTCTTCATCTCGCGGCTCATCGGGCCCAACTGGGCAGTGCCTTCGATGAGGGCGGGCGGGGCAGTGCCAGAACCCTTGCCTTCCACTTGGATGTTGACATTTGGGTACTCCTTGCGGAAGGCCTCTACCCACAGCGACATAAGGTTGTTGAGGGTGTCGCTGCCGATGGAATTGAGGTTCCCCGTCACTCCGGCGACTTTTTTGTATTCGGGCAGCCCCCTGTCGGTTCGCAGGGCTTGGGCCGAAAGGCCAGCGGTGGCCACGATTGCTGTTAAAGATGCAATGATCAATTTCATGTATTGATCCTCCTTCGCCTTTCAGAATGTCGGGGCGGTGCTTCAATCTTGGTTCGCGCATGTAAAATCTGTGTAATCATCTGGGCAAGGATGCGTAAAATCCCGATCTGGCGCAAAAGTCGGATTGTTGTTTGACAGATGTAACCCCAACAAATAAATTATTTATTGCAAGCTGAAAAAAATTTCGGAACAAAAAGGCACATTGCCCCATTGACATATACGTATGGTGTCGTACACTTATTGCTGTAGTTTGCCACCGGAGGACAAAAATGAAGACGCCGCGACCCACAGATGCCGAGTTGATGGTACTGCGAATATTGTGGCAGGAAGGGCCTAGCACCGTCAGGCGCGTCCACGAATTGCTTAGCCAAGAGAAAGAGCTGGGCTACACGACGGTGCTAAAGACGCTGCAGGTGATGACAGAAAAGGGCATCGTTGTGCGCGACGTGTCGGCTAGGAGCCACATTTACGCTCCGGCGGCCACCGAAGTCCAGACGCAGCGCACACTGGTTGATCATCTTATGTCGCTGGCATTTGGGGGTTCCGCGCTGAAACTGGTTATGCAGGCGTTACATGCGCGCCCGACGTCAAAGGAAGAGCTGGAGCAGATCCGCGAACTGATTGACAAGGAAAAAGGGGCAAAGCAATGACCGCGATATGGCAGTCCGTTGAGCTCCAGCGCCTTGGCTGGGCCCTGCTGCATTCGCTTTGGCAGGGCGCGGCGATATGCGCTTTGGCTGCCGTTCTGTTGCGCCTGATGCGCCACAAAAATCCGCAGCTTAGGTACGCAGTTACCTGCTGTGCGATGGGGGCTCTTGTCATAGCGGCCACAGGCACAGTTTTCTATCTAATGGGCGAGCCAGTTCCGCTATCCACAGAAATGGCGGTCAAGTCTATCGCACAGTCAAGAGAGGGCGCAGTTGCATGGCTCATGGGCGTTATCCCAAAGCTCCCCATTATTTGGGCGGCGGGCGTGCTGGTGCTTTCGGTGCGCCTCTTGGGTGGCTGGTGCTGGCTCAGGCGCGACATCAGACTTTGGGCCAGCCCCGCTCCCGCAGAATGGAGGTGGCGCGCCGCCAGCCTGTCGAGGGCGATGGGAATGGCCGGGCGCGTAAAAGTATTAGTATCGCAAAGGCTGTGTTCCCCGATGGCAATAGGCTGGATAAAGCCACTGGTGCTATTGCCCGCGTCTGCGTTGCTGCATCTGCCACCAGACGCGCTGGAGGCTATATTGGCCCACGAGCTTGCCCACATCAGGCGGCGAGATTTTCTTGTCAACTTAGTGCAGTCAGTTGTTGAGGTACTGTTTTTCTATCATCCTGCCGTTTGGTGGTTGTCCAGCCAGATACGCGAGCTGCGCGAGCACTGCTGCGACGACGAGGCGGCAAAGCTATGCGGCAGCGCGGTTGATTATGCGTCAGCCTTGGCCGAACTTGAAACTCTGCGTGGAGGGCATGCCACGCCACAACTGGCCCATGCGGCCAATGGAGCGTCTCTAATGAAAAGGATTCAGCACCTTTTAAGCATTTCTCAACCAGTGTCGCTTGGCGTCCGAGCCGGCCTCATCGCGGCGGCATTTTTGTCCATGGTCGGCGCGGGGGCCTTATGGGGTTTCAGCGTTGAGGCGCAACAGAAATTGGAGAGGCAGAGGATCATCATCAGGGACGGCAGCAAGTCCTTGGACGTCAACATGCAGGGCGACGTCAAACTAGACCCCAGCTCCAAAAATGGGTTCGCCTTGGGCGAAGGGGCCTCGCTTCAGATAACCGAAAAGGGCGGAGGGCCGGCCCGTCGCTTGGATATGAAACAAGAAGACAGCGGCGTGAAAGTGATTTATCACATAGATGGGCGTGAAGTGCCTTTGGACACTGAGGGAGAGGCCTGGCTTAAAGTGCAGATCAAGAAAATCCAAGGGGTTGAAGTCCGAAAATCGTCGTTGGCTCCAAACGGGAGCGGAGCCATCCAGTTTAAAATTGCGGAAGACGGCAAAGATGGCGCGGGCAGCAAGGTTATCGTCTATTCAAATGGCCGATCTCCAATCATTTTGGATGGGCAGCCCGTTTTAAGCGGCGATTTGTCCTCGCTTGTTGAAGCAATAAATAAAATGAGTCCAGAGGAAATACAAGGACGGGCGGAACAGGCAAGGAAATATGCTGAAGAGGCAGCGAAGCAGCTTGAAGTGATTAGGAAAAGGGGAGCAGAGGTAGTAGATACAAGAATGAGTCCAGAGGAAATACAAGGACGGGCGGAACAGGCAAGGAAATATGCTGAAGAGGCAGCGAAGCAGCTTGAAGTGATTAGGAAAAGGGGAGCAGAGGTAGTAAATACAAGAATGAGTCCAGAGGAAATACAAGGACGAGCAGAACAGGTAAGGCAACATGCCGAGGAAGTGGCGAAGCAGCTTTAAGTGATTAGGAAAAGTAGGATTGGGACTGAGGCAGACGCAAAACTGAGGGAGCTGATAAAGGAGCAGAACGAAAAATCTAAGGTTCAGTTGGAAGATTTTTTAAGGAAGCGGCTCCAAGTGGAGGTCAAAGAATTGCCGGCTCAAGGGAAGGCCCTAGAATTGTTCACAGGTGTCATTAGACCAAGTGTTATGAGGGTGTTCCCTGCGGAATTGACAGAAGGCCCTTCCATTACCCCAGAGGCCAAAAAGCGGCGCATCGAAGAAGAGTTGAAGAGGGCGAAGGCCCGCGTGGAGCAACTGGAGGAAGAGCTAAAAAAATCCGAGGCGAAGTAGAGAATTAGAGCGTCCAACATCAAGCACAGCGCTGAAATCTTGAAAGGGAAGCAATCATAGTTCATCATTAGGTATGTTGCTCATTATGGACGGACGATGATCGCCCGCGGATGTCTGCTTGCCTTTTTTCTAGCGGCTTTTCTGTGCCCCCAAGGGGTGATAGAGCGCTCTCGTGCCGCCCTGCCCGAAGATGAAAAAAAGGCCATAGCAGAGGCAAGGGCAGGGGCAAAGCCTAGGCCATTCGTTGCCAGAAAGAAGCCATTGGTCGAGGCGGAGAGTGCTCGTGTCCAAGCATTTGAGGCGGCAAAAAATAGTGTTGTCCAAATAATTTTGAAGCAGGCCATTCAGGGCGGCCCACAGGTTCAGTCGCGGAGACAGGGTTCGGGGGTCGTATGGGATCAGTTGGGACACATAGTCACCAACTATCACCTTGTGGCCAGTGACAATGAGCAGCTTGGCGCGGAGCAAGGTGATTCAATCGCGCTGACGGTGCTGGCCGCAGATGGAGCGGAGTATGGAGCGCGGGTGGTTGGAACAGTTCCAAAATGCGACTTGGCACTGTTGAAAGTGGATGCCCCAATCAAAGGGGCGAAGCCAATACTCCTTGGGCGCTCGTCTGATTTGACCGTAGGCCGTACGGTTTTGGCCCTTGGCAACCCATTTGGCTACGACCACAGCCTGACCAGCGGCATCGTGTCGGCGCTTGACAGAGTGATACTCTTGCCTTCAGATACCTCCATCAGTGGCGTAATCCAGACAGATGCCGCAGTGAATCCAGGCAATTCAGGGGGTCCGCTGCTGGATTCCATGGGCCAAATGGTGGGGCTCAACACCGCCTTTGCTTCTCCTTCTGGATGGAGCGCGGGCATCAACTTTGCAATTCCATCGCAGACCGTCATCAAGGAAATCGGCGCACTGCTTGGCACCAATAGAGAAGCCGCCCCGCTTTCGCCCATGTCCCCAAAAGAAGCAGCCAGCGCAAGTGCATTTGACCAAGCAGTCCATTCTGTTGTGGGCATCCATGCAAGCGAAAGGCGCCAAAATTTCAGGTCGGGAAGTGCATTGGTTGATCCCATAGGCAGCGGCACCGGTGTTGTGTGGGATTCCCTTGGGCACATAGTCACAAACTTTCATGTTGTGGCCGTGCGCGACCCAATGCGGGGGGTGCTGGTTCCTGCGGACATCATCACAGTTACGACAAGCGACGGGGCAGAAGTCAGGGCGCGTTTGGTGGGGGCGCGCCCAGGCATTGACGTAGCAGTACTCAAAATGGAAGATTTGCCAAATGGCATAAAACCAATGTTGCTGGGCAGCGCGTCCAGCGCGGCTGTGGGTCAGTCGGTGTTGGCGCTGGGAAATCCGTTTGGCGAAAACCAAAGCCTGACGGTTGGCATCATTTCAGCATTGAATAGGACTATAGCTTCCTCCAGAGGCGAGCCAATAGACGGGGCCCTGCAAACAGACGCAGCGATAAACCCAGGCAACTCAGGCGGTCCGCTGATGGATCTGGACGGACGGATGCTTGGGATCAACACAATGATAATAAGTGCCTCTGGCGCAAACGCCAACATCGGTTTTGCCATCCCAATTGATTTGATATGCAGGGAAATAGAAGAAATCGTTGGCAAAAGCCAGACATCGGAAACCGCGCTAACGGTGCCGTTGCAGGAAGACAAGGGCAGGGCGGATGTATTTGCAAGGGCGCACGATGCTGTTGTGTACGTCCATGCCGAAACCGAAAAGTTTGATTTCCGCGACAATTGGTCGGGCCGCGTCTATAGCCTGCGCCCAGAATCTGGGACAGGGATAGTCTGGGACACAAAGGGGCACATCATAACCTCATATTCAGCGGTGCTGATCAAAGACCCACTATCCGACCAAGTGACAGAGGCCGACAAGCTAAAAGTCACGCTGGCGGACGGAAACACATATCGCGCACGCATCATAGGGCGCAGCATGGAGTACGGACTCGCGGTGCTGCGCGTGTTCGCGCCATTCAAAGACCTGCGCCCCTTGCCACTTGCGCGGCCCGGGGATATAAAAGTTGGCCAAGACCTGTATGCCATCGGAAACCCATTTGGGCTGGACTACAGCCTTAGTTCGGGCATATTGTCGGCACTCAGAGATTCGGATTCGGGCCCAAGGGGAGCCATACAGACGGACGTAGCCATCAACTATGGCAACATAGGCGGGCCTATGCTGGACAGTGAAGGGCGCCTTGTCGGGATGGGCTTTTTCATAGAAGGGCCCCAAATATCACACGCGGGGATCAACCTTGGGCTCTCATCGGGAACGCTGAACCGGATAGTTCCATTGTTGCTGAAAAAAGGGCAGGTGGAGCGACCAGTCTTGGGCTTCGTCAGCCTGTCCGCCATTGTAGCTGGCAGCTATTTCAGTGTCCAAAAGGGCGTGGTCATACAATACGTCGAAGCCGATTCTCCGGCGTTCAATGCGGGGCTGAAAGGGCTGAAGCCATCCAAGGATGGCCGGGTGCCAGAACTTGGCGACGTCATAGTTGGCCTGCGCGGCAAGGCTGTGGACAACCAAGAGACGCTGTGGGATCTTATCGAGCAGGAGCCAGCAGACGGGCCGCTGCCCTTTGACGTAGTGCGGGACGGCAAGCGGATAAAGGTAATCATTTCGCCCACGGGCAAAAAAAATAAAGACATTTCCAAAGCGCCATGAGATAATAATCGTTTGGGTTTGCGCGGCCGTGCCTTTTTGGAAATGCTACTTTTGGGCGGGTCGGGCAAGCTAATATTGCGAACGCCGACATTTCGCAAATTGTGCAAATGGTCGGCAAAGCGCAGACAGTGTGCAGGGAGCTAACTTGGAAAATCCGACTTTTGAATCATTGGGGTGCGACGCGCCATACTTGGTCGCCCTAGAGAATAGGGGCTTTACATCTCCAACCCCCGTACAGAGCGAGTGCTTTGCTCCCGGACTGGAAGGAAGGGATTTGTTGGTGCAAAGCCGCACTGGTAGCGGAAAAACGCTTGCATTCGGGCTGCCCCTGATGCACAGGCTAAAAGAAGACAGGCACCCGCAGGCGATCATCTTGACGCCCACAAGGGAGCTGGCGCAGCAAGTCGCGAACGAACTGCGGAGCGTCAACCGCAGCCTTGACATGGCCCAGCTTGTTGGCGGCATGAGCTACACGCCCCAACTGCGGTCTCTTTCGGAAGGCGCCAAGGTGATCGTGGGCACGCCGGGGCGCGTGATGGATCACATGGAGCGCGGCACGCTGGACTTGTCGCACGTCCACATGGTCGTGCTGGACGAGTGCGACGAAATGCTGAACATGGGCTTCATAGAAGACGTCGAAAGGATACTGTCAGAAGTGCCTTCGGGGCCCCAGACGTATTTGTTTTCAGCCACGCTTCCCGCGCCAATAGCAAGCCTAGCAAAACGATTCCTTAAAAACCCGCACCGCGCCGAGATGACAGAATCGGGCGGCGTTGCCCAACACGCGGACATAAACCATACAGCATGCTTGATCGCAGATCACCTGCACACAAAAGCCCTGGCCAACCTGCTGTTGCACGATGAGCCAAGCGCCGCGCTGATATTCACCAAGATGAAATTGCAGACGGAAGAAGTTGCCGAGGCCCTTCGCAACGCTGGCTTGGCTGCCGACTATCTGCATGGCGATCTCAATCAAGGCGCCAGGAACCGCATAATGGGCAGCTTCAAGTCTGGCCGTCTGCGCTACCTCGTCGCCACCGATGTTGCAGCGCGTGGCATTGACGTAGAGGGGCTGCCTCTAGTGGTCAACATAGGCATCCCCACGCAGTTTGAAAACTACATACACCGCACAGGCCGCACAGGCCGCGCAGGAGCCAAGGGAACTTCGCTCTCGCTGGTTGGACACAAAGAGAGCCGGATTTTGCTGGCATGGGCCAGGCGGGGCGGCTTGCAGCTTGAATGGCGCGCCGTGCCAAGCCCCGAAGAGATACGCAAAGAGCGGGTTCACCGCCTATCCGAGAGAGTCGGCAAACAGGAGGCCCCCGCCTTTGAGTCGTTAGCGGCGGAGATGTTGCAGAACAGGCCAGCCGAACAGTTGGTGGCCGCGCTATTGTCAATGATAGAAGATGACGCCCATCTTGGCTTCGATTTGCCAGATGCCCCCGAGCTAAACAAGAGAAAGCCAAAAGACTTCGAACCCAAACAGCGCCGCAGCCCATCCCGCCCGCAAGAGAAGCGAGAAAGGCAAAGAGGAGAGGCCCCAACAGATAGGCCAAGCCGCGCCGGGTATCAGCGGCGCGAAGAAAAAGGCAAGACAAAAGGCTACTTTGAGGACTGGAAGGACAAAAGGGACAAAAAAGCCAAAGAGGGCAAAAAGGAAAAAGATAGCAAGGACAATAAAGCCAAAAGGGAAAGAGAGGACAAATACGACGGCCCCAAAAAGTCCAAAAAGGTCAACACCATGCCCGAATGGGCCGCACTCAGGCAAAAAAAATCTTTTTCGCCAAGGGCCTCGTCCAAAGACGGCTATTCAGCCAAGTCAAAAAATGGGGCAAAAAAGAAAGACAAGGACAAGTCCTACAAATTGTCTTCCGGCTATGGCGCCAAGGCAAAAAAGAGGTAATTTAACCCTTTTTTGAGTGTACTTTTTTGATTATGTACTTGGGCCTGTCGCGGACTTCGACATAGATGCGCCCTATGTACTCCCCCAGCAGGCCAAAGGCTACGAACTGGCAGCCCACAAAGAAAAAGAGTATGGCGAATAGGGTGAACACACCCTCCACCGTCCCCTCTGGGTCTAGGAAGCGATATATCATCAGCCCTATGAACAGCAAAAAACCCAGCAAAGCTATTGCCACCCCAAGCACAGAGAGCATCTGCAGCGGCAGAAGGCTGAAGCTGGTCAATAGGTCGAATTGCAGGTTGATCAGCCGCCAAAGGCCATACTTGGAATCTCCCGCCGCTCGCTCGGCATGGGCGACAGGGATTTCGGTTATGCGCTTGGCGAAGCTGTTGGCAAGAGCTGGGATGAAGCTGCTGCGCTCTCTGCACTGCAACATAGAGTCAACCACCTCGCGGCTGTAGGCGCGAAGCATGCACCCATAGTCGTTTAGCCTAACGCCAGTTGTCTTTCGGGTCATGGCGTTCACTATTTTGCTGGGCAGCGTACGGAAAATGCTGTCGTTCCGCCCTCTCCCTTGCCTCCACCCGCCAACTACGTCGAAGCCTTCTTCCATTTTTGCGACAAGGTTTGGTATCTCCTCTGGCGGGTTTTGCAGGTCGGCGTCCATCGTGATGACTATTTTGCCCTCCACTTGGGCAAACGCGGCAAAGATAGCCGAATGCTGGCCGTAGTTCCTGTTGAACTCCACCACCTTTACCCTTGGCTCCGCTTTGGCAATTTCCAATATCATCTCTAGGCTCTTGTCGCGGCTCCCGTCGTCTGTCATCACCACTTCCCAGCCCTTTTCATCAAAGCCCTCCAGTGCTTTGGAGAGCCGCGCCCAAAGTTGCTCTATGTTGGCTTCTTCATTGTAGATGGGGATCACAACGCTTACGTATGGGGCCATGGGTTGTCCTTTAGCCGATGATAGAAAGAGGAACCTGCAAACTCCTAGATCATTATACGCTAGTGAATTGCCGCAACTCAAAAGCGGTAGGGCGGCTCCGATTGAGGTGGTTCACACGGTCGAAGGCGGTAAAGCGATTAATTATCGCGTAAACTAGTAATTGAGGAAGGGGGCTCATTGAACATACCACGCCACGTAGCCATAATCATGGACGGCAATGGGAGATGGGCCAATTCTAGGGGGCTGCCAAGGATCAAGGGCCACAAGGCGGGCGTGGTGCTGGTGGAGGAAATTGTAGATGCTGCGGCAAAGGCTGGGATTAAGCATCTGTCTCTGTATGCTTTCTCAACTGAAAACTGGCGTAGGCCGGATTCGGAAATCACAGTGATCATGAGCATGCTTAGGCTCTACATGAGAATTGTCAAAAATAAACTCTGCGAGAACGGCATCCGCTTTCACTTTTTGGGTGACCTAGAATCCATGCCCGAGGGCATCCAAGTGGACGCGCGCGAATTGGAGGCCGCGACGGAGGGCGGTTCAGCGATGACGTTCCACTTGGCCGTCAACTATGGTTCGCGCCTCGAATTGGTTAGAGCCGCTAGGAAGTGCATAGCCGATGGATTGACCGCAGAGCAGATAGACGAAGCCGCAATAGAGGAAAGGCTTTGGACAAAGGGCGTGCCAGACGTTGACCTATTGATACGCACGTCGGGCGAGCAGCGCATATCGAACTTTTTGCTGTGGCAGTGCGCGTACGCCGAATTTTATTTTGCCTCTTGCCATTGGCCAGACTTCACCCGCGAAGAGTTCAACAAGGCTTTGGATGCCTTTTCTGTGCGCGAAAGGCGGTTTGGGGGAGTGTGACAATTGACAGTTAACATCTCTCGGTATCCTACGCTATCGCTTCGGATACGCGAGACATCCACATGGAGTCTCTGCAACACAAAGGGAGGCAAAGACACCATGAGGATTTTGCCCTTGACAGTCGTCGTTCTGACAATTAACAATTGTGGATATGGGCTTTGTTCGCGCCGATTATTTTGATCGGGGATTGCTCATTTTGCCGGAGGTTCTTCGATGGCCCAAGAAGCAACAAATAGGCTGGACAAAAAAAACCTAGCGGCGAGGTTGGCCAGCACGGTCGTCTATGCCGCCGTCTTTTTGACCCTTCTCTGGTATGGGTCAGAGGCTTGGGCCAAGCTGACCTACTTGGGCTTTCTTGCGGTCGCTGCCTATATGGGGGCACGCGAGGCCGCGATGATCGGCAGAAAAATGGGACACTTCCCAAGCGCTTGGGCGGGTACCATTTTGGCGTGGGGCATCTTGGCGCACTGCTACCTATGGGGCCTTGGCGTGGAAGACAAAATCCCGCTGTGGCTGGTGCTGCTTGTCGGCGCGGCGATTGTCCACTTCTCTGCCCTGTTCTACAAACACAATCTCGACAACGCGCTGCCCAGCCAAGGCATCACAATTCTCGCGGGGCTATATTTGGGCATTGGGCTGGGCTTCCAGCAAAAATTGTTCATGTTCAACGAAACAACGCTGACAAACACAGGGGCTAGGCTATTGCTGGCGCTGTTTCTCATTGTGTGGCTGGGGGACGCGGGCGCGTACTTTTTGGGCAGCAAATTTGGCAAACATAAGCTGGCGCCTAAGATAAGCCCCAAAAAAACTTGGGAAGGGGTTTTTGGCAACCTTGTAGGCAACATGGCGGGCGCGTCCATAATCAAAAGCTTTGTATGCACCGATTGGACTTGGGTTGATGCAGTTGCCATAGCCATATTGCTGGGAACTTTCGGCCTTTTGGGCGACTTGGTGGAGAGTGCTTGGAAGCGTAGCGCGGGCCTAAAGGACAGCAATTTTGGCATCGCCATACCTGGGCACGGGGGGATGTTGGATCGCATAGATAGCCTAGTCTTTGCCGCGCCGGCGCTATATCTGTACGTCCACCTAATTCATGGGCTGAATTGATCCAGTGCCCGATGAGAAAACTGTCCTTACTTGGCTCCACGGGTTCCATTGGCAAATCCGCGCTGCACGTTGTTGAGGCTCACCTAGGCCGCTTGCAGGTTGTCGCATTGGCCGCAGGGCGAAACCTAGAGCTGTTGCAGGCCCAATGCGAAAAATTCAGGCCCAAGCTGGTGTCTATTGACAGGCAAGAAGACGCGGCGGCGCTAAAAAAACGCCTTAGCTATGCGCCTGAAGTCATAAGCGGGGCGCAAGGGTTGATGGAATGTGCCAACTATCCTGAATCCGACACGGTGCTATGCGCCGTGGTGGGCAGCGCTGGGCTGGCAAGCACCGAGGCCGCGCTTCTTTCGGGAAAGCGCGTGTGCCAAGCCAACAAAGAGAGCCTTGTGGTGGGCGGCCCCCTGATGAGGGCGGCGCTGCAAAGCGGCGGCGGCGAACTGCTGCCGGTAGATTCCGAACATGCGGCCCTGCACCAACTGCTGGCGCAACGCACACCCGACACCATCAGGGAAATAAGAATAACCGCAAGCGGCGGCCCATTCCGCGACTGGCCGCTGGAGCGCATGGCCAATTGCACTATAGAAGAAGCCCTCAACCACCCAACTTGGAAGATGGGCCCAAAAATCACCATTGACAGCGCGACGCTGATGAACAAGGGCCTAGAGGTCATAGAAGCCTCCGTCCTATTTGGCTTGGAACCATCCCAAATAAAAGTCACTATCCATCCCCAGAGCCAAGTTCATGCAATGGTGGGATTCAGCGATGGAACGTATCATCTTCAGGCAAGCGCAAACGACATGAAACTGCCCATACAGTACGCTCTTTTGTACCCCGAGCGCATGGCGGGCCCAGTGCCATATTATGACTGGGACGTCGAAAGGACATGGACATTCGAGCCGCCAGACATGCAGCGCTTTCCATGCTTGGCGCTCGCGTATGGCGCACTGAAAGAAGGAGGCACCGCCCCCGCCATACTAAACGCCGCAAATGAAGAAGCCGTTAAAGCATTTCTAGATGGACGAATTGGCCTTTGGGGCATCCACGCAGCCATAAGCCACTCGCTGGAAACCCAGGCCAGCGTCCCCGCGCTAAACTTGGACATAGTGATGGAAGCGGATAGAAAGGCTAGGGGGATAGCGAAAGAATGGATAAAGGCTAGGAGCTAGGGGTTAGGTTGTAGGGATTAGGGATTAGGGTAAGAAAGGAGGCAGCTGCGCCGCGCCTATGTTTATGGCGGATTGGGCGCGTAGCAGCGTGGGAGCGTTGTTGTCGCTTGGATAGCCTACATTTTTCAAATAGCCCCCAGCCACCCATCGCCACGAAATAGCCTCACAATCAAAAACAGCTAGGTTTTGCAAGTATCTCAATTTACAATAATATTTTGTCGAGGATTTGCAATGGCAGCAAAGTGTCATACCAGTTACAAGTTACCAGTTACAAGTTACAAGATGAAAACCCTTGCCACACGCGGCTTTGTGTCTAACATTTCTCGCAATAACAATAAGAATTGGCGCAAATCAAACAACAGGGCCGGGGGGATGTTTCCGTCGCACTTGGCACTTTCCGTCTGCATCGCGGTGTGTGTCTCTCTGTTTGCCCTAGCAATTCCCGGCATCGGCATATTGGGTCCAATCGTCATGCTGGCGGGTCTCATCGTTGTGCATGAGCTGGGCCATTTTTTGGCGGCAATGTACATGGGCATGCCCGTTGAGAAATTCAATATCGGATTCGGGCCTGGCGTAACCCTGTTCAAGTGGCGCGAGGCAGATGTGCGTCTGTCCATCCTGCCCTTGGGTGGCTACGTAAAGTTGGCGGGATTCAACCCAGAAGAGCCTAGCGCGGACGATCCTTACGGCTTTCTGAAACAGCCAGCGAGAAGGCGCATGCTTTTTTATTCGGGCGGAATAATAGCCAACGTGGTCGCTTGCGCCATGCTGCTGTATGCCGTGAATGTCGGCAGCGACAGGTACTCTGTCCAGTCAGTCAATGTGCAGGTTCAGGAGGGCTCTGCCGCCCAGGCGGGTGGGCTAGTCACGGGCGATGAACTAATCCGCATTGGTGACTTGACGCTGCCGGGCAATGACTGGAACACCCAAGTGGTGCCCTACATCAGGGAGCGTCCGGGACAGCCGCTGGAGGTTCAAATAAAGCGGGATGGAGAATTAAAGGACATGACGCTAACGCCGAGGCTTCAAGGGGGCGTGGGGTTCCTGGGCATCTCGATTACTCAAGTGATGAATGAAAAACCAGACAGGCCACTAATGTTCAACGACTTCCTGTACGCCGCCCCAAAGGCGATAAAGGAAACGTTTACACTGGGTACCCTAGTGGTGCAGGGATTCTGGAAACTGATCAGCTTTCAGTCCGGCATCAAAGACATAGGCGGCCCAATAGCCATAGTCAAACTAGGTAGCGATGCAGCAAAGGCCGGCTGGGAAATCTATTGCTTTATGACCGCTTTCATCTCGATGAACCTGGCCGTGCTGAACGCCCTGCCCATACCATTCCTAGACGGCGGACACATCTGCATCCTGCTCTACGAAAAATCCCGCCGCAAAGACATAGCCATCGAGACAAAAGAAAAAATATTGGCCGTAGGCTTTTACCTAATGGCCGCCGTCATGCTGCTTGTGGTCATACTGGATTTGATGAGGTTGAAGAGCTGACTCCTGATGGTTGGTTATTGCGATAGTTCCAGCCCCTCACCGCGCCAATGTTGTCTGCCATTTTGCCGATAGCCTTTCGTTTCCTTTGCTTTTGCAATATTTTTGATCCCAAATCGGCATAAGCACATATTTCCATTATGCGGTTACAATATCATTAGGTCATTAGGTCATTAGGCCATGAGGGAGGGCCATGAGTACACCATTCAACCCATTTTTGCCAATTCTCCTGCTGCTGCTGTTGGCCATTGGTGTGGGCGCGTTCACGCTATTCGCCTCTGGGTGGCTGCTGCCTTTTTTGAGGTTCAAGCCTCGCAACCCCGACCCGCACAAGACCACCACTTATGAATGTGGCGTGCCCTTGATGCAGGAGGACGCCAGGCAGAGGTACAGCGTCAAGTTTTATCTGACCGCCGTTCTATTCATCCTCTTCGACGTGGACATCGCCTTTTTGCTGCCTTGGGCCGTGAACTTTAAGAACGCGCCCCACACCTTCATACCGATGCTTTTGTTCCTAGCCACCATTTTGGTCGGCTTCGTCTATGTATGGGGCAAGGGCGCACTAGAGTGGGAGCGCTGACATGAGCCAGACAGCATTGCAACCAACCGAAAAAACGCTTAGAGACAGTGTGGAATCTTGGATAACCACCAAGCTGGAAGTCGTTGTCAACTGGGGCCGAAAAAATAGCCTTTGGCCGCTGCCCTTTGGCACTGCATGCTGCGCCATCGAGTTTATGAGCCTGATGACCAGCCGCTACGACTTTAGCCGCTTTGGCGCGGAGGCCATGCGCTTTAGCCCGCGCCAGTCTGACTTGCTGCTGGTGCTTGGCACCATAACCAAAAAGCAGGCGCCTGTGCTGCGAACCATTTTTGCACAGATGTGCGAGCCAAAATGGGTGGTGTGCGTTGGGGCCTGTGCTTCCTCTGGCGGCGTGTATCGCACCTATGGCACGCTGCAGGGCATTGACCGCATCATCCCCGTTGACATCTATGTCCCCGGCTGCCCGCCGCGCCCCGAGGCTATCATCAAGGGCGTGGTGGAGCTGCAAGAAAAAATGATGCGCGAGACGTTCAAGGACAGAGAACCAAATCTGACGGCTTTCTATAAGAGCATGGAGAGGCAGCAGGAACTTGAAGATTCTGGCCTGTCTGCCCAGGACGCGCTGCAGCAGATGTACGTTGAAGCGGCGGCGGCCGGGCAATCTAGAATTTGGTAGCGGAGGCGAGATGATCATAGAACGCATCAATGAAGCCATACCAGGGGCCATAGAGTCCAGCCACGATTTTCGCGGCGACAAAACAATCGTGGTGTCGCTGCAAAAATACTTTGACGTGGTCAAGTTCATTTTTAGCGAAGGCTATCAAATGATGGTTGACCTGACAGCAGTTGATTGGCCGGACAGGCAGCCCAGATTCGACTTGGTGGCGCACTTCCAAAACTTGGTCAGCCAGGAAAGGCTTAGGGTAAAGGCCCCAACTGCCAAGGGCCAGCCCGTGCCAAGCATCACGCCCATCCACAAGGGTGCGCTTTGGTTCGAGCGCGAGGTCTTCGACATGTTCGGCATCCCCTTTGAAGGGCACCCCGATCTAAAGAGATTGATGATGTGGGAGGGCTTCCAGGGCCATCCCCTTAGGAAGGACTTCCAGCTTGACGGCGGGGACGCATGGTGCGCCTTGGACATGGGCGCGTCGTACTCCGCTGGCGCCAAATCCTTGGCCGAATGACAGCGAATGGCAAGAGCTACCTGCCTAATCTTTTTACCACATTGAACAGAGCCGAACATGCAAATGACACAAACACCTGCCGACACTGAAGACTACATCGAGACCAACGCGCAGAATGACCCTGCCCACGGCGGAAGGATGGTGCTCAACTTTGGGCCAAGCCACCCATCCACCCACGGCACACTGCGGATCATCTTGCACCTAGAGGGCGAAAACATCATCAAGGCCGAGCCAGAGATCGGCTACCTGCACAGGGGGGTGGAAAAACTTGGCGAAAACCTGTCGTACGCCCAATTCATGCCCCTGACCGACCGTCTAAACTATTGCTCTTCCGTAATGAACAATGTGGGCTATGCCCTTGCAGTCGAAAAGCTGCTGGGCATCGAAGACCCGCCAAGGAGCAAGGTCATCAGGGTGATAGTTTCAGAGCTTGCGCGAATAGCCGACCACCTTGTTTGCATAGGCATCAACGGCGTTGACATCGGGGCTTTTTCTTCGTACCTGTACCTATTCCACGAGCGCGAAACCATTTACGACCTGCTGGAGATGGCCGCTGGTCAGCGCCTGCACACCAGTTTTGCTCGCATTGGTGGCCTGATGCGAGACATCCCAAAGGACTTTGTTCCTCTGTGCCAAAAGTTCCTAGAAAGCTGCCCAAAGACCATTGACGAAATGGAAAGGCTTTTGTCGCGCAATGCGATATGGGTTGACCGCACAAAGGGCGTAGGTGCCTTTACGCCCGAACAAGCCATCTCATGGGGCTACACGGGTCCGTGCCTGAGGGCCTGCGGAGTGGCGCACGACCTGCGAAAGGCCCAGCCATACTTGGGCTATGAAACGTACGACTTTGACATCCCCGTTGGCACCACCGGCGACGTGTTCGACCGCTACCTTGTCCGCGCCGAAGAGATGCGCCAGAGCCTAGTAATCGTCAAGCAGTGCCTAAAGCGACTCGATGAAATAGGGCCTGGCCCAGTGCTGATACAGGATTACAAAGTAGCTCTGCCGCCAAAGGAAAAGGTCTATTCCCGCGCAGAGTGTCTGATGCACCACTTCAAGCTTGTGATGCACGGAATCCACATGCCCGAGGGCGAAGTGTATAGCGCGACCGAAGCTGCCAATGGCGAATTGGGCTTTTACATTGTCTCCATCGGCGGCAAGAGCCCGTACCGCATACACGTGCGCCCGCCGTGCTACCCGATATTCAGCAGCCTAGACGAAAAAATACATGGTCGCCTCATAGCCGATGCGCTTGCTGAATTGGGCTCGATGAACATCATAGCCGGGGAACTGGATAGGTAGCGTTCTCGTCAGTCCTATATCAAAAAAAGAAAGAGCACAACTTGGCATGAGTGCGAAACACCAAAAATAGCATAGTTTCACAAAGACTATTTGATCCCATTTCTAGTTCAAAATTGCATGGACGCAACTTTGAATTAGAAATAGAATTAAATGAGGTATCAGCTAGGAGGTCTTTATGATCAAGCCCATTCTTCTTTCTGCCTGTTTGGCGGCGTCGGTTTTTGCCATTGCCCAAGAAGCCAGGCCATTCTCTGTCCATGACTTGCTGGCGATGGACAGGATTACGGAGTTCAGGGTCAGCCCCGACGGAGGCACGGTAGTCTATTCGTGTTCGGTGACAGACTTGGCGGCCAACAGGAGGCGCAGCAGCCTTTGGCTGGTGGGAATGGACTCTAGGCCAAAAAAAATAACGCCGGAAAGTATGTCCGCCTCTAGCCCGCGCTGGGCAAAGGACGGCAGCGTCTATTTTTTGTCTTCCAAATCTGGCAGTTCGCAAGTGTGGAAAATTAGCGCGACCGAGCCTCACTTGGTCACACAGGTGACGTATCTGCCGCTGGACGTAAATGCGGTGGAAGTCAGCCCCACTGGTGACTTTTTGATACTTTCTATGGCCGTGTTTCCAGGCAAGTCGCTGGAAGAGACCAAAAAAATTCAAACCGCCAACGATGAGCGCAAGTCAACCGGCATGGTGTACGACCAGTTGTTTGTGCGCCATTGGGACACGTGGAAGGATGGGACGCGCAACCACCTCTTTAATTTCAGCCTAAAATCCGGCGCGGCAAAGGATTTGACGCTCAAACTAGATGGCGATGCACCCACGATGCCATACGGCGGCAGCGAAGAGTATGCCATCAGCGGGGACGGCAAGACGCTTGTTTTTACAGCGCGGGTGGAGGGCAAAAAGGAGGCTTGGAGCACTAACCTAGACCTATGGGAGGTGCCAACCGATGGGAGCAAAGAGCCCGCAAGAATCACTTCCAACCCTGCGCTGGACAACTTGGCGCAATTTTCTCCAGATGGAAAGCAATTGGCGTACGTGGCCATGACCAAGGCCGGCTATGAGGCTGACAGGCAAGACTTGATGATCCGCGACCTAGCCACCAAGCGCGAGCGCAGGATTGTCCTTCGCTTCGACTCTGGCAAGTTCGGAGACCGCTCCATAAGTGAATTTGCATGGACTCCCAACGGAAAGGAGATCATCTGCACCGCAGACCACTTGGGCCAAAAGGCTATTTTTGCCATTGACGCAACAAGCGGCGCGACGCGCACCATACTCGCCGATGGCTCCAACTCTTCTCCGCAGTTCTTGGCCAACGGCAAGATAATTTTCAGCCGCAACACCATGAACTCCCCCGCCGAGCTGTTCACTATTGGCCTTGATGGCAAGGGCATGCAGGCCTTTACAAAGATCAACGAAGCCAAGGTTAAGGCCGCGCTGATGGGCCAGCCCGAGCAGTTCACGTTTGCGGGCGCGAAAAATGAGACGGTCTATGGCTATCTGGTCAGGCCCTACAACTTTGACCCCGCCAAAAAATACCCCGTCACCTTTTTGATCCACGGCGGCCCGCAGGGCAGCTTCGGCAACAGCTTCCACTACCGCTGGAACCCGCAGACCTACGTGGGAGCGGGATATGCAGTAGTCATGGTGGATTTCCATGGTTCGGTAGGCTACGGGCAGGACTTCACCGATGCAATAAATGGCGACTGGGGAGGCGCGCCATTCGAGGACCTTATGAAGGGCTTGGACGCCGCGCTGAAAAAATACCCATTCCTAGATGGCAAAAGAATTGGCGCGGCCGGCGCGTCTTATGGCGGCTACATGATCAACTGGATAGCGGGGCAGGCCCCCGACCGCTTCCGCGCACTGGTGTGCCACGACGGCAACCTAGATGAGCGCATGGCCTACTACAACACCGAGGAACTGTGGTTCCCCGAATGGGAGCACAAGGGCACGCCTTGGGAAAACCCCGCCTATTACAACAAGCACAACCCCATAGACCACGTCGCAAAGTGGAAGACTCCCACGCTGGTCATCCACGGGGGCAGGGACTACAGGGTGGTTGACACGCAAGGCATTGGCACCTTCACCGCCCTGCAGCGCAAGGGCGTACCTAGTAGGCTGCTGTACTTCCCCGATGAAAACCACTGGGTGCTAAAGCCCGCGAATAGCATACAGTGGCACAGCGAGGTCGTCGCCTGGCTGGATCAGTGGGTGAAAAAAGACTAGGGTTTGTTTCAGCTCGCAAGTGGACGGGGCTTGACGTTGCCCTTGGCTTCAACGCTTTGTCTGTGACAGCATCTCACGGATCCATGCGGGGACAGTCTTTGTCGCTGGGCCTCTGCGGCTCTCCAAAAACGCGCTATTCATCATGCTGGGTTCTAGGTTCAGTTCGATGGTGTGACATTCGGGCGGCACCCATTGGACAAAGCCCGCCGCAGGGTACACGTTGCCGCTGGTTCCAATGGCTGCAAAATAGTCACATTCCCTTAAAAATTCGCCTATTCTCTCCAGTTCTAGAGGCATTTCGCCAAACCATACTATGTGGGGGCGCAGCTTGCCGGCAGTTTCGCAAGCTGGGCACTTTGAATCGGGCAGTACGTCATCTTCCCATCTTGAAACCCTGCCGCAGGCAAGGCACCTGACCTTTTTCAATTCGCCGTGCATGTGCAGCAATGAGACACTGCCGGCCCTGTCGTGCAGGTCGTCCACGTTTTGCGTGATCAAAAGAAATGGCCCGGGCCATCCTTGCTCAAGCTCGGCTAGGGCTGTGTGCGCCGCATTGGGCGACACTTCTTGCAACTGTTTGCGCCGCTGGTTGTAGAAGCGCTGGACTAGTTCGGGGTTGCGGGAAAAGCCTTCTGGCGTGGCCACATCCTCTATTCGGTGGTTTTCCCAAAGGCCATCTCCGCCCCTAAATGTCTTGATGCCAGATTCTGCGCTGATCCCCGCGCCAGTGAGGATCGCCATGCTTAGATTTTTGCTCATAGTTTATCGTCCATTAATTCGTGCCTCATTTCTTCAATCATCGGCTGGGGCGCGTCTAGCTTGACCAAACTGCGCCTGAGCCGCGCCCAGTACCTTTTTCTTAGTCCCCATTTTATCGTCCACATGGCCTTGTCCCAATCCAGCGCGAGCACTTGGCCGTTGGCCCCAACTATGAAATTGCCCGCGTTCAGGTCTGGCGCCCATAGCCCCCAAGAGGCCAGGGCCCTTATCAATGCGGCTACTTGGGCAATGTGGCCGCTGGAGCCAGACCGCCCCCAGTGCAGGGGCCAAGGGTGGGCGTCCGCCGCCCTCGTGATGAATACGCCCTTATAGCCCAGATAGTGCCGCCTGTAGGCATAGCCTATGGGCTCCACCGTGGGGAACCCTGCGTTCCATAACGCTTCGTGAACAATGAACTCAAACTCGAAGCGCAGCGGCGATGAATATGTGCCGCTGTTGAAACGCGCCATCAGGCCGCCCCTGCGGTAGGGGCGAAAAATATAGCTTCCCGCCTGAACTAGGCCGCCGCGCCCAAATGGCGTGTCTAGGCTCATCCCCCCCCCCGCGCCCGAAATGTCTTCAACGCTGAACAGGTGCCATCTTTCATCAAAGCCCGGCAGCGATGCGCCCTTGACAGATTCCAGCTTGCGGTTCGCGCCCCCCTCTTTTCTAAGCTGAAATGGCCAATTATTGGGCAGCTTGGGAGGCTTTGGCGGCACGGGAACATGATGGACATGGACGTACATAATTAATTCTATCCGCTTATCGGCGCTGCTCGGCCAAGAACTCCAAATCGAACAGTTTTTTGAAAAGGCAAAATTGATTGCAGCTCTACATGAATTACAATTATTACCATACAGGTAACGCCTTTGGCTCGCAGCCAGTCTGGCGGGCGCTAGGCCATCTAAAGGAGAATGGGAATGTCAATGACAATCGTCTTTCTGACCATTTGCATAATAGCGCTCATGGCGTCCGTCGCTGCGCTGGTCTTGGCCATAGAGGCCAGGAAGATGGCGGCTGAGGCCAAAAAGACAGCAGATGAATCCATGAAGCTATGTGAGCATAACGCCATGATGATAGCGCAGGTGCTAAAGGACACAAAAATAAAGCCTGAAGAAGGCTGGATGAACATGGCTAGTGGAATCTTGGGCGGGGCCGTCAGAGGCTTCCTTACGGGCGGCTTCTAGTCTGCCATCAGATGGGCTTTGGCATGGCTACAATCTTCGTGTCGAAAAAGGTAAACTGAAAGAGAGGTAGTTGATGCAAGATGCCAATTTTACGCGCGCTGTTTTCATGTGCCACGCGCCCATAGTGATTCCGCCCATCGGCGGCAGCAGGTCGGGGCAGTGCGCGGCCACAACCGAGGCTATGGCCAGCGCGGCCAAGGCGGTGGCGGACTCTAAGCCGGACAGGGTCATTTTGCTGGACCCCCACTTGAACCGCTACCCAAACGCCTACGCCTGCGTGGGCATGTCGGGCGCCATCAAGGGCGGATTCAAGGCGTTTGGAAGGTCAGACTTGGAGCTGGAGTTCCCCCCCTTAGACAGGAGCTTCTATGCTCACTTGGCCAGCATTGCCCAAGACAATGAATTTTCGGTGGAACTGGTGGAACTGGAAGAATTGGATCATGGCGCCACGGTGCCTCTGTGGTTTTTGGCGACCGCAGGCTACAAGGGCCCTGTATTCATTCTGGGGTTCCCTTGGAAAACCCCCCAGCACACCCACAACGAATTTGGCCGCTTCTTGAAGCTGGCCTGCGGGCAGTACGAAGGCAGCACGGCCATAATCGCGTCGGGCGACATGAGCCATCGGCTGCAATATGGCGCCCCGTCGGGCTATCATCCAAGCGCGCACATGTTCGACAAGGCATTCAGGGAACACGTCGAAGCGGGAGAGCTTGAGAAAGCCTCTCACATTCCACTGGATCTGCGCGACTTGGCCGCAGAAGATTCCAGCGAGTCAATGGCCGTAGCCGCCGGGGCCCTTGGCGGCAAGTCGCCGGGCGCCAAGGTGCTTTCATACGAGGCGCCCTTTGGCGTGGGCTATCTTGTGGCCATACTAGCCTGATGATGCACCAAGCCAGATGGTGGGGGCCGCCCAGCGGCGGGGACGCAAGAATCACTTGCGGGCTGTGTCCGCATGGATGCATGATGCCCGATGGCGGCGTTGGCAAATGCGGGGCTAGGTTCGCTCACGATGGCCGTCTTTGGACAAAGGCTTGGGGCCTTGGCACTTTGCCTGTGGCCGACCCGGTGGAAAAAAAACCGCTGTACCATTTTTTGCCCGGCACAAAGGTGCTGTCCTTTGGCCAGCCGGGCTGCAACTTAAGCTGCTCATTCTGCCAGAACTGGGGCCTCAGCGCTAGCCGCGACTATAGCGCGATGCAAAGCCTGAGCGCCGAAAGGTGCGCCCAGATGGCTTTAGGGCAGGGTTGCTCGGCGATAGCCTTTACCTACAACGAGCCAACAATTTCAGCGGAGTTTTGCATAGACGTTTCAAGCGTCGCCCACGGCGCAGGGATAAAGACCATCGCGGTTTCCAATGGCTATATCCAAGATGGGGCCAGGCAGGAGTTTTTTGGTGCCATGGACGCGGCCAACATTGACCTAAAGAGCATCAACCCCGGATTCTATTCCAATCATTGCGGCGGCAGGCTGGAGCCAGTACTCGAGACGATAATACATATCGCCCGCACAAAACGCACTTGGCTGGAAATAACAAATTTGCTGATCCCAAGCCTGAATGACTCCGAGAGGGACATATCCGCGCTGGCAGACTGGGTGGGAGAAAATGTTGGGCTGGACGTGCCACTGCATTTTTCTGCGTTCCACCCGTCCCATAAGATGTTGACTATTCCAAGCGCGACAATCGAAACGCTGGAGAGGGCCAAGAGTATAGCGGCTGGAAAGGGTCTGCGCTATGTATATTTGGGAAACGTTCAAAAGCCCCAATGCACGTCTTGCCCCACCTGCGCGAGCGAAGTTTTGCTCCGCGTGAATTACTTTGTGTCCAGAAGCGCGATAATCGGCGGGAAATGCCCAAACTGCGGCGAACCCATCGCTGGCGTTTTTGCTTAGGGTGGCAATGTGCCGGGCATAGCTGGAAACTTGGGGCTGGCATGATAGCCTACATAGCACTTGGCTCCAACCTTGGCGACCGCCAAAACAACATCTCTGCGGGGATCCGCATGCTGTCGGCGCTGGGTAGGGTGACTGTATCTCCCCTGACTGTCGAGACAGAAGACGAAGCAGGGATAGGCCCTGCCTATTTGAATACAGTCATCGAACTAGACGCCGAGACAGCCGACCCACGCACGCTGTTGGAAGAATGCCTAAGGATAGAGATAGCCGTTGGGCGCAACCGTACTCTTCCCCGCAACGCGCCAAGGGTGCTCGACCTAGACTTGATAATGGCGGGAGGGTGGCGCGGCCACTGGGAATGGGACTCGCCAAAAGACTTGAGAGATTTTCCGCGGCTGGGCCCTCGGCTCGCGCTGGACTTGCCACATCCAATGGCGGCTTGCAGGGATTTTGTTCTTGGGCCGCTGAAAGCCCTTTCCTCAGATCAGTGCGAAGTGCTGACTGCTGGCGGTTCTGTTCGCAGTTAATGAGAGGCCGTGTTCAATCGCAGTCGGCCCCGCCTAGGTACAATACGCCGTCTTCGTCGTCATCGGAAATAGTCACGTTGGGGCCAGATTCCAGCAGAACGGCGTCCTCATATAGGTTCCGCAGCTTGGTGGCGTATTTGTCGTGCCTGTTCAGCTTTGGGTCTTGCCCCAAACTCAGGCTCTGGCGCTGGAACTTGCCCAACTGCTCGGTATCTTGGCCCATTGCGCCCATAATGCCCGCGATTATTTTTTGCGGGTTGAGAGCTTGGCCCTGAATGATTTTCGTTGAAAACCGCAGTGCCCCGGCCTCCCAAGCGAGGTCGAAGACTAGGTGCCTCACTTCTATGGTTTTTTCGATCTTCTGGCCATCTACTTTGCCTACCTTGCTGATCTGGAAATTATCGCTATTGGCAAATTCTTCTATTTTGGTTTTGGCTTTGGCCAGCATTTCGGGCGGGCATAACCATAGCCAATGGGCAGCTTCGCATAGCTCAGAGACGGGGGAGGCGTGGAGCGGAATTTGCTCGATGCCCAGAAGCTCCAGCCCGTGCGGGCAATGGGGCTTCAGTCGGTCTATCAATTCGCTCATGGACTGCGCGATTCCCAACGCCAAGGTTATGTCGGCCCACTCCTCAAGGCTTTCCGCGCCCTGTGGCAGCGGATAGGCCAACTGCGCGATTGGCCTTGGCTTTTTCTCTTGGCCCATCGCCAGCGGGATTTTGGCATCCACAAAGACTTTGGTCAGCGCGTTCAAAAGTGCAGGGGGATGGCATTTTGCCATCTGACCAAGGACGGCGAACCTCAACCTCAATGTGCGGTGTGACAAAATATCAGACATGGGCCAAAAATACCACTACTGTCCGGCCAAACAAATTTGGGCGGCCCGAAAGCAATTGTAACGCAAAGCATTTGCCATCGTCAATGCCCTAAACGATATGGAATTACACTTGGGTTTTTCTCGGCGCGGGACATCGCCGAAGGAGGCCCATGCCTATCGAACCGACCGTATTCTCCCAAGTGATGCGGTTCCTGCCGCACAA
>Ga0268262_10001921_pt1 | contig 24679 bp, 18 predicted proteins | sample TergutNc150P3_FD_190354 | JGI IMG/M metagenome (GOLD analysis project Ga0268262, IMG submission 190354) | Nasutitermes corniger P3 segment gut microbial community from laboratory colony in Florida, USA - Nc150 P3 (SPAdes) (version 2) | ecosystem: Host-associated > Arthropoda: Insects >...
AGAATCTCATGGCTACAGATGTCAAAACATTAGGCGACCAAATTGTTGCCCTCACACTTTTAGAAGCCAAGGCATTGGCTGATTACCTTAAAGAGACTCATGGTCTTGAAGCTGCCGCTGGCGGCGCAGTTGTTATGGCTGCTCCTGCTGGTGGCGCAGGTGCTGCGCCCGCTGCCGAGGAAAAAACAGAATTTGATGTTGTGCTGGTGGAATGCCCAGCAGACAAGAAAATGGGCGTAATCAAGGTACTGCGCGTTATTGACCCGGCACTTTCGCTGCCCGCGGCAAAAACCAAAGCGGAAACAGCTAATACTACCGTAAAAGAGGCAGTTTCCAAAGCCGAAGCCGAAAAGCTTAAAAAAGACTTGGAAGATGCCGGAGCAAAGGTCACGCTGAAATAATGCGTGTCTTTTTTACAACGAACTTTTATGCGAGCAGCCTGCGCGAATGCGCAGGCGCACAACAATTTCTTTTAGGGCGAGGTTATCCATGATTGAACGCAAATCCTACTCATTCAATGAGTTTCGTTTGGAACTGCCGGAATTGCTTGAAATGCAAAAAGCTTCCTATGAACGTTTTTTGCAGGCTGGAATTCCTGCGAAAAACAGGCGGAGTGAAGGGCTTGAAAGCGTATTTCGCGATGCCTTTCCCGTGTCTGATAGCAGAGGACTTTTGGTTTTGCGTTATAGCCATTACGCTTTGGCTATGCCCAGATATTCCATAAAGGAATGCAGGGAACGCGGAGTCACTTATTCCCGCCAGCTCATAGTTCATTTGGAACTCCAAACTTTTAAAGAAGATGGCGAAGATAAAAAATTGCAAGACCAAATTGCAAACGATGTGTTCTTTTGCGATTTGCCCATAATGACCGATAATGGTACCTTTATAATAAATGGCGCTGAACGTGTTGTTATTAGCCAGTTGCATCGCTCTCCTGGTGTGAGCTTTGACTCCGAGCAGCTCCCCAGCGGCAAAATGATTTACCAAAGCCGAATTATACCCAACAGAGGTTCTTGGCTTGAATTCAACACAGAGAACGATGTTCTCTATATGCTCATAGACCGCAAAAAGAAGTTGCTTGCAACCGTGCTTTTGCGCGCTGTTGGCTACGAAACAAATGAGCAAATTTTAGCTCTTTTCCACACTGGCGAATCTTTTGAATTAAAAGCCGGAGAAGATGCTCCAAATAAAGTGCTTTTCAAAGATGCAATTAGCGCAGATGGCGAAATAGTGGCTTCTGCCAATTCCATTTTGGATGCAGAAACAGTTCAAAAAATTATTGATGCTGGAATAAACAGCGTTATGGTTATAAAAGAAAACATAGAAGAAAACAATCTCATTCACAACACTTTGGCAAACGATACGAGCAAAGATGGAGAAGGCGCAAGGGAACGCATTTATCAAACAACTAGGTCTCAGCCAGACCGCGTGGATGCTATGGTTGCAGAAAACCATTTCAACAGCCTTTTCTTTGACGACCGCCGCTATGAAATTGGCGAACTCGGTCGCTATCGCTTGAATTCAAAGGTTTATGCAAGCGGCGAACAACAATTCACAGTTCCAAACGCAGACACAATGACACTCACAAAAGAAGATTTTATTTGCGTTATTCGCTATATGATAGGATTATACAACGGCGAAGAAGGTTATTCCCTAGACGATATTGACCATTTGGGAAACCGCCGTATCCGCTCTGTGGGTGAACTCGTTGCAAACCAAATATCAATAGGAATCACCCGCATTCTTCGCTCTGTTAGGGAAAACTTCTCCTCACGCGAAAGAGAGGGTGTTTTAACCCCAACAGAACTTATCAATTCCAGAACAGTGAACAGCATGGTTGCCGCATTCTTTGGTTCAAGCCAGCTTTCGCAGTTTATGGATCAAATAAACCCTCTTTCCGAGTTAACCAACAAACGCAGAATTTCCGCTCTTGGTCCCGGAGGTTTGTCCAGAGATAGAGCTGGCTTGGAAGTTAGAGACGTTCATCATTCTCATTACGGTCGCTTGTGCCCCATAGAAACACCAGAAGGCGCAAACATCGGTTTAATAAATTCTCTTGCCACATTCTCCATTGTAAATCATTTCGGTTTTATAGAAACCCCTTACAGAATAGTGGGACTCCTGCCCTTCCAAGATGGTGCTGGCAAAGATTATGAATTCCCCGAAGCAAAATGGCATGCGGGAATAATGAAGAGCTTTTTTGGTGATTCCAACCAGCAGCTTTTAACTCAAACAGAAATTGGCAAAAACGAAGTTAAATTTGCTCGCGAAAAACTCTCCGGCAAACAACTGGAACTTTTTGATTTGTTCTGCAATAAGAGTTTTGAATTTGATTTTGGCGAAGAAAGCACAATAATCAAAAATGGCGTTGTTGTTGGCACATATAAAAAAGACGAAAACAAACCCAAAGCCGATTACGTGCAAAAAAACCTAACTATGCAAATGGTGGTTTCCGACTGGATTGTGTATTTAACCGCCTACGAAGAAGACAAATGCAAAATTGCTCCGGCAAGCACCATTTTAGACCCTAAAACCAAAAGATTCACAAGCGATTTTGTTTTGGTAAGGGCAGAAGGCGAATTTCCAAATTTGCCCAATATCAAAGAAATTTCCGTGAAAGACACCGAAACCCCAAAAGTTGACTTGATGGATGTTTCGCCAATGCAAATCGTGTCTGTTGCCGCAGGACTTATTCCCTTCCTTGAACACGATGATGCAAACCGCGCTCTTATGGGCTCAAATATGCAAAGGCAGGCTGTGCCGCTTTTACGTTCCGAGGCTCCTGTTGTGGGAACCGGTTTGGAGAAGAAAGTAGCGCTTGATTCTGGAACTTTGGTGAGGGCAAAAAGCGATGGAGAAGTTGTTTTTGTCGATGCCACTTGCATAAAGGTTTTAAGAGATAAAACAAATCTGAATTACGAAACTCTTGGGCTGCCACCTCACGATATTTATGAGCTTCGCAAATTTGAACGCTCAAATCAGGATTCCTGCATAAATCAAAAGCCAGTTTGCAAAGTTGGCGATAAAGTGAAAGCAGGCGATGTTTTGGCAGATGGCACCTCCACCGATAATGGTGAACTAGCCCTTGGCAAAAATATTCGCGTTGCATTCTTGCCCTGGCAAGGTTATAACTACGAAGATGCAATAATCATTTCCGAAGAACTCGCGATTAAAGATACATTCACCTCCATTCATATTGAAGAATACGAAATTGAAGTGAGAGAAACCAAACGCGGAAAAGAAGAGATAACCAAAGATGTTCCAAATGTTAGCGAAAAAGACCGCAGCTTGCTAGACGAAGAAGGCATTGTCCGCATTGGCATGGAAGTTAGACCCGGCGATATTTTGGTTGGAAAGGTTACTCCAAAAGGCGAATCTGAGCTAACGCCCGAAGAGAAATTGCTCCGTGCTATTTTCGGTTCAAAATCCGGAGATGTCAGCGATTCATCGCTCCGTGTTCCAAGCGGCGTAAAAGGCATTGTGGTGGATACACGCATATTCCAGCGCAGAGAAAACCACGCAACCAAAAAAGAAGATGAATTAAGGCATAGGGAAGAGCAAGCCAGCAAAATCCGTGCTGTGGCTACGGATTTTGCCGAGAAAACCAACCTCATAGAAGAAGCCCGCAAGCCAGAGCTTGCTCGCTTGCTGCTTGGCAAAACAAGCGGAAATGTTTGCAATGGCATAACAAACGAAGTTCTAGTTGCCGCAGGGAAAAAATGGTCACAAGATGTTTTAGATAAAATTGATTTTTCACAACTCGCTTCTAGCTCTGTGTTCTGCGATGAGCCAGCCGTTCAAGAAGAGGTAGCTGCACTCCTGAATGTAACTAACCGCCGCATAACCGAATTGAACGATTTAAAGGAAAAAGAGATAGACAAAATAAACAAAGGCGATGAATTAAAGCCAGGTGTGTTCAAGGTTGTTAAAGTTTATATAGCCAAAAGACGCCGTTTGTCCATAGGTGATAAAATGGCAGGTCGCCACGGAAACAAGGGCGTTGTGGCAAAAATAGTATCTGTTGAGGATATGCCCTTTACCGAAGATGGAAAACCTGTTCAAATACTTTTAAACCCGCTCGGCGTGCCTTCGCGTATGAATGTGGGTCAGGTTTTGGAGGTGCATTTGGGTTGGGCTGCAACCGCACTCGGTTTGCACGTGGAAACACCTGTGTTCAACGGTGTTTCTTTTAAAGAAATTGAAAATGAGCTAAAAAGAGCCTATATTGAAAATCCCATTGTAAAAGTTTCTGAAAGTTCCTGGACAGAAACCGAGAAACAGGAATTCAAAACCAAGCACGGCAGAGATATTCCTAAAAACGGCATAACTGGAAAGGCAACTCTTTACGATGGTCGCACAGGCGAACCCTTCTTGAACGATGTGACAATAGGTACAATGTATATGCTAAAACTCAACCACTTGGTTGAAGACAAAATACACGCGCGTTCCACAGGTCCTTATGCGCTTGTCACTCAGCAGCCTCTTGGCGGAAAATCGCATTTTGGCGGTCAGAGGTTTGGAGAAATGGAAGTTTGGGCATTGGAAGCTTATGGCGCAGCATATACATTGCAAGAATTGCTCACCGTTAAATCCGATGATATAATCGGTAGAAATAAAATTTATGATGCTATTGTAAAAGGTGAAAATCCGCCTGCACCGGGAACGCCGGAAAGCTTCCGAGTTTTGGTGCGCGAGTTCCGTTCACTTGGTTTGGACCTTAAAGTTTCGGAGGCAGAGAATGCTTGAAGAATTCAACGATTCCACAAAAAGCGTAGCTGAAATGTCCATTCAGCTGGCTAACCCCGACACCATTCGTGATTGGTCTTATGGCGAGGTAACCAAGCCAGAAACAATGAATTACCGCTCATTCAAACCGGAAAGAGACGGCTTGTTCTGCGAAAAGATTTTTGGTCCCTACAAAAACTGGGAATGCAATTGCGGCAAATACAAAAGGCGGCGTTTTCAGGGCGTTATATGCGACCGCTGCGGAGTTGAAGTGACAACATCCAAGGTTCGCCGCGAGCGTATGGGGCATATTGAGCTTGCCATTCCAATTGCCCATATATGGTTTTTCAAAAACCAACCTTGCATAATAGGAAATTTGCTAGGCGTTTCTGCAAAAGATTTGGAAAGGGTTATATATTATGAGCAATATATGGTTATAGACCCAGGCAATTCCAAATTCAAAAAGAACCAGATAATAACCAACGAAGATTATGACGATGCCAAAAAAGAAGGCATATCTTTTGTTGCCGAAATGGGTGCCATTGCCATAAGAAAGGTTTTGAGCGAAGCCAATTTGAAATTAGACGAACTCTCTGCCGAACTCTCTGCTTTGGCTTCTGAAAGCGGTTCAAAAAGCGTGAAAATAGACTCTTTGAAAAGGCTCAAATTTGTTGAGGCATTTAAAAATTCCCCCAACAAACCGGAATGGATGATAATAGACGTTCTCCCTGTTATTCCACCCGATTTGCGCCCACTTGTGCAATTGGATGGCGGCAGATTTGCAACCTCGGATTTGAATGAATTTTACCGCAGGGTTATAAACCGCAACAACCGCCTCAAAAAACTGATTGATGCCCACGCTCCTGATATAATTTTGCGCAACGAAAAGAGAATGTTGCAAGAAGCAGTGGATAACCTCTTTGACAATGACCCCAAAGCAAAAAAGAAAGAGAAAATGAAATCCCTTTCCGAGCTTTTGAAAGGCAAGCAGGGACGTTTCCGCACAAACTTGTTGGGAAAACGTGTTGATTACTCCGGTCGCTCTGTTATAGTTGTGGGACCAGAACTTAAAATGCACGAATGTGGTTTGCCAAAACGCATGGCACTGGAACTTTATAAACCCTTCATAGTCCGCAAAATTATGGGCGAAGAAGGTCTTGCCAATACTGTTCGCCACGCTAAAAAAATAATTGATTCAGAAGACCCAAAAGTATGGGATATAGTTGAACCCATTATAAAAGACCATCCTGTGATGCTCAACCGTGCGCCGACTTTGCACAGACTTGGCATACAGGCTTTTTACCCGAAATTGATTGAAGGTTCCGCAATTCGCTTGCACCCACTTGTTTGCGCAGCATTTAACGCAGACTTTGACGGTGACCAAATGGCGGTGCATTTGCCTCTTTCTTTTGAGGCACAGTTGGAATGCAGAGTTTTAATGCTCTCTTCCAATAATATTTTGCATCCGGCTTCTGGACAACCCATAGCGGTTCCCTCCCAAGATATTGTGCTTGGTCTCTATTACCTTTCAAAACCGCGCCCGGGCGTAAAAGGCGAGGGAATGGCTTTTGGCAGCGACCAAGAAGTTATGCAGGCTTATGAAAACGGCATTGTGGATTTGAACGCAAACATAAGTTTGCGTTTACGTGCTGGACGCAAACTTTATCGCGGCGTTTTGGACTACGACACAAAATGCGAAAATGAGCAAGAAGAAGAGGTACTCGCAAAAGCGGGCGTAAAGGTTGAATTTTTGACTTTAGAGCAAGACAGCCGCATAAAAACTTCGGTTGGAAGGGTTATTTTAAATCAGGCTATCCCAAATATTTTGGGTTATGTTGATGATACCTTCTCCAAAAAGGTGATAGCAAAATCCGTTGATGATTTGTATCGCAGAAGCGGCAACAATGTAACTGTTGAATATTTGGATTCTTTAAAAGACCTAGGTTATAGATGGGCATCTAAAGCGGGTTCTTCTGTGGCAATAGCCGAAATGGTGATTCCAGCAGAAAAGCAAACTCTCCTTGCCGATGCAACCAAAAAAGCAAATGAGATAAGAGACCTTTACGACCAAGGCGCGGTTACAGATGGTGAACGTTATAACCAGATAATCGATTTATGGTCACGCACAACAAGCGATGTTGCGCAAAAGCAATGGGATTTGCTCTCCCGCGACAAAGATGGCTTTAACCCTCTGTTTATGATGGCAGATTCCGGTGCGCGTGGTTCAAGAGAGCAGATTAAGCAGCTTTCTGGAATGCGCGGCTTGATGCAAAAGCCAACCAGAAAAATAGGTGAGCACGAGGTTATAGAAAACCCAATTACCAGTTGCTTCCGAGATGGCTTGAATTCTTTGGAATACTTTATTTCCACTCACGGCGCCCGCAAAGGTCTTTCCGATACCGCACTCAAAACCGCAGATGCTGGTTATTTAACTCGCCGTTTGGTGGATGTGGCGCAAAATTTGGTTATTACAGAAGAGGATTGCTGCGAAATAAAAATTGCTTCGGAGAGAATATCCATTGAGCATTACGAAGGTATAAAAGACACTTCCGAGGCTCTTAGCATGTTCACTAAAAGGTTGAGCGGATATGTGGCAGCTAGCGATATTTCGCATCCCGAAACCAAAGAGGTTTTGGCAAAAAGAGGCGATTTTTTGGAGAAAGAAATTCTGCGCAAACTGATGTTCATAGAATTGAAATTCATCCACGCCATAAACTACGAACACCTCCGCAAAAAAATGCTAGGAACCACTTTGGAAAAAGCCGTTCACGGCGAAGACGGAAAAACCGTGGTTTCCGCTAACTCTGTGATAAACGATTCAAAATTGATGGAAATGGTAAAAGCTGGGGTTAAAGCTCCTATTCATTTGGTTGTAAAGGGCATTGTTCGTTCTGCATCCAAAGATGGAGATAACATTGTTCAAGCTCTTGGCGAACGTATTTTAGGGCGTTTTTCTCTTAAAGACATCAAGCACCCTGTGTCTGATGCCTTGATTGTTTCCAAAGGTGAAATGATAGAGGAAAAACACATTCCGAAAATTTTGGATGCCGGCATAGAAGAAGTTGCAGTTCGCTCTGTTTTAACTTGCAATTCTCCAATTGGGGTTTGCGCAAAGTGCTATGGTCGAATGCTAGCTTCTGGTCGTTTGGTGGATTTAGGCGAAGCCGTTGGTGTTTTGGCTGCCCAGTCCATAGGCGAGCCTGGTACGCAGCTCACGCTTAGAACCTTCCACATCGGAGGTGCTTCTAGCCGCATAACGGTGGAAAACAATAAAAAAGCTACGGTGGACGGCAAGGTTTTTCTTGAAAACAGCGATGAGATAGTATATAAAGGTTCTCAAATAGAAATTGGTCGCATGGCAGAGCTTGTGTTGCTAGATACAAACGGCATAAACAAAGGTCGCTGGCAAATTCCTTATGGCGCAACGCTCAAAGTGAGAAACGGCGAGAATGTTAAAAAAGGCGATATGCTTTATGAATGGGACCCATATAACAACCCGATAATAAGCACAGTTGCCGGCAAAATACAGCTTTTGGATTTTGCAGAAAAAACAACTTATGTATCGGAAGTTGATGAAACAACAGGCATAGAAACTTGGACAATAATAAACGATAGGCGTGGCAAAAAACGTGCTTCCATAAATGTTATGGAAAACGGCGAACGCGTTGGTCATTTCTTTTTGCCAAATGGCGCTATTTTAACTGTTCGCGATGGAGACACAATAATCAGCGGTCACACAATAGCTAAATTGCCACGCTCCGTTGGAAAAACAAAAGACATCACCGGTGGTTTGCCACGTGTTGCGGAATTGTTCGAGGCTCGCGAGCCTAAGAACTCGGCAATACTTGCACCAACAAATGGCGTTGTGGCTTTTGGCGCAGAAAAGAATTCCGGACAAATAGTGTTGATTAAAAACTCAGATACCGAAGAGGAAATTGTTGTTCCGCACGGAAAGCATCTTTCCGTTCACGATGGCGATAGAGTTCGCAAAGGGCAGGCAATAGCCGAAGGTTCTGTGAATTTGATGGATATTCTCCGCATTTTGGGCGAAGAAGAACTGCAAAGGCATTTGGTTGACGAAATTCAGGCGGTTTATCGCTTGCAGGCTGTTACCATTTCCGATAAGCACATAGAGTGCATTGTTCGCCAAATGATGAGAAAGGTTGTTATAACAGAGCCGGGCGATTCCAAATTCCTAACGGGCGAAGACGTTTCCAGAATAGAGCTTCGCTTGGAAAACGTGCGTTTGCAGGAAGAAGGCAAGCAAATTGCCCAGTTTGCGCCGCTGTTGCTAGGAATAACAAAAGCCGCTCTTGCAATGGATAGCTTTATAGCTGCCGCTTCTTTCCAAGAAACCACAAAAGTGCTCACCAGAGCCACCATATCTGGTTCCAAAGATAAGCTGCTCGGTTTAAAAGAAAATGTGATTATGGGTCGCTTAATACCATCTGGAACAGGTTCCAGACATTTGCGCCAACTTGAAATAAAGGATTCTGATGTAAAAGACGATATTACGGAACATTCCCGCAGTCAATCTTTTTCTGAAGAAGAATTTGATGATGATATTGAAATTGATTAGGAATTAACTATATTTTAAACCAGCATTTAGGAGAATTTAGAGTGCCAACAATTCAACAGCTAGTGCGCCTTGGTCGCGAAAAGGTCAAGAACCGCACAACAGCCCCTGCGCTTAAAGCATGCCCCCAGAAACGCGGCGTTTGTAGCCGTGTTTACACCACAACACCCAAAAAGCCAAATTCCGCTTTGCGCAAAATTGCCCGTGTGCGACTCAGCAACAAAATGGAAGTGACGGCTTATATCCCAGGCGAAGGTCACAATTTGCAAGAACATTCAATTGTGCTAATTCGCGGAGGTCGTGTTAAAGACGTACCCGGTGTTCGTTATCACATAATTCGCGGTGCTTTGGATACCCAAGCTGTTAACGGTCGCAAGCAGGCTCGTTCACGCTATGGCGTTAAAAAGAAAGCTGCCGCAGCACCTGCAAAAGGCGGCAAAAAGTAATTAGGAGCAATTATGTCTAGAAGAAGAAAGTCAATTCATCGTTCCATTCTGCCGGACCCTCGCTATAATTCAACTTTGGTAACAGAGCTTGTGGGAGTGGTTCTAAAAGAGGGCAAAAAAACCATAGCCGAGCGCATTGTGTACACTGCGCTAGACGAACTGAACAAAAAAGTTCAAGGTTCAGAATCCGTTATGGAGAAATTTGAAGCCTGCCTAGAAAACATCAAACCCCACGTTGAAGTTAAAACTCGCAGGGTTGGCGGCGCAAACTATCAAGTTCCAATCGAGGTTGCCCCAGACAGAGCAAAGGCATTAGCCCTTCGCTGGCTTTTAACGGCTGCCCGCAAAAGAAATGAGCAAAATATGGCTCTTCGCCTAGCGGCAGAGCTTGTTGCCGCAAAAAACAACGATGGCGGAGCGGTTCGCAAAAAAATAGATACGCACAAAATGGCAGAAGCCAACAAGGCATTTGCTCATTTTAGGTGGTAGCTTTGCCTATTCTATTGGCTTTTTTCCTGCTCTTCGTCAGCTGCGGGGAAGTATCTACTGAGGAGAAAGATAATATCGGAAGTGCCGATATCATTATGGATTTTAATATCCCACTGACGAGTATAAATTCCGATAAACCTTTTTCTGCATTTAGCAAGCATTTGCTTATGATTTATTATATGGACCCCTTTTGTCCTCATTGTCAAATGGGTTATGGCACAGTTCAGCAAATAGCAAACGAATACGGACCCAAAGGTCTTGCAAGCACTGCCATTGCGGTTAGAAGCGAAAGCGATATTCTGGAATTTATAGAGGAATATGAAGCTAACATTCCATTTTTTCAGGATTCTGAATATGCCTTTTTGAAAAAATACGAAATTGAACGTGTCCCGAGGCATTACCTTGTTTTTCCAAACGGAAAAACTGTTTTATACCAAAATTCAGAAAATGAGATAAAAAAGATGGTCTCTGATATAAAGACATTCCTTTCAAAATGATTTATCCATTTTTACCCGCCTCTTGCCACTGCCATTTTTCCCACAAAATTATTTTCAGATATGGTAAGCGGTCCATGTATTGGAGCTGTGCTTGTGTATTTTGAATAGGGAGAAGCTACCGAAACATCGGCTTCCAAAGTTCCGAGCAATTTTACCTTCGATGTTTTGTTTCCAAAAACCATAGCTTCAAATTTTGCCACCCTATTATCGTACATTTGCCGTCTAGTGATCAAATCTTGCAGTTTAGTCATAGCTTGCAAAAGCTCTTTTTCCTCTGCTTCGTTAAGCGATTTTGTTTTGCTCCAAATTAAATATTTTTCAAAAATCGCATTTACCTCTATCATAACCGAGTTTGCAAGTTCCTTGGCTTTTTCTTGGCGATAGTGAGTGCGTATGTTCACAATAGTTTTCACTCCGCTCTCGGAACCCAACTCTCCACATTCCACGCCTTTGAATGCGGTTGCAACACCCCCTATTATGGAGCCTCCCAAACGCAATTCACCGAGGCAGCTAACAGTTGAATGCAAAATATCTTTTGTTATGACAATATCGCCCTCTGCCACAATGCTGGCAGCACTGACGAATGTAGCGGCAACAAAAGAGCCTGCGACAATTTCGGCTTTGCCCTTGCCTTGAATTCCGCCTGCGCATTTCACATAGCCTTTTGCTCTTATTTTTGCCCCAGATATAAGCCCGTTTACCACAATATTTTCTTCGGATATAACCTCAAAGCCATCTGTCACATTGCCGTGAATAACAACGGTACCAGGAAAATTCATATTGCCAGTTGATAAATCCACATCTCCCGGCAAAACATAGTTGCGGCGAATCATAACAACATCATCTAGAAAGCTTGGCGTTCCTACTGCGGAGGCAATTAAATGTTCGTCATTTTCTTCTATTCCTTCGCCTAAAAAGTATCTCGCTTTTGAACCGGCTTTTGCCTTTATGGTGTTCCCTCTGACATCCATTCCATCTTCGCCTTCTGTTGGCGGAATCACATCTGCAACTATGTCGCCTATTTTAACGAGGGTAATTTGCATTGAGTTTTTATAATCCACCGCAGCATCATCTTTTGGTATGAACTGCGGTTTTGCACTCATATTTACCTTGAATTCAAGGTGACCATCCTTGCCGTCTTCGGGCTTTATGCCCTTGCCTATGATAATTTCAACCGGATTGGACATAAGCAATTGTTTTTCAACTAATCTTTCGTTTATCTCCACTTTTATGTTCTCTCTACGGCAAGCTTCAAGAACCTCCTCTAAACTGGTTAATCCGCCATCTATAACCCCCTTTAGCGGACACATTATGACTTCCATCTGGTCTTTGGATATGGCTATTTTGAAACGATTATCTTCTACGGATTCTTCTCCAAAATCCTCAAAAACTTCATCAAGTGTATTTTCTTCTGCCATATTGTCACTAATAAAACTACTATTTTTTATAGGCAATATTGCAATATAGATAAAATATAAATACAAAAATGACGTAAATCTAAATATCCCACACAGAAATTGCCATAACTTCTGGAGATAATGGTTGCAGTTCGGGAGTTAGGCATATTTCGCAACCGTAGCCGAGTTTTTCCAGTTTGGCGAAAATTTTGAATGAGGAAATATCGTTTCTGCTGGGGGTTGCGCGTTTTTTTATTTCAATAGGGTAATATATTCCGTCTTGATAAATGAGCAAATCTATCTCGTGCCCCTTTTCGTCTCTAAAAAAATATAAATTCGGTTTTTCCCCATTGTGCCAATATGATTTTATAATTTCGCTAACCACGAATGTTTCAAAAAAAGCCCCCGATGATATTCCAGACTCCAAAGCTTCTGGCGTAGTCCAGCCGGCAAGGTATGCGGCAATGCCCGTATCTAAAAAATACATCTTTGGGCTTTTTATTAGCCTTTTGGTTATGTTTTTAAAATAGGGTTGCAAAAAGTAAATTATTCCTGAAGTTTGCAAAACGGATAGCCATTTTTTTGCCGCAGGCTGCGAAATTCCAACATCTTTTGCAATATCTGCAATATTCAATTCCTGCCCCGTTCTTGCAGCGGCAACTTTTAGGAAAGTCAAAAAAGCAACTTCGTCACCAACATTTATGAGCTGTTTAACATCTCGTTCCAAATATGTGCGGATATAAGAATCATAAAAATCCCTACGGCTTTTTTCATTTCTATAAATAACATCTGGGTATGAGCCTTGCCATATTATTTTGAATGTATCTGGCATATTGCGGTTTTTAAGTTTAGCGGGCAGGTGTTCCGAAGGCAAAAAGGGCTTTTGCTTTAACCCAATTCCTTCACGTTCATAAATTGACAACCCGAGCATATCTATAATTACTACCCTGCCAGCCAAGGATTCGGAGATGTTTTCCATCATATTATATTGCTGGGAACCCGTCATCCAAACTTGCCCGCGTTTATCCGAGGCATCGGCGAGCATTTTTATATAAGGGAATAGTTCCTTGGCGTATTGAATTTCGTCAATAATAACTGGCGGCGAATATGTTTCCAAAAAACCTCTGGGGTCGGTTTTTGCAAAAGCGAGGTCGGCTTTATTGTCCATAGTCACATATTTGCGCTCCGCAGTTTTGGCGTGTTTTAAAAGGGTTGTTTTGCCTACTTGCCTAGGTCCATTTATGAGCAATATTTTATCGCTCCCAGAGACCCGCAAAATTTCTGGGGTTAGGGTTCGTTTGAGGTATTTTTCGTTAGCCATTTGGATAATATAGAAATTTAAAAAGGCGTAAATCTAAAGTCTGAGTTTAGAATTACGCCGTTTTTAGGGGGAATTGCTTGGATATACCAAAGCCTCAATTGGTGGCTTGTATTTTAGAATTTGCTATATTACCCTTTTCAAGGTTAGAAGATGAAACTGAGCGTTAAAATTCCTTTATTGTTGGGAATAGTTGTTTTTGTGAGCACTGCCGCCATGCTTGTTGTGGTAGAGCTTAAAGTTCGTAGCACCATAGAACAATCCGCTTTGAACTCTCTAGTTGGCGAAACTGAGGCTAATGCAGCTTTCTTGAAAACCAAGCTGGATTTACATATTGAAGTGCTTGCGGAAATTGCTAACAGAATTAGGGTTAGAACCATGGATTGGAGCATTGTGCAGCCAGCTTTGAAAGCTGATGTCGTTCGCATCGGCGCGCTTGATTTGGCTATGATAGATTCTGGGGGAGTTGCTCGTTATGTACTGAGCGATACAATCATTAACGTGAAGGATAGGGCATATTTTCACAAGGCTATGGCTGGAGAAAAAAGCGTGGAAATGGTAGTTAGCCGCGTCACTGGCAAAGTTGTTACTGTATTTGCCGTGCCAATTAGAAAAACCGAAGATATGAATTCGTCTGTAATAGGCGTATTGCTGGCGCGCAAAGATGGCGCGCAAACCCTTTCCAATCTAGTGGCAGAACTAAAAACACCGTACGAAAGCGGTTATGCCTTTTTGCTAAACGAAGGAGGAACCATAATAGCCCATAGAAATCAAGAATTAATAAATAAACAATTCAATCCCATAATAGAATCTGTAAAAGATACTTCGCTTAAATCTTTTGCAGAGATGGCAACCTCGGCATTCAAGAAAAAAAATGGAAGAACAGAATACCATTACGATGGTAAAAACCTCATAGGTGCATATTCAATGGTTCCCGGGTTTAATTGGATACTTTTCTTAAGCATAGAAAAATATGAAATAGAAAATAAATTGTCACAAATAAGCATAGCTATAGCTTTGATAGGTTTTATATGCCTTATAGCTGGTGTGTTCGCCGCCGTAGGAGTGGGAAAATCCATTGCAAAGCCTGTGACTCAAATGGTTGAAATTTCTAAAAACATAACTCAGGGCGAAGGAGATTTAAGCCAAAGCATTCCCGTGCATTTCAAAGGCGAAATTGGAGACTTGGCTCGCTATTTCAACAAATTAATAGCCACGCTCCGCATCCCCATAAGCGAGGCAAAAACAGCGGTTGACAATTTGACTACAGTTTCTGAAGGATTATCCTCTATAAATAGGCAACTTGAAATTAGTCAGGCTACAAAAGAACGTTCTCAAGAAATTTTGCGCATAGGTCAGTGCATACACGAATTAGCCGCAACCACAGAGCAATTAAGACAAACGATGGATAAATTTAAAGTTTAATTTGGAGATAACTATAAATTTCTTACTATATTACCCTTATGCTAAAATTCTACACTCTGCTTGCTCTGCTGGCTTCCTTATTTTTAGGCTGTGGTTCTTATGATGAAGTTTATACTTTTTCAGCTGAAAAGTGTGGAAAAGACTACTACAATATAAATACGCAATTTTGCTACGATTCTGAGATTTATGATAAATGTGGCGGAAATAGCTATAACCCTTTGTATGAAAAATGCCAAAATAATAATTTATTCTCTATGTGTGGGAACAGTTTTTACAACCAAACTACGCAATTTTGCCAAAATTCCAGAATTTACGACAAATGCGGCGGAATGAGCTATGACCCTTTGAACCAAAAATGCGAAAATAATAACCTATTCTCAAAATGTGGAAATGATTATTACAACCAAGCTACGCAATTTTGCCTTGATGCCAAGATTTATGATAAATGCGGTGGTTCCAGCTATGACCCCTTGACTCAAAAATGCGAAAATAATAACCTATTCTCAAAATGCGGGAGCGAATGGTATAATCCGTCCGCTCAGGCTTGTATTAACAATGTTGTTGGAAATAAAGAAGAATTCAAAGATAGCCGAGATGATAAAACATATAAATATATTAAAATAGGAACCCAAACTTGGATGGCAGAAAATTTGCGATACGAAACTTCAAACACTAAATGCTACAATGATAACCCTGATAATTGCAAAATTTTTGGAATACTTTACGATTGGAACACAGCAAACAAAATTTGCCCAGCCGGCTGGCATTTGCCAAATGATGAGGAATGGGGCACATTAGGAAATTATGCTGGCTACAATGCGGCTAAATTAAAAGCAAACAGTGCTTTTTGGGAGTTCAGCAAAGGAACAGATGATTTGGGCTTTACCGCTTTGCCGGGAGGATTTTATAGAGGAGATATCGGAGGTTTTAGATATTATGGAGAGTGCGCTTGTTTTTGGAGCGCAACAGAAGGAAGAATATCGGGTTCTGCTCACATGCGTTACCTAAATAATAACTCATTTGGTTTAGATGGTAATTATATACACAATTCTTGGGTTAATGTTCGCTGTTTAAAGGACATTTAACCGCCGTTACTTGCACTTTACCCCCCTTTTCTTGTATTTTCTCATAAAAAACTTGAAAACCTCTTAAAATTTTTTTATCTTTAAGCTATGCGGTATTTTGCGTCTTCTGGTAAAATCTTGTTGTGCTTCTTGTGCGCTATGGCTCTCGCCTCTTGCAAAGAAGCGGATCCTATAATAACAGTAGAAGACCCAGATGCCCTAGACAACGAATACATTGAACCAGCGGTTGAACAATTCAAAGAACCTTCAGATTTAAGAATCAGCTCAAAAAAGGCACGTAATTTCAACAAAGCAAGCGAAGCCCTTGTGATTATGGGGCAAGAATGGGCAGAGCAGATGTCCAATGCAGATAATGAAGAAAAACTGAAAATGGCAGCCTCTTACGAAAAAGCTCAGGATGATTTAATAAGAAAATTCGGAATACAGGGCAAAGAAGAATTTAAATGGATTCACACAAAGGCATTGCCAGAATCCATTAACAGAGACGTTTTTGCGCGAGCCGGGGTATGGATTAACAGATAGGAGTTCCTATGTCGATGAAAGGAAAAAAAGGCATAATTTTTGGCGTTGCCAACGACCGTTCCATAGCCTGGGGCATAGCGAAAAAATTATTGGAAGAGGGCGCAGAAGTGGCTTTTAGCTATAACGGAGAACGCCTAAAGCGCAGTTTAGATAAATTGCTTCAAAATCACCCTAGCAGCAAACTCTACGATTGCGATGTCTCTACCGAGGAAAACATTTTGAAAGTTGCAGAGCAGTATAAAGCCGATGTGGGTCAGTGCGATTTTTTGGTTCACTCCATTGGTTTTGCAGACAAAAGCTATTTGGAAGGGGCTTTTTTGCCAACGCCCAAAGACGTGTTTTTGCAAGCGATGGACATTTCCGCATATTCCCTTGTTTCCTTAACCCGCGCATTCAAGCCTTTGATGACAAAAGGAAGCTCCGTTTTGGCTCTAACATATTTGGGCAGTGAAAAAGTTGTTCAAAATTACAATGTGATGGGCGTGGCAAAAGCAGCTTTGGAAGCCATAGTTCGCTATTTGGCTTATGATTTGGGTCCCGAAGGAATTAGGGTTAATGCCATTAGCGCAGGTCCCGTGAACACCCTTGCAGCGCGCGGAATTAGCGATTTTACCGATTTGCTCAAAATACACCGCAAAATAGCCCCCCTCCGCGAAAACACAACCCCAGAGCACGTTGGCGGCGCAGCGTATTTTCTTTTAAGCGATTTGTCTTTTGGCGTAACTTCTGAAATAATGTATGTTGACGGAGGTTATAATACGGTGACGGTAGGTCCAATTTCCGCTTACGATAAGGAATTGTGATACCTCTTTTACTCACTTTTTTAGGCATTGTAACAGACCAGGATTTTGCAAAACAAGATTCCCTGCAAGTTGAAGTTGTAGAAACCGGCTTTACAATTCACACATTTTTTAATAAGCAATTTAAACTTGAGCTTCCGCGAGATACCGTGTGGAATATTTGTGCTAAAAGCGGAGAATTGGAAAAATGCTATGAATTGAAATACTTTGGAAATGATTCTGTTTTTTCTGCGGAAATTTCGGGGAAAGAGAATGTGGTTTGGTATGGGGGGGCTGATTTGGGAGTGGAGAGTGGAGAGTTGAGGGTGGAGAGTGAGGCGGGTTTGGGTGCAGATTCTGCTTCTGTGGGGCAAGAGGCTGCGGAGCAGGTTACGGAGCTTAGGAAGGTTGTGGTGCAGCTTCGCAAAAAACCTAGGCGAAAATTGGGGGAGTCTGTTGTTAGCGCAAAAAACATAAAGCGGATGCCTGGGCTTGCGGAGGCAGATGTTATGCGCAGCATACAGGCTTTGCCCGGCGTTGTGTCTAGCTCGGATTTCAGCACAAAAATATATGTCAGAGGGGGGGCAAGCGACCAGAATTTATTTTTGCTAGATAATGGAATTGTATATTCCCCAACTCATTTCTTTGGGCTTTTCTCCACATTTCTTGTTGAAGCCGTGGACGATGTTAAATTTTACAAAAGCGGCTTTCCGGCAGAATATGGAAATCGCCTCAGCTCTGTTGCCGCCATAAATAGCAGAAAGGGCGGGAACGATACCCTTGATGAATGGTTCAGTAAAAACTCCGTGAAAATAAGCACATTTGCCACTCAAGTTCACACAGAAGGGCATCAAGGAAATGCCAGATGGGTTTTGGCGGCGCGAAGCACTTATATAAAGGCGATGTTGGACTTTTTAAAATACGTTGGAGCAACCGATTTTAGCGTTGATTACAAATTCACGGATATTCAAGGAGCCTTTGATTACAATTTGGGAGAAGACAGGGATTTGCACATTGCCATATATACCGGCGCAGATGTTCTCAATTTTTCGCCTCTTTTTGTGGAATGGGGAAATACGGCTATTCCAATAAACTTTCGATGGAAAATAAATGATAATTGGAAATGGAATAGCGGTTTTTCTTATAGCGAATTTCACCAAGATTTCAATATAGAAGGTTTGCTGGGAATGGAAAACGGAGTTAGCACGCTCGCAAGTCGCCAATCTCTCGCTTATTCTGGAATTGATAAGCACACTCTTGGCTTTGGCTATGATTTGGAATTTTCCAAAATCTTTTTTGTGCAAAATATTGAAATGACTGGGCAAAAATTGGAAGACAAGCCAAAAACACGTCATCATATTTTATATGCCCAAGATACTTGGCGACCGGATTTATGGGATGTGCAATATGGTCTTCGTTTAAATTATCACGAACTTTCTAGACATTTTGGAGCTGAACCTCGCTTTGCCGCTTCTTATGAATTTGCAGAAAATCAAAAACTGGAATTCCACACCGGATATTATTTGCAATACCTGAACAGCCTTATGTTTTCTGACCAAGAATCCTTGAATGAATTTTATTACCCCGCCCGCAAAACCGCAGTAAATGGAACGGTAAAGCCATCCAGCTCCATTTTATCTGCTGTGGGTTATTCCAGGAGCAATATTTTTGATATGCTCAACTTTAATGTGGAAACCTATTACAAAACCCAAAACAATTTAACTGTTTACAGCGAATCCGACCTTGACTCAGCTTCAGCGGAAAAAACGGAATCTCTTGGGGATTTGATTGTGGGCGGAGAGGGTTATTCCTTTGGCTATGAACTTTCATTGCAAAAACCGGATGGTTTTGTGAGTGGTAGCATAAATTTCAATCAGGGTTGGTCTGTTTTTAAAGATGGAACAAACAAAGCATATTTTCCAAACTGGCACCAACCCTTTGCTTTAAAAAGCGATTTGTCTGTGAACTGGTTTGAGAAAAAAACATATATGCGCACCTCTCTGCAACTTAAATGGGCAAGCGGAATGCCATATACCCCATACTTAGGTTATTTTTCAACATACAGAATGGACGAGAGTTTTCCTGGCTACGATATGATTTCGCTTCTAGGCAATAGAAATGTCACTATGCGAACCCCTTATTTTCGCTTGGATGCAAAGGTTATTGACTGGGGCAAAAAAGACAAATGGAATTGGGGCATTACAATCTTAAACCTAACCGACCACGATAATTTATTCTACATATTCTACAACACCAGCAAAAACCCACCAGAAGAACAGAAAATCTACCAATTCCCTTTCTTTCCATTGCTGATGAATTTTGAATATTATTTTTGAAAAAATTTCTTTTACTAAATTACTTTATTCATCGGAAACCGAAAATGAAAAGCATATTGAGAAAAATCCCAGCAATTCTTGTTATGGCAGCGCTTTTTACGCTTTCAACTTTGCCAGGCAATGACCCTCTTTTGAATTCTGTTCATTTAAGTGATAAAATAGAGCATTTTATAGCTTATTTTGTTTTGGGAATAACACTTTGCATTTGGATTCCTAGCAAAAAATGGTTTGCAAAACCTGTGGTTTATGGAGTGCTTGTTGTTGTTTTGTGTACGCTTTTTGGAATTAGCGATGAATATCATCAAACATTTGTCCCTGAGCGTTCTGGTGATTTATATGATTTAGCTGTGGATTTTGCAGCAAGCGTAAGCGCTGTTTTTGCTTATTTCCTATTTATAAAGAAAATTAAAAAATGAATAAAGCCTCCTTAATTATAGCTATTAGCCTGCTTGCAAGCAGGGTTCTTGGAGTTTTGCGCGAAATGCTTCTTGCAAAAATTGCAGGCGTTAATGAGCAAAAAAATGCCCTTGATTTGGCATTTATGATTCCAGATATTTTAAATCATTTAATAGGCACAGGGTTCTTGTCAATAGTTTTTATATCGCTATTCACCACGCATTTGCTCAAACAAAATGAAAATGAAGGATGGCGTTCATTTAGTAATATTTTCAATGTTCTTGGGTTATTGTTTTTAATTCTAGCTGTGCCAGCATTCATATTTATGCGAGAACTGATTTTACTTTTAACAGCAACTTCTCCAAGCGAAGATATTTTAAATCTTGCCACTCATTTTGGCAGAATAATTTTGCCAGGACAGTTGTTCTTTTTTGCTGGAAGTTTTTTAATAGCTGCACAACAAGCTCGCAAGCAATTTTTTATCCCATCACTCACAGGAATAATTTACAATGCGAGCATAGTGCTTTTCGGTTGGTTATTCAAAGATAGCGGAGTTAGCGGCTTTGCCTGGGGAGTTCCTATCGGTGCATTCATAGGATTTTTTATTTTGCAAATAATAGGTTCTTATAGAGGTGGAGTAAAATATTTTTTCACATTTAATCCAAGAAACTCGGAATTGATAAAAACAGTGAAACTCTTGTTGCCTATGATTTTAGGTGCAGGCTCTATGTTTGCACTTGAATTTGCAATCCGCAGCTTTGGTTCAATGTTTGGAACCCACGGAATTTCAAGCCTTAATTACAGTTATCGCCTTATGTACACCTTAGTTGCTGTTTTTGGTTTTAGCGTTGGTGCAGCTAAATATCCAGATATGGTTAGAATGTTCAAAGAAAATAAAATAACGGAATTAAATGAAAAAATTTGGGGTGATTTGGCAAAAATTTTTGCCATTTTGGTTCCAGCGATATGTGCATTGACAGCTGTTAGCCTACCCGCAGTTCGCATTTTATTTGAAAGAGGAGCTTTTACCCAGCAAAGCTCAATTTTGGTCAATGAATTGCTTTTGTGTTACTTACCTGTTAGCATAAGCCTTTGCGCACAAGCTCTTTTATCAAGGGCTTTTTATTCAATGGAGAGAATGTGGCTTCCAACTATAATAAATACATCAGCTTTTGCAGCAAGTTTGTTTTTATATTCACCTGTTGCAAAAATAATGGGAATATATTCCGTTCCAGCAGTTAGTTTTATCTGCTCATTTGTTCAGTTAATTTTACTTTTGGTATTTTGGAATGTAAAAGGGGCAAAATCCTTCATTAAAGATTTCATAGCAGGAACAGCCGTTTTAATCGTTTTAGCACCCTTAGGTCTCTATATCTCTAAATATGCCTACAACTGGCTTCTAAATGCAAATTTAGCCTATTTAATGGCTTATTCAGCAGTTCTTTCTGCTTTGTTTTTTGTTTTTTCAATTATTTTGCAAATTGTATTGGGATCTAAGTCTTGCTCTTATATATTATTTTTATTTAAAAAGAAATTGACAAAGAATTCTGTTAATAACTCAAAGAAAGTTTGAGAATATTATGTAAGATATTGTTATTTTTACAATTCCAAAATGATTTTTGTTCACAGATTTTTGTAGTAACAGGGCTTTTATTAACACTTATTTGCGTAATTTTCCTTTTTTCCAAACTAAATAACAACTTATTAACGTTATTTTTTGCTAAAACCTTGATTTTCTGGCGAAACTTTTCTAAATTACTAGCAAATCTTATGTTAGGCGGTTTAGCTCAGTTGGTTAGAGCGACGGAATCATAATCCGCAGGTCCGGGGTTCAAGTCCCTGAATCGCTAGTTCACTTCAAAATAGGAGTTTCTCTATGAAAAAGGTCTTAATTTTACCGTTATTTGCTTTGGTTTCCTTAGCCCAAGCTGAGGTATGCACTGGCACAAATGGAGCAACTGTCTGCGAGTGGGATACAGGTTGTTTCACAATAACCACAGAATATTCATATACCTCTACTTGTAGAGGCTCTAAGGAAGGTGGAGATCCAAGCCATCCCGTTTGCACTTGCGAGCAGTTGATTAAGAATTGCATAGACTATGGAACACTTTATTCTGGAGTTAAAGGATTAGATGTCCCACCTTATGGTGCAGGCTGGAAATGCTTGGAACATGGTGGCACATATCAAGCTGGCAAGCCAGCTACTCCTAGCAAAGCAGCTGAGAAAAACGAGAAGAAATAACGCAGATTGTCGTGCGTTTGAGAGTGGTTGTGTATGTTTACTTAGAAAAGCTAGGCGGGGGCCACCTAGGATTTTTTGAAGACATATCCACCATGTAGAATTGCTTGCTCATATAGCTGTAGTCCATGTCAAACATGCGAAGAACATAGCGGGCTATCCACTGACCTAGTTTCAGCACAACAATTTTCCGCCTTAGCCTGCCTTGGCAGTCTCGGTTTAGAATATCGGGCAGGGTGTTGGTGGTCATTATTTCGTCTATAAAGGGGCTGTTCAGTTTTTCGCGAGCCTCGTGGCTGGAATAGAAATGCGTAACGCCAAAGCAAACCCGCCGTGGGTTTGCGCTCTTTTTCAAATATTCGCAGCATTGAACAATGGTTGAACCTGTGCGAACCATATCATCCAAAATAATAACATCTTTGCCGGTTAAATAACCTATATCCACCTCGCTTGCCGGATTCAAATCCATGCTAACTTCGCGCTCGCCTGTGCGTTTTTTATCCAGTATCACCCGCTTGCACTCGCTAAGGCTAAGTGCGTCTAGCACTCTATGTCCAAATGGCGCTGCGCCTTTGTCTGGCGAAACAATTATCAAATTATCGCCGTCTTTGCCTGTTTGCACAAAATCCGATGTTTTTATGTAATGGGCATAGATTTCTGCGGGAATAAGATTGTGAAACTCGCCTTCAAAAATATCTCTGAAAAGATTTTCAACTTTTATGGAATGGTTGTGAACCGTTATTACAGTATCTACGCCAGCTTCTTTTAGTAGCTTTGCATAAAGCAAAGAGGTGAACGCTTGTCCGTCAAATTTTTTCAAATCCAAAATATCTCGGTCTTTTTCAATTTCCCCAAAGCGATATGCTCCTCTGTCTTGGGCGGAATAGAACAAATCCGGCTCAATTAAAACCACTCTTTTCGCACCATTGTCTTTTGCGGCTCGTGCCAAAATCATATTTCGCATTGCGCAGTCGTTGCGGCTTCTGTCGGAGAGCGAAACCGAGCATATTATAACAACCTTGCCTTCTAGGTAGCGACCCACCCTCTCCAAGTCTTCAATATCGGAAATATAACGCGGGCAAAACTCGCTATTTGCATAAGTTTTAAGCGACACTTCATCTGAAATTTCGCCGCGCACTCCCAAAAACTGCGCCACATCCATAGCAAAGGAGTCGTCTGTAAAGGTGCCTGTTACAACAATGCTGTCTGACATAGGGGAGAATGTAGAAAAAACAAAGGCAGCCTATGGTCAATTTAGAAATAGTAGGTTAAACCCGCCCCATAGTGATTCCAGCTGTCTTTAATTTCATCATATGGGAAAGTTATACTTGTGAGACCTGTACTTGTTAGACTTATAACAGCCCTCAAGTCAATCTCTAAATTCGGAGTTATAAAATAGCCAAGCCCCAAAGGAATGCCAAAATCAAAATATGCTCTAACATCGTCGGGGGTATAAATTGGCAGGCCGCTTTCTTCCCCTATTATTTCAAATTGAATAGGAATATCTATTTGAACACCAACCGCCAAGTAAAAAGGCATAGCAAAACGTGTACCTTTAGCCGGTGTATATCTAAGCATTGCTGGGATACTTATGGCATATTCAGATAGAGATGCAGTCATACCATTAAAAATAGAATACTCTTGATCAACAACATGTCCAAATCTTTGTTTTCTATAAAGAAAGCCCACTTCCGGAACAAAATTTAATGTACTCGTAAGTGGAACATTTACAACCAACCCAGCCCCAAAACCATAGCCATATATTTCCAAGTCCGATTCTATAGTAGTCATTTCTGGAGAGTATTTGTATAAACTGAATCCTGCTCTGGCTCCCAATTTCATACCTTCTGTGCTTTTGTTCTCAGAAACCTTATTATCATCGGTCTTTTTATCGGAAACCTCGTTGTCAAATTTATCAGGAACCTCGTTATCAAACCTCGGTTTGTCTGCATATCCACAAACCGCAATAAAGAAAACGAGCAATAACACTTTTCTGGCAGTTATGTTCATAAGGGCACCTAAGGTGATGTATTTTCGCTTGGAATTCCTACTTTGCCTTTGTCGGGAACTATATTTTCGTTGGTATATTTAATAGCCAAGGCGGAAGCATATTTTGTGTTTTTCTTGCCCAAATTGAGAGCAAAAAGCGAAAGTGACTCTTCTTGTTCATCTATCACAACATTAGCAATGCCATTGCCGCCTTTGCTCTCGGCAGCTCTCAACAAAGCCTGATAAACGGGTTCGCCGTTTTCGCATTTCACATAAATCAAACCTAGCACCTCTACTTCTTTCACAGGACCCCCTATTTGATATACGGTTCCTACGGGGGCTCCAACGCTAGATGCGCAGCCAACAAGCAACAAAAGCGGCAATAATGCCAAAGCGAGAATAGACTTAGTCTTATTCATATTGAACTCCTTTTTTGAGTGGAAACTAAATGGGGGGGGGG
>Ga0268262_10001922_pt1 | contig 24678 bp, 23 predicted proteins | sample TergutNc150P3_FD_190354 | JGI IMG/M metagenome (GOLD analysis project Ga0268262, IMG submission 190354) | Nasutitermes corniger P3 segment gut microbial community from laboratory colony in Florida, USA - Nc150 P3 (SPAdes) (version 2) | ecosystem: Host-associated > Arthropoda: Insects >...
TATACCGAGCCGTCCCCCCGGCTCGATAAGCCTTAACGCCGCCTCAAGGATCGACGGAAGCCGTGAAAGCTCTCCGTTTGTCGCAATTCTTAAAGCCTGGAATGTCTTGGTCGCCGGGTGTACCGGTCCGTGCCTGTAAGACGCAGGCACCGCTCTTGCTACCAGATTGGCAAGAGCCGAAGTTGTCGTTATTGTCGATTTCTGTCTTTCGTTAACAATCAGCGAGGCAATTCTGCGGGAATAACGCTCGTCGGCGTTATTGTAGAGTAAGTCCGCCAATTCCCTCTCAGGAAGACGCGCCAGAAGCTCTGCTGCGGTAATCCCCGCGGAAGTATCCAGTCTCATATCAAGGTATTCGTCTTTTTCAAAAGTGAATCCCTTGCCGCTTTTTTTGTAGTGAAAAAAGCTTACGCCTAAATCAAAGAAAATTGTATCCGGTCTTTTAAACTGGGAAGGATAATCCGTTAAGAAATCAAACGACCAGCCGCAATGAAAATAAATACGATCGGCGAAGGGCTGCAGACGCTGTTTCGCGATTTCAAGAATTTCTTTATCAGCGTCTATGGCGATTAACTTTAAGTCGGAATATTTTGACATCATTGAATAACTATGTCCGCCCTCGCCTGTATTGCAGTCGATAAGAAGTTCGTTATTTCCTCTGGGACCGAGTAATTCGAGAACTTCGTTTAACATGACGGGCGTGTGAACATATTCTGTCATTCTTGATCCCCGCCTTTGTTGTTTTTTAATTTACTGGCAAGTTCTTCGGATGCTGAAACAAAGTCGTCTTTACTTTCAGAATAATATTTTCGATATGTTTCTTTGTCCCAAATTTCAATATAGTCCCACGCCCCAATAAACAGGCAGTCTTTGGTTAAGCCTGCTTCTTCACGATAATTTTGGGGAATTGGTATTCTTCCGGCTTTGTCAATTTCTACATCCTTAGAATTAAAAAAACGGCGGCGGAAAGCGCGATCTTTTTCCGATAAAATATCAGTATTTTTGTTGTATTTTGCTGACATTTCATTATATACGGCTGTAGGAAAGAGCCACAGACATTTTTCTTTCTCATAATCACAGGGTTTAATAGTAACTTCAGCGTCGTTTAAAATTTTACGTAAAGTTGAAGGAAGAGATATTCTACCTTTTTCATCAAGAGTACCATCAAATTGTCCTTTTAGGTTATATCCCACTTTATCCTACAATCTCCCACTTAATCCCATTTAATTATCATTTTACAGTAAAAATTTAAAACGTCAACCACTATTCATAATATTTTTAAAAAAAAATAAATATTTTTTTCGGTTTCACTACACGTATATATAGTATGAGGTAAAAGGCTCATGATTTCATATCTATTACTTTACGTATGTATAGTGAACCAATAAGCTTGGTATAAAAAATCCAAAAAATTATACGCGCTGCTTTACGTATGTATAGTGAAATTTTAAAAAGAAAAACAGTATCATGACAAATTGAATGAACATGTCAGTTGCGTTATGATTAATCATGCACATTAGCGAATTTTTTATTGTCTTTCCCGAAGGCGACGTTCAAGAAGTACAGGGACGTCTGCCGTTTAACGCTCTTGTTGACATGAACGGGAACGTACTCTATCCGCCTTTGCCTACAAACAAGATGATTGTTTTTAAGGTTGCCGGAATAAAGACCGAAGAAAGAACAGGCGTAAGTGAAACCTATCATTTCCTTGATTTACTTAGCGCCGAGGAATTACTTGAGTACACACAAAACAATAGGTACTAATAACGAAAGTTCTCTGCACCGCGCCTTAAAATTTCAATACGCGGGTCCCGGAGGCAAAACCGAAGCTGAAGTAGGTTCTTTTGTCGCCGACGGCATACGAAAAGACGGCGAATATATCGAGGTTCAAACGGGAAGTTTTGGACCGCTTAAAAAAAAGATAAAAGAATTTGCCGCTATAGGCAAAGTGCGTATTATTCACCCTATTGCCGTAACAAAAACGATTGAAGTTCACGCCAAAAACGGCAAATTACTCTACCGCAGGAAAAGCCCCGTACACGGAACGCCCTGGAACATTTTTGACGCTCTCCTCTACGCTCCCGAATTACCTCTTATCCGCGGTGTAAAAATAGAAATCGCTATGGTAGACATTATTGAAAAACGTGTCAAAGACGGCAAGGGCGCGTGGCGGCGCAAGGGTATCAGTATCCGGGACAAAGAACTATCGGCTTTTCACGAGAGTATTCTTTTGGCAAAGCCGAAGGATTTTTTGCGTTTTATACCTTTTAAAAAAGCGGAAGAATTTACGGTATCATCACACGCTGAGAAAGCCGGTATTAAAAAGTGGATGTCTCAAAGAGCGTTGTATGCGCTTACCAAGATGGGAGTGATTAAGAAGGTTGGGAAAAAGGGGAATGCTTGGGTTTACTCTATCGGCGGGAAGTAACCCGTATTATCGCGCCCGGATCTCTCTATTAAGTAAACTTCAACCTCAACGGGGAGCCACGCTCTCCCAAAGTCTGTTTGCAGGCGCGAAGTGTATGTAAAACTGTAAAGCCCTGTCGGAGTGTCCGCTGTGCCCTTGATAAGCTCTCCTATACCGCGCGGGCGGTAAAGCTGCATTGCCTTTCCGCCTGTTTCTCTGCATAAATACGCAATTTCTTCGGAAACTTGACCGCCGCCTACTATGACGGCGTTAAACACTATGCCGTTATTCGCTAGGAAAGCGGACATTTCAGAAAGACTGTACTGCTCAAACGCCAAATCGCCTAAACCGCCTGAACCGATGTATATGACAGAGCGTTTTGGGGCGGCTGTAAGAAGATCGCTTGCCGCAAGGCGCAGTCCTTGATCAAAACGCCAGCGGGCTGTGTTGTCCGATGCGCCCCGGACTGCGTTTTCAAGGGAGTTGGCGTGCTGTTCTCTTTTGGGCTGCGCCGCGGCGGAAATTACTGAAACTATCTTTGAATTACCCATTTCCTGTACGGCGCGGTTTATGTCGCGCGCCGCGGCGGTAAGATCGTCGCGCATACGCGCGGTTGTGTCAGAGCGTTCTACAAGAAGGGAAATATCCGCGCCGGGAGTGCGGTAGCCGGGGATATACAATACCTGATCCGCCACGGGTAAACTGTCTTCTGTCAGCAGGAAATTGTTGTTATCAAGCCCAAGGATTGGGCGGCGCAGTCTGTCCTCTACGGTAAGTTCTACCGTTACTTTGGGGAATTTATTTGCGTCAACATTGCGTATCTGCACAAATAAGCCGGAAGCAAGATCGTCAAAGCGGGTTAGTATATTTACTTCGCTTGCGTTGAAGTTTGTCGTGAGTATATTGCCGTTACTGTCCATTTCCGCGCAAGTAATACGCACGCGCTCTCCTCCGGCAAGCCCCAATTCGCGGACAATCGCGGAATCGGGGTTTATCTGCAAAATTCTGTTGGCGTCGGCGACAAGCATAGTGCCGTCAGAAAGAAATCTAAGGCTTTCAGGACCTTTTAAACCATGAACTGCAAGACGCCCTAAATAGTTGCCGTTGGGATCAAACATATAAATTGCTTTTGCCGCGCTTTCGGCAATATAAATTTTTCCGTTTAAAGCGGCTATCCCCGTAGGCGAAAGCAATCCGGGAAAAACCGCGCTCTTTTTCCCGAACGAAAGAATAAAAACGCCGTCGGGATCAAATTTTAAAATTCGGCTGTTGCCGTAATCTACAATATATAAGTAACCGTCTTCATCTATCGTTATATGCTGGGGACCGACAAATTGACCGTCGCCCAAACCTTTTGAGCCGATATACGCCTGCCAGTCTCCGTTGCTGTTAAGAATACTTACCCTGCCGCCCCGGTATTCGGACACATACATACGTCCGTCAAGTCCGCGCGCTAAATCGTATGGACGGTCAAAACCGTTAAGCGGACCTCTTTGGCGATCCTTGATTAATCCGTTTACGTCGATTTTTACAATTTCATTACTGCCGTAGGCGACCACCCATACAGTGCCGTCGTTATTCGCCAATATTGATGTCGGCTGGCGGTAAAGAATTATTTCTTCTGTTTTTTTTCCAAGTATTGTTTCTTCTACTTTTCCCGGAAAACGTCCCGCCCCTACATAACGCACATCATCGGGCGCAATAGGCAGTAGAAAGCGCCTGTTGGCGACTGTTTCTATCCGCGCGCCAAGCAACATTCCAACGCCTGTGTTCCTGCCGTAAAGATCAAGAGCCGCGCGCCATTGCCTTACTGCGGTTTCCTCAAAACCCGAACGATAATACGCTCTGCCAAGCCAATCAAGAATCAGCGGCGAATCGGGGCGGAAAGCAAGGGCGCGCTCAAAAGAATAAATTGCTTCGTTATACGAAAAGCGGTTATAGGCGTGTACGCCAAGCCTGAATTCATCAGCGGCGGAAAGAGCGGCGGGACCTGTGCCGCCTGTAACGGGTCCGGGACGGATAGGAGCTTCCTGCGCGCATAAAACGGAAATAACAAGAAAAAACGCTGTAAAACTGAGAGTTTTTCTCAAGATTTTTCTCCTGTTACTGTTTTAAAGTGCTTTATAATTTCTTCTTCTTCGGGAGCGATATCAAGCGCCCTGCGAAGCCATGTGCGCGCTTCTACAGGTTCGCCGCTTTTGTAGTAAGCCCAGCCTAGGGAATCAAGGTACGCCGCGTTTTGGGGTTTAAAGTCCACGGCTTTTCTGCAAAGACGAAGCGCGCGCATGACATCTAATCCCGTATCGGCAAGGATATAACCCATACAGTTCAACGCGGTCGCGTTATCAGAATCAATTTCAAGAGTTTTTTCGTAGAGTTCTATCGCGGCTTTATGCCGTCTTTGAAGCCACGCGGCATAGGCAAGAGTGTTGTAGAGTAACGGGGATTCCATTCCGCTTGATTGCAATTTTTCAAGCTCATATTCTGCCATTTTAACGCGTTTGGTTATTATATAAATATAGGCAAGCGTCATTCTGCACTGAAACACCCTTAAAATATCGTGTTCCGAGGTTACAACCTGTTCAAGAAAAGTTAACGCTTCTTCATAATTTTTTAGTTTTGTGTAACACAATCCAAGATAATAGGAAAGTTCCATTTTTTCATCAAGGTTAAAATCAGCGGTGTCTTTTGACAAAAATTCTTTTAAAGCCTGCTCAAAGTCATTCTCCTTGAAAAGACGCACCCCTTCAAGAATTTTTTCGTCACGGACTGATATTTTTTCTTTTTCTTCAAATATTTCATCAATGCCGCTTTGCTGCGCAGACATGATCCCCCCTCCCGTTATCCTGCCGCTACTGCCGGTTGAGATATAACCAGACTGTACGCGACGTTGCCCTTTAAGACTTCCGCCCAATCAGAACCGTCCTCCGGTATATTATCAACCTTTCCGGACTTGGCAAAACAATATCTGCCCCCCTCCGGAGATACAAAAGTAACTATTCTATCATTATAATACCTCATAGAAGGAAAAGAAGGAACAAGTAAAGCCGGTTTTTTTTCGATATTTGGAAAATTGACGTTTACAAAAATTCCGGCTTTCCAATATCCTTTCAACGTTTCAAGTTTTTCCGTGACGTATGAATTAACCATTTCCCACTGCCAGGGAATATCGCTGTCAACCAAAGACAATGCCACTGAAGGAATACCGAAAAAACTGCCTTGCCTTGCCGCCGCCGCGGTTCCCGAATAGATAATGTCAGTCCCCAAATTAGCTCCCGCGTTGATCCCGGACAGGATAAGATCGGGCGCTTTTTCCATATTTAACTCTGTCCCTCCGATCGCTGTTCCCTCGGTAGAAATACAGATTTCGGGAATTCCTCCCAAAAGGGCGGTTACAATACAGTCTACGGGAGTCCCGGAACATGACCATGTGTCTTCCTCAACCTCCGTCAATTTTATAGGTCCGTTTAAGAATTTTATGGAATGGGAACAGCCCGATTGGTTGGAATCGGGAGCGACTGTAAAAACCTTGTGTCCCGCGCCGCGTAAAGTTTTCGCAAGCAGTCTTATACCCTGCGAAGTGATGCCGTCGTCATTTGTTAGTAGTATTCGCATACTCCCTCTTGCGTACCGGACTGGAACTGGTCGTAGTTGTGACATTACGCTTGGATTTATCAGTCGGTTCAGGAATTAATCTGGCTTTTGAAGCCAATTTTATTTCGTAAATTACATTGTGAAAACCGAATATCCGCTCATAATCTTCAAGCCGTCTTTTGTATTCATCGACAAGCTCGCGGCGGATAATTGTGTATGTACAGCCGCCAAAACCAATGCCGGTCATTCGGGAACCCGCCGCCCCTTCTATCTCCTGCGCCCTTTTTACAAGCCAGTCAACTTCGGGACAACTGATTTCGTATAAATCCCTAAGGCTTTCGTGCGAATGGTAAATAATTCTTGCAAATGAAGCCAGATCGGCGCGTTCAAGCGCGTCAGCGGCGTCGTTTACTCTGCGTATTTCTTCTACTATATGCAGACTTCTGCGCCGGACTTGCTCAGGGAAGTTACCGATTACTTCAAGAAGATCGATAGAAGCGTAATCCTTATAACCCGATCCTTCATGCTTTTGCGAAAGAAGCTCAAGCCCTTTTAAAACATCATCATAACGCGACGCGATTTCTTTTTCGGCGCCCATTCTTGGAACGCGGGAATCAACAAGTAAAAAACGAAAATTTGCAAACGGCGATTTTATAAGTTTTACATCGTTTTTCGATGAGTCATATAATAAAAAATGATCTTTACGCGCCATAAAACAAACAAGATAATCCGCAAGGGATACGGAATTGCCAAAAAGTTTTTCATGCGATTCTTTTAATTTGCGCGCAAAATCCATATCGTTTATTTGAATTCTTAAAAGACCTCTAAGAGCGGCGGCGGCGGCGGTTTCTATCGCGATAGAGGAAGCAAGACCGATATTTTGGGGAATATCGCCGCAAAAAGAGAAATTAAGCCCCTTCATTTGGCAGCCTAACTCAAGAAAAAGGGAAATTGCGGGCTTTAAATAGTTAGCCCAGCGATCTTCGCGCCTGTATTTCAATCCGGCGACAGTACTTCTCTTGCGTTCATCGATATCCGCGGCATAAAAACGGAATGAATTGTCTTTTCTCTGGCTTACGGTAAGATTTATATAGCGATCCACAGCCGCGGAAAGGAATATTCCCGCCTCCGGCTCGCCCTGATCGCCTAAAAAGTGAATTCTGCCGGGGGACTCCGCAAAAATAACGGGGGCGGATTGGTCTTTTTCAAGTTCATATTCCTTTCGGTGAATTTGACCGATATCCAGCATTAGTCCCTCCTCTTTGAGTTTTTGGTAATTTTATCAGAGAATATAGAGTTTTTCAATGGGGAATTTTATTAAATTATGTTGATTATTTATATTTAAAAGAAAATTTTTTACTTTGAACAGAAAAATTGTTAAGAGATATATAGAAACGTTTTATAAATTTTGGTAAAACTCTCATTTTCGATCTCTTGGACGCATCATATAATTTTATTATAATTTCTAATATGACTGTGCATGAAATTGCGGCTCTTGCGGGAGTCTCTATCGGGACGGTTGACCGTGTGATTCACAAACGGAATCGGGTTTCAGCGGCAACCAGAGCGAAGGTTGAGGCGATAATTGAACAATACCAATTCACTCCCAATCCAATTGCACGGCGGCTTAAACGCAACCGTCCTTATCGTTTTTGCACGCTTCTTCCCCGGCGGGATCAGGATGCAGGTTACTGGGGACAGATCATAGCGGGCATTGAACGCGCCGCAGGTGAAATAAAACCATTGGGCGTTGAAACAGAAATAATTGAATATGACCGTTATGATCCCGAAGCTTTTGAACAGACATCTGATGCTGTTTGCGACAAAAAACCGGAAGGATTATTATTTGCTCCCATCATGCAGAAACGTACGCGACCATTTGTCGAAAGAATAAGCGCTGAAAAAATACCGTTTATATTTGTTGATTCCGATATGCCGGGAACCGAGCCGTTATGTGTCATTTGCCAGGACTCTTTTAACGGAGGTTATCTTGCCGGACGGCTTTTTCATCTTTTTGCCGGTACGGTGACCATGCCGGCGGCAATACTGGATGCGCACGGCGACGACTATAACATTACCCGACGCAGGGAAGGCTTTTTATGTTATGCGGAAAAAAACGGTTTTCCCGTGATAGTCCGGGAATATTCGGATTACGGCGGCGGTGATATTTCGGCGGAAAAAATCGCGCAGTTTCTAAAAGAACATCGCAATCTTTCGGGTCTTTTTATAACTAACTGCATGGCTCATCGCGCGGCGGAGGCGGTAAAACAGCGAAGAAAAAAAGAGCCTTTTTTATTGGTAGGCTATGATCTAATCCCTTCCAACCGTCATTTTCTTCTTGAAGGGCATATTAACGCTATTATTTCCCAGCGACCCGAAGAACAGGGACGGGAAGCGCTTTTAACCCTGTTCCATTCTGTCGCGCTGGGACAAACAGTGGAAAAAAGAGTTGAAATTCCTCTGGATGTGTATATTAAGGAAAATACCCATCCTCCTGCCTCACAAGAAAAGTGAAATATTTTGTTGACAAGTAAAAATTGCTATGTTATAGTGAATTATGCGTGTACGTTAACGCATAATTTTAAGATTCAAGGAGAAAATTATGAAAACTAACTTTTCTATTTACCTGCTGATTTTTGCAGTTCTGGTTGCAGTTGTGTGCATGAGTATATTTACCGCATGCAAAGATAAAGATGACCCGACGGAAGAAGAGAAAAAAGAAGTGCCCGATCCTAATGCCGCGCCTTCCGGATTTGACTATAAAAAAGACGGAGTTGCATACGGAACATTGACAGAGAAATCATATTATTCTAATACAACGAAAGCAACGCGAAAGTGTTTTGTTTTTACACCTGCGGGATATGATCCAACTTTAACATACCCAGTAATTTATTTACTCCATGGAATCGGAGGAACTCACACCGAGTGGAAGGACGGCGGTCAACCAAATGAAATACTGAGTAACCTTATTAGCACAGATGAAGCAAAACCCATGATAGCGGTTATGCCAAATGTACGGGCGATGAAAGACGATAGTGTTCCAACTGATCAGTATGGATCAGCAAATGTTAATGCTTTTAACAATTTTATCAATGATTTAAAGAACGACCTTATGCCTTTTATCCAGAAAGAATATAAAGTATCAAATGAACGAACCGGACGCGCCATTGCCGGATTGTCAATGGGCGGCATGGAGTCTATTTATATAGGTATTTCCATGCCTGAAACATTTGGCTATATTGGCGCTTTTTCCGCCGCTCCCGGGTTACCGCTTACGGCTGATAAAATGACTCTTCCTGCGGAATACAAGGATAACACATTTATAATGATATGTTGCGCTTTAGATGATGGATTGATCTCTTTCTCTGAAAATTACAATAAATCCCTTGTTGATAATGGAGTACAAACCACGTATTATACACTTAAGAAGGGCGGTCATGGTTTTGATGTCTGGAAAAACGGATTGTACCACTTCGCAAAGAGTATTTTCTAAAAAATTATTTATAGCCAAATGGTTATAATTAGATAGTATTTTTATAAGGAGAAAAAATGAAAATCAAACACTTAAGCGTATTATTTTTTATTGGATTAGCTCTTATTGGTTGTAAAGACTTAAGCTATAAGAAAGATAATAATATAGAAAGTAAAAATGAGTATATATCAATTCTTCCTCCCATGAAGGATAATTTTGCGGGGAAATTCATGTTTGGTAATATTTTTAATCCCTCCGACGTATCTTCATCAGAAGTAATTAATACGGCGCTTACCCGTCATTATAATGTGCTTACCGCGGAAAACAACATGAAACCGAATCAACTTTCAAACGCAAAAGGCGTTTATAATTTTTCAACTGCGGATCGTATGGTAGATGCCGCAATAGCGTCCGGCTTTAAAGTTGTAGGACACACTCTTCTTTGGCACAGTCAGATTCCGTCATGGCAGCAAAATGTAAGTTCGTCAACCGCGTTGGAAGATATGAAACAATATATAACAGACGTAGTTGGGCATTTTCGCGGAAAAATATATTCATGGGACGTGCTTAACGAAGCCTTTCCCGATGGCGGGTATTCCTCAAGCTGGAAAACATCCATGCGTACCAATAATCCCTGGTTTAGTGCAATAGGTTCTGATTTTGTTTACGAGGGATTCCTCGCCGCTCGTTTAGCCGACCCCGGTGCGATTTTGTATTACAACGATTACAATACCGATAACCCAAGTAAAGCCGCAATAATCCGCGATATGGTAAAGGAAGTAAATGAACGGTATAAAAAAGCATATCCAAATGAAACACGGTTATTAATTGAAGGCATAGGAATGCAGGAACATCACAATACAGGCGTATCGGCAAGCGCAATAAAAAATACATTGAATATGTTTAAACCGTTAGGAGTGAAAATATCCGTAAGCGAGCTTGATGTTTTGATAGTAACATATCAGGAATTTGCGCCTTACGGTCATGGACCTAACAAACAAAATTCAATTACAGGATATACAAGAACTGCCGGGTTAAAAGAGCAAGCGAAACTATACGGTCAATACTTCAAAGTATATTTGGAATTCAGCGACATAATTGAGCGCGTATCATTTTGGGGCGTCACTGACGATAAAAGTTGGCGATCCGCCGCATTACCGCTTTTATTTGACGCAGACGGAAAAGCCAAAGACGCCTACTACAGTGTAATTGGATCGTTAAAGTAATCTTTTAAATAAGAGGTTTTTATTGAAGAATAAAAATTTTAATCTATATCTGCGGAATAAATACTGAGTTGAGGAGTTTTTATGAAATTAATAAATATGCATTTCTTGCTTACACTGGCTCTTGTTCTGATTTCGTGTTCATCAGGTAAAGACACCGACAAGGATGAAGACAACAACGATCAAGAATTTGCAAGATCATACACCGATGTCAGGTATGGACCGACTTCCGGTACCGCTCCCGGTTATCATGTACGCCAAGTGCTGGACTTAACATTGCCTAGTACAGGTAATGGTCCTTTCCCTCTGTTAATTTTTATTCATGGCGGCGCGTTTATCGCCGGAGATAAAAGTGATGTAAAATCAACAGCGTTCAATAACGCTCCAAACAGGGGTTATGCGCTTGCCAGCATACGTTACCGCTTGGCGGCTAACGGTCAGGCGGTCGGGCGTTTTCCCGACGGGATACAGGATTGTTTAGCGGCTATTCGTTTTTTAAGAGCAAAAGCCGCGCAATACCGCCTTGATACCGAACGTTTTGCTGTGTCAGGTTTTTCAGCAGGCGCATATCACACCGCATTTATCATAGCATTTACTAATTCAGAATATGCTGACGGCATTACCGAAGATTTGAGTCTTGGAAACGCAGGATTTTCCAGCAAAGTACAGGCGGGAGTATCATGGAGCGCGCTTACAGATTTCCTGCAAAAGGACGCGCAACAGGCAATGAACCCCGATGTCCACTATATGTTTCAATCTAATTCGCTGACATCTCCCGAGGCAACTTATATCGGAGGACAAATTACCCTGCCTGCCAATTCCGCCATCCTCGCAAAGTCGAACCCGTTGAACTACATTACCGTAAATACGCCGCCTATATTAATGCAGCATGCTAAAAATGATAATTTGGTTCCCTGGCAGCAGTCGCAAATAATGGTTGATAAAATTAATGAAGTATGCGGTTCCGGCAGGGCGGAACTGGAATTAATTCCCAACGGAGGGCACGGCGGTTCGCCTTTCAACAGCGCGAACAATGTGAATAAAATTTTTTCTTATTTGGATGAAAAACTTGGTATTCGAAGGTAGTTACATTGATTATTTATAAGTATACAATAAGAAGTAAACTATGGATGCAAAACAGGCTATTATCGAAAATAAAACTTCTCTTGGGATAGAGCTTGGTTCCACACGGATAAAAGCGGTATTAATTGACGCTCATTACACGCCTATAGCGCAAGGCAGTCACGAATGGGAAAACAAATTGGAAGACGGGGTTTGGACATATCACCTTAACGATGTTTGGGCGGGACTACAGGATTGTTTTAAAGATTTGGCGTTAGATGTAAAAAAACGTTACGGCTTGCCCCTTTCTTCGGCTGGCAGTATCGGCGTTTCCGCAATGATGCATGGATATCTTGTTTTTAACAAGAACGGCGATCAGCTTGTTCCCTTCCGTACATGGCGAAATACCACAACCGAAAAAGCCTCCACCCTGCTTACCGAAAAATTCAAATTCAATATACCCCAGCGTTGGAGCATCGCCCATTTGTATCAGGCGGTATTGAACAATGAATCGCATGTAAAAGATATTGATTTTATAACGACTCTTGCCGGATATGTGCATTGGAAATTAACCGGTAAAAAAACACTTGGTATCGGCGACGCTTCCGGTATGTTTCCGATTGATAACGGCAATTATAATCCCCAAATGCTAAAACACTTTGACGATTTTATCTCTTCATATAATTACCAATGGAAAATCGAAAGTATTCTCCCCTCTGTCTTAAATGCCGGTGAAAACGCGGGAACTCTTACGGCACACGGAGCGAAATTACTCGACAGTTCCGGCTGCCTGAGGGACGGTATACCTCTCTGCCCGCCGGAAGGAGACGCAGGGACGGGCATGGTTGCGACTAACAGCGTTGCGGAACGTACAGGCAATGTTTCGGCGGGTACTTCTATTTTCACTATGATCGTTATGGAAAAAGAACTGACAAAGGTATATCCGGAAATTGATATTGTCACTACTCCGGCGGGAAAGCCTGTGGCGATGGTTCACTGCAACAACTGCACTTCTGATATTGACGCGTGGATAAAATTGTTCGGAGAACTGCTTGATATAAGCGGAGCAAAGACGGACAAAACAACGCTTTACAATATGTTGTATAACAAAACCCTTGAAGCGGATAATGATTGCGGCGGACTTCTTTCCTTCAATTACTATTCAGGTGAAACAATTACGAAATTTGAGGAAGGGCGTCCTTTGTTCGCGCGTCTGCCGGACAGTAACTTTAATATGGCAAATTTTATGCGTACTCTTCTCTTTTCGAGCATGGCAACATTAAAGTACGGCATAGATATTCTTACGGAAAAGGAGAAGGCGCGTATAGACAGTTTGTTGGGGCACGGCGGCTTGTTTAAAATAAAAGGCATAGGACAGCGATTTATGGCAGCGGTCTTTAACGCGCCTGTCGGCGTAATGGAATCCGCCGGAGAAGGCGGCGCGTGGGGCATTGCCCTTCTTGCGGCATTTATGCGAGAGGGAAATGAAACTTTGGAAAAATTTCTTGCGGAAAAAGTTTTTGCCGGAAATACAGGAACAAAGATTGAACCTGATCCTAAAGATGTTGAAAGCTTTCGTAAATTTATGGAACTTTATACCGCCGGACTCAAAATAGAACGAGCCGCGGTTGAAAATTTGAAAAGGGGTGATTATGGATCTTAAGAAATACGAATACTGGTTCATTGTAGGAAGCCAAGACCTTTACGGAGATGAAACGCTTAAACAAGTTGCCGAACATTCCCGTATCATGACGGATGAATTCAACAAGGATGCGTTGATTTCAGGCACGGTAGTATTAAAACCTACGGCAATAACGCCTAACGCGATACGAGGTCTTTTTGAGGAAGCAAACGCCTCAAATAACTGCGCCGGTATCATAACATGGATGCATACATTCTCACCTTCAAAAATGTGGATACAGGGTTTGGCGCTCAACCGTAAACCGCTTCTGCATCTCCATACGCAATTTAACAGGGATATTCCATGGTCTTCAATTGATATGGATTTTATGAACTTGAATCAGTCGGCGCACGGCGACCGTGAACACGGTTATATCCTCACGAGGATGAGGCTGCCGCGTAAAGTAGTCGCCGGTTTCTGGCAGGATAAGGAACTGCGCCGCCGCATGGACGTGTGGATGAGAGCCGCCGCCGCGAGAAAAGACGGAATGTATTCTACCGTTATGCGATTTGGAGACAATATGCGGGAAGTGGCGGTAACCGAAGGCGACAAAGTTGAAGCTCAAATCAAGTTTGGCTGGCAGGTGAACACATGGGGCATAGGCGACCTTGCCGCCCGTTACGCGAAAATCAGCGACACGCAGGCGGAAAAACTTGCGGAAGAATACACTGCGTTATACGATCTTGCGCCTGAACTTAAACAAAACGGCAAGGCAAGAGGCGCGATGCTTGAACAGGCAAAAATAGAAATTGCTCTTAAAGAAATGCTTGAAACCGAACACGCCGGAGCTTTTACCACTACATTCCAAGACCTTCACGGACTGCCGCAATTGCCCGGTCTTGCCTGCCAGCGTCTTATGGAACAGGGCTACGGGTTCGGCGCGGAAGGAGACTGGAAACAGTCCATGCTGACAAGAGCCGCCAAAGTAATGGCTTCGGGACTGCCCGGCGGCGTTTCTTTTATGGAAGATTACACTTACCATTTTAAGCCGGGCAAAGAAGCCGCTCTGGGCGCTCATATGCTTGAGATATGCCCCTCCATCGCAGACAGCAAACCTCGTATTGAGGTTCATCCGCTGGGAATAGGCGGCAAAGCGGACCCGGCTCGTATGGTGTTTGACGCCGCTTCAGGGCATGCGGTACTTGCAACGCTCATTGATCTTGGCGCTCGTTTCAGAATGATCGTAAATGAAATTGAAACAATCAAAATTAAAAAGGCAATGCCAAAACTGCCTGTCGCCCGCGCCCTTTGGAAACCGTATCCCAATTTAAGCGACGCCGCTGAGGCATGGATAATTTCAGGCGGTACGCACCATTCGGTATACAGTTCCGCCCTAAGCTCTGAGTATTTCCGCGATTGGGCGGAAATGAGCGGCGTTGAGTTTGTACTTATCGACCGTGATACAAAACCGGCGTGTTTACAAGACGAATTGCGCCGTAACGAAGCCTTTTGGTCTCGTCAGTTTGTTATGTGAAAATGGATTGATTATGGATATATACAAAACATTACGTGAAGAATCATACGAGGCGAACCTTGAAATAAAGCGGCAGAATCTTGCCATTTACACATGGGGCAACGCATCAGCTTTTGATCCCGATAAGGGAGTATTCGCCATTAAACCGTCCGGTGTTGAATATGATGAATTAACACCCAAAAAAATAGTGTTAGTTGATCTAGAGGGAAAAGTTATCGGTAACAAACTCAAACCTTCTTCCGACACAAAAACCCACCTTGTCCTGTACCGCGAATTTAAAGGAATCCGCGGCGTAACTCACACACATTCGCCTTACGCAGTCGCATGGGCGCAGGCGAGAAAACCAATACCTGTCTTTGGCACTACTCACGCCGACAACTGCGCTTATGAAATTCCCTGTACCGCTTTTATGAACCCGCAGGAAGTAAAAAACGATTATGAACTGGAAACAGGCAATTTAATTGTTAATACTTTTAAAAACGGCAATCTCGATTTTTCGCAAATTACAATGACATTAGTCGCAGGACATGGTCCTTTTACATGGGGAAACAGTGCGGCTCATTCGGTATACCACAGTGTTATTCTGGAAGAAATCAGCAAAATGGCGCTGTTTACCGTGACGATTGACCAAAACTCAAAACCGCTGCCCGAACATATTATACGCAAACATTGGGAACGCAAGCACGGAGAAAACGCGTATTATGGGCAAAAATAATTTTCTGACTTAATGCGCTATTTGTTTTTTACCTGTAAAAATTAGTAGGTTGGATATAAATATGGATAAAAACATACTGCTAAAATTAGGCTTTATATCATAAAAAAGTAAAGGCATTATGTTAATAATACCTTTACTATAACAAATTTAAAATGATGAATACTTGACTATAGAATCAAGCGGTTTCCGTGTTTGCGCATGGCGATCAGGAGACTGCGGCTCGTCCGCACCATAACCAATAACAAGAATATTGAAAGGTATAATATCATCGGGTATGTTAAATTCTTTACGGACGATTTTAGGATCAAAATATGTTATCCAACAAGAAGAAAGCCCTAAATCTTGAGCGCACATCATCATATGGTCGGTTGCTATTGTGCTGTCAATCTCGCCCATATTGGCTTTATCAAATGGGCGTACCCATGCGCCGGTTTTATCCGCACAAATAACAATTGCAAGCGGCGCGCCGTGCGGTCTGCAAGCCTTGCAAAGTTTTTCGATTTCTTCCTCTTTATTGAGAACAAGAAATATACAAGGCTGTTGATTAGCCGCCGTAGGCGCAATGTGTCCGGCTTCCAAAATAGCGGTTAATTTATCCGCTTCAACTGCTCTATTCTCGTACTTTCGCACCGAATACCGACTTTTGGCTAAATCCAAAAAGCTTTTGTTCATGATTTATTACCTCCAATATATAAAAATTTTCATAGAACATATTGACAATATACTATATCTGATTTATTATTTCAAGTAATTACAATTTTTATATATTGTTACCTTATGGTAATATTAGTTACTTTTAGAAAGTAGGTGAAAAAATGGTTACAAAAACAAAAGAACATGAAATTTTTGCGGAAACTTGCGGAACTGTGGAATGTTGCGTTGAAAAGACACTCAATGTAATAGGCGGGAAATGGGGATTCCTAATTCTTAAAAATTTATTTTCAGGTAAAAAAAGATTCGGCGAGTTAAGGCGGCTTCTTCATAACATTAACGCCAAATCCCTTACCGTTAGTTTACGTTCATTGGAAGAAAACAAGCTTATTAACAGAAAAATCTTCGCCACTGTTCCCGCAACTGTTGAATACTCCTTAACCGAAAAGGGAGAAGATTTAAAAGAAATTATTATGAAGATGTATTTATGGGGCAAAAAATGGGTAAAATAAAAATACAATTTACTCATATCGGTTTATTAACGGGAGTAAATTACCAACCATATATAATGGAATATCGTAAATAGTACATCCCGAATAATTGCTTTGCCCAAAATCAGACATGGATAAACGGATCGCTATTTGAGGATTGTAGGTATCAATAAATAATTTCAGGCTTTTCGCCTTTAAATTTCTTTCCGCTTTTACTTCAATGGGAATAATTTTATTCTCTATCTGAATAATATAATCTAATTCCGCTTTAGCGGAATTTTCCCGCGCCCAATAATATATGGGTAAGCCGGAGAGCGCTTTTAACTCTCCAAGCACATATTGTTCCGCAAGCGCTCCGTAAAAATGATCAAAGACAGCCGGATCACGATCAAGAAAAGCGTCAATATCCAGACCTGACATAGCGGAGAGAAGACCTATATCGAGCATATACAGTTTAAAATGTTCAGGTTCCGCATAACTTGCAAGCGGATAATGAGGCAAAGCTATACGGTTAACCTCATACGCCAATCCGCATTTGGCAAGCCAAAACAATGAGGAACGATAATCGCGCGATTTTGCGCCTGACTTTATTTCATTGTAAATAAATTTCTTTGTCTCCCTTGCCAGCTGACGGGGAATGGAATTCCAAAGGCGTGTTACTTTTTCCGCAAGTCTAATATCAATATGTTTTGAAAAATCATCTTCATAACCGCTTATGATCTTTTTTTGAATGTTTCGTATCGTATTAAAATTTTTTTCTTTTGTAAAAGCAAGAACGACTTCGGGCATACCGCCGACATAAAAATAATATTTAAGATATTTCGACAGAGCATTTTTAACCAAAACGGCAAAGCGCGGTTTTTCTTTTTCTATCGCCGTTATAAGCTGTTGCTCATTCAAGGCGGCTAGAAATTCAAAAAATGTCATTGGGTATAGTGTAAGGTTATCTGTCTTCCCAACCGGAAAAGATTCCTCATGGTGCAGAGCAATGCCAAGAAAACTGCCGGCAGCCATTATGTGATATTCAGGAGCATCTTCATAGAAATACTTTAACGAGTTAAGACCACGGTTACATTCTTGAATTTCATCAAAAATGATTAAGGTTTCCTCAGGACTTATAGATTCGCCTGAAATAAATCCCAATTCTTCAATAATACGCCGGGGTTTAAGATCGCCGTCAAAAATATTCCGCGCTTGTTGGTTATTAAAAAAATCAATATACACCGTATTCCGGTAAGCGGTTTTTCCAAATTCTTTCATAAGCCATGTTTTTCCTGTCTGCCTCGCGCCTTTTAGAAGTAATGGCTTTCTATTGGGAGAATTTTTCCATTCCAGCAAGGATTCTATCATTTTTCTTTGCATATTTGAATTTTATTATACTTTTGCACCTTTTTCAAGGTAAAAAATGCCATTTTTGCACCTTTTTATAGGGAAAATATCAGTACTATTGCACCTTTTTATAGGGAAAATATCAGTACTATTGCACCTTTTTATAGGGAATAACCGACACAACTATTATAGCAATTAATGTACAAATATACGGAAACGCAAGAATAAATCCCGCCGGTATTTGCCAGAAACCTTGGGCGTAGTTTGAAAAACATTCGGCTAGAGCGAAAACGAAAGCGGCGATAAGTATGCCTATCGGTTTTTTTACGCCGAGAAAAATTACGGCAAGGGCTATCCAGCCTTTGCCGGCGGACATTCCGGGAACAAACGCGCCGAGATTTAAGCTTAAAAATGAACCGCCTATGCCGCAGAAAAAACCGGATATTAAAAACGCGGCTGTTTGGTAAAATACGGGTTTTATTCCCAGTGAAACAAGAGCGGCGGCGTTTTTATCGCAGGCGCGAAGTCTGTAACCGAATGGGGTTTTGTAAATCGCAAGATGTGAAATTATCAGCAGGAGCAGTCCTAAAATCACATACCATATTAACAAGCCGTTTACATTATTCGCCGTGACTACTCCCTTTGTACCGAATATTTTTTCGGAAAGAATTACGCATAAACCGCTTGAAAATAAATTTATCGCCAGACCGGAGATGAATAAATCCGCGCGAAGTTTGAAAACAGCTAACGAATGTAACACAGACAAAGCGGTTGCTGTTAAAATAGAGGACAACACGGCGGCGGTTACACTGCCTGTAAAATTAAAGACTGTCAAAGAGCAAAACGCGCCGGAAAGGAGTAAGCCTTCAAGGGCGATGTTTAATGTTCCGGCGAGTGTGGGAAAAAGTCCGCCGAAGGCGGCGAAAAATATCGGGATCATTATGGTTAACGCGCTTTTAAGCACGGGGTAAATTGCCATTTTATCCCTTCCTCTTGCGTTCAAAAATGTTTTTAACAACTACGCTTGTTGATAAAAAGAAAATCACTGCTTGAATTATGTAGGAAATTTCATAGGTTATCCCGGTATTCTGCATCGCGATTCTTGCGCCTGTTTCCGTCCACGCAAGGAAGAGGGCGCAGGGTATCACGGCGATGGGGGAAAAACTTGCGATTAACGCTACAGTTAAGCCGCTCCAGCCTAGTCCTGCGGAAAATTCTTTTATTACGGAATAATGCGTTCCAAGAACAGCGATGCTTCCGGCAAATCCGTATAATGCGCCGCTCATTGCCATTGCGATAACTGTGTTTAGTCTTGTGTTTATTCCGCCGTAACGGGCGAACATTTCATTTTTTCCGGCTATTCTGAATTCATAGCCCCTCTTTGTCTTGTAAAGAAAAAAGTAAACTATAAAGACAAAAATAAGAGCGATAAATATTCCTACGCTTAAACTTGAAGGTTTTAAAATGAGAGGAAGACGCATATTTTCAGCGATTTTTTTTGTCGAAATAAGCGATGTTTCAGGGTCAAGGAATGGTCCTGTAACGAAATAATTGACGATCGGGATAACCGCGCATGAAAGAAGGAAGGTTGTAATAATTTCGGGGGTTTTCCATTTTGCCTTGCAAATGCCGCTGAACGCCGAAAGACTTGCAGAAGACAAAACGCCTGCCGCCACGGCGATAACCGCTCCTGTTACTCCTAAATTAGTAAGAGAGAGGGCGAGCGCGGTTGTTATGAAAGCGCCTAAGTACACCTGCCCTTCTCCGCCGAGGTTAAGGTTACCGGCTTTCATGGCAATTATTATGCCTAACGCTCCGAAAATTAACGGAACTGCGGAATTAAGCATGTTGCCGAAACTGTATAAATTCCTGAATGGTCCCAAAAAGAAGTAGTATAAAGTTTTTACAGGCGTATCGCTTAAAATGAATATTAACAGGAAAACTGTTAAAAGAGAGACCGCGAACATGAAAATTACATTTTTTCTCATAACGCCGCTCCCAATCCCTGCATGCAATTTCCAATTAATTCTTTAATACCGCTGTTTTGATCATTAACAAATTCGCCCGCTATTTTTCCCCTGTACATTACAATTATTCTGTCCGCAAGCTCTATAATCTCGTCCAAATTTGTAGAAATTAAAATAATTGCCGCTCCTTTTTTCCGCAAAGCGTCTATTTCCCCTTTTATAAATCCGCCGGAGACAATATCAAGCCCCCATGTGGGTTCCGAGAAAACTACATAATCCTTAAATTGATTTAATTCTCTCGCGAGAATTAATTTTTGTAAATTGCCCCCCGATAACGTGCCGGCTTCTTGTTTTAAATCTTGAGTTTCAATATTATATTTTTTTAGCCATGAATTTATTTCTTCGCTGATTTCATTTTTCTTTGTAAGATTTTTATAGTTAAAAGAAAAATATTTATTTCTCATGTTGATTATCATATTTTCTTCGATTGTCGCAGATTCCGCGCTTCCAACCTTTACGCGGTCGGCGGGAACAAAACTAAGCCCCTGATTGCGCAATTTGCGTATGTTAAGTTTTGAAATATCTTTTCCTCTGTGCAGAATTTTGCCTTCGGCGGGGTGTAAAAAGCCGCCTAAGACAGCTTCGATTACTCCAAGCCCGTTGCCGCCGACGCCTGCGAATCCGAGTATTTCATTTGAATTAACAGAAAATGAAACTTTATCGAGTAACGGGCGTTTTTGTCCCCTTCTTTTAACACTCACATTGTCAAACTCAATTACATTGTCTTTTTTACCGCCGCCGTTTGTGTATATTGACGGTGGCATTTTTTCATCCCCCATCATCATTTTTGCTATTTCAAATTCATCGGTTTGGGATACTTCTTTTATGTCAACTAACTGCCCTTTACGCAAAACGGCTACACGGTCGCTTATCTGTTTAATCTCGTTTAATTTATGCGTTATAAGAATTATTGATTTTCCGTTATTAACAAGCGTTTTTAGAGTTTTAAAAAGCGATTTTATTTCATGTTCTGTCAGTATCGACGTAGGCTCGTCAAGAATAATTATTTGGGCGTCATGGTATAAAACACGGCAAATTTCCACCTGTTGCATTTCTCCCAGAGTTAAATCTTTTACCTTTGTATCCGCTTTAATAGAAAAATTGTTATCTGAAATTATTTTTTCACAGATTTTATTCGCTTTTTCAACATCAAAAAAAATACCGTATTTACGCGGCTCAAATCCCATAACAATATTTTCCGCGGCGGTGTATTCGGGAAACAGCATAAAATGCTGATGAACCATGCTGATATTTCCGTTTATATGTATTTCTCCGCTGTCTAGTTTTTCCAAGCCGCAGAGAATTTTCATCAGCGTTGTCTTCCCCGCTCCGTTCTCACCCGCAATACAGAGAATTTCGCCCTTGCGTAAATCAAGGCTAATGTTGTTATTTGCTTTTTTACCGCTTCCGGGATACTGTTTAGTTATGTTCCTTAATTCAACAATATTCATTAAAAATCTTTCATAAACTTTTCAAATTTTTCGCGGATATCAGCGGGAAGGTTTTTATATTCGGGATCATCGTAAATAAAATTAAGATAACCTTCTTTTACCCCGATTGTTTCTGAAATACCGTATTGAATTTTACCGGCTAAAACGTTTTCCAATATTTCCATTATAAGTTTTTTCTGCTCCATAATACCGCAGCCAATTATGAAACCCGGAGCCATTTTATACGCGTTCGTGTTATACCAAACAATATAAGCGTGTTTATCAACCGCCGTTTTTACAAGCCCCTGAGCCGCTCCGCCCGCTATCGAAGTAAAAACGTCAACGCCGGATTCCATCATCGCGGAGGCAAGTTCCGCCGCCTTGTTAGCGTCCGCCCAAGAGCCTATTACGCGAAAATCAAGTTCTATGGCGGGATCAACTTTTCTTGCCCCTTCCAGAAAACCGGGAACCATTTGTTTTGTTAACAGCGGATATTCCTGAGCCGCTATAAAGCCAATCTTCTTTTGGCTGTTTGCGTACGGCATATCGCTTGTTGTAACAAGACCGGCAAGATAACCCAAAAAATAAGACTGTTCCCTTTGATTATAATTGTATGTTCTGATTTGCGAATTTCCTTCGTACTCGGCGTCCGCTATTATAAACTTTTGATTCGGAAAGTTTTTCCCCACATCGGCGCAAATCTCAGGCAAAGAAGGATTTGAACCGATAACTACGTCATAATCGCCGCTTGAAACCATTTCGCCTAACTGCTGACCCCATTGAGACTGATTCATTCCCGCTTCATAAATTTTTACGCTGACATTTTTATGATTCTTTTCAAAATCAAGAGCGCCTTCCGCCATCATTTCATAGGTCGGGCTTCCGGCAATGACTCCGGTAATAAAAACAAGAACAGAAAGGTTGTCTTTTCCTGATTGAGTTTTTTTAGTACAACCGGTTGTAATAAATAATGAGAGAATTAAAAGAACGATTAATGCTTTTTTCATAATTGTTTATTCCTTATATTTTTATACTCATAAAATAAATTATTGTAAAGCTCGGTATTAGCCTGATTAGGCTTAAAAGTTCTTTTTATATGGTAGAAACTTGACGAAGCTTCGGCGTAAGAAGCGAATTTCCCCAAAAAACAACTGCCGATTATGGCAAGCCCAAGAAGCTCCGCCTCTTTATGATTCCCCTCAACAACTTCTATCCCTGTAATATCCGCCTTTATTTGATTAAGACGGGAACACTCGGCAAGTCTTCCTGTTACGCATAGTTGTTTTGCATTTACGCCCGCTTCTTCCATAACGGAAAGCACGTCCCTAATCGCAAAACCAATACCTTCAAGTATTGAATTGGCAAACTCGCACCGTCCCGAAGAAAGATTAATTCCGCTCCAAACGGCGCTTACAGACGGATTCCAAACGGGGGCGCGCTCACCCGCTAAATACGGAAGAAAAACCAAACCGCCGCAGCCGCTTTTGCTCTCCCCTGCAAGCGCGATAAAATCCTCAAAGTTGACTCCCAGCAAATCGCAAGCCCAATCTATCGACTTGCCTGTTGTGTTAATAATCCCCGATAAATTCCAATATGGTTTGATGGGGTGTCCGTAGGACATCAGACGGTTATCGAAAATACGGTTTTGAGTGCAGAGATTGATTCCTTCCGAGGAACCGGTGCGGTCGCAAGCCTGACCAGCTTCCGTTACTCCGCTCCCCAAAATCGCGGCAAAAAAGTCCGGACCGCCTGAAATTACCGGAATATTTTTTGAAAAGCCGAATTGACTCGCAACATAAGGAAGAATTGTCCCAAAGGCGTCGCCGGGACGGATGAAGGCGGGCATTTTATTCGCGTCAAGAGCGAGTTTATCAAGAACGTCGTTATTCCAAAACCAGCGGTCGAATCCGTCGCAGGGGAAAACATTGCGCGCGCTTCCTGTGAGAGCGTAGGCAAGATATTCGGGACAGCCGAGAAAATATTTTGTTTTTTTATACAATTCTTTCTCGTCATTTTTAATACCCAGTATTTTCGGAAGGAAAAAGCCAGCGTCCACAAAGCCGCCCATCAAACTTGAAACTTCTTCCTGATATTTAACGGCTCTGCGATCCAGCCAAAGCCTCGCGTTTTCTGCGGGGACATCAATATTGTTGTTAAGTGAAATAGGCTCTCCAAGGACGGGAACAAGACTGGGACCGTTTCCGCTTATGACAATAGCTTCGACAGAGGCAAAGTTTTCAATCTGCTCATTGGAAAGCAATTTGCCGCAGCAAGTTTCAAACGCGCGAAGCCACCCAGAAGGTTCGGCTTCATGTTTATTTTCGTTATTAATAACAGAAAGCGAATCCGCGGCAAAGGACAGACGGTTTCCGTCAATATCCCAAAGCGCGGATTTAAGCGCCGATGTGCCTATGTCTATGGTGAGTAATGCGGGTTTACGCATAAACAGGCGCTTTCTCCGCCGCGTGCTCGCTATAGGGAACTATCTCTTTAATAAGGTATTCTTTTTTTTCCATTTCGGATTCAATATCAAAATAATTTTGAAGATTAAGCCAGAATTGAGGAGAATTACCGAAATATCTTGAAAACCGCAAAGCCATATCAACCGTTATTCTTCGATTACCATTAATTATCTGACTGATAGCGGTTTGCTGTACTTTTATTTCTTTACTTAATTTGTACGATGTAATTCCCAGAGGTTCCATAAATTCTTCGTACAATATGACTCCCGGAGGTATTAATTCAAGTTTCTTTTTCATAACGAAAATGATAGTATCGCGTTGCGATAGTATTGTCAAGCGATAGCATTATATAAGAAGATTTCTTACAAAAAACACAAAGAAAGAAAAGCTTGACAAAAAATCAAAAATAAGTATAAAATGATAAAAGCCAGAAAATAGTAAAAAATCCGCTGTTGGCGGACAAAGGGTGAGGGATTTTATTCGTGATTAATAAATTTTCTAAAACTGTTATATACCTTGCTATGACCGCGGCGCGGAACGGCGGGATAAATCCCGCCTCATTTTGTTCGTCTGGGTTAAGCTGTTCGGCGCCGGGGCGTTTGGGGTTGGTTCATCCGCACGCCTTAGGCGGCGTGCATAATGTGCCCCCCCCCCCCCCCC
>Ga0268262_10001923_pt1 | contig 24675 bp, 24 predicted proteins | sample TergutNc150P3_FD_190354 | JGI IMG/M metagenome (GOLD analysis project Ga0268262, IMG submission 190354) | Nasutitermes corniger P3 segment gut microbial community from laboratory colony in Florida, USA - Nc150 P3 (SPAdes) (version 2) | ecosystem: Host-associated > Arthropoda: Insects >...
GTATATAGAGGGATTTGCGGAATTCGTGTTTTTTACTTGTCATTTGTCATAACTTGAATGGGGCCGTTATTGTCAACCAATGCCCCTGCACAATAGCCGTTTGGTCGTGTTTTGCTTTTGATAAAGGTTTAGCGGCTTTTGTGCAGAGGGCGAAGCGTCAATAATGTTTTTTTTGAAGTGTCCGCCTGCCTGTTAAGGTGGGCGGTAACAGCAAGTTAACGTTCTAAAAGCGGGGTTCAGCAGGTTAATGTAACGCAACGCAAAGCCCTCGGCGCAAGTACCGCTGTTTTAATGTTTCACTTGTCGATAAGCCTATGGCGGAGCTTGCGACGTGGGCTTTGCGGTTAAAAGTTTTTTCGAGAAAACGCCCGTCTGCCTGAAAAGGCTGGCGGGTTCCAAGGAATCTTGGTTATGCTTCACTGTGGGGAATAAAGGCAACAATTAGCAAGAGAAGCGAGTAATGTATCACTTCCTATCAAGCCGCTGGGCCGCCGAAGGCGGTCGGGCGGTATTAGCGGGTTAATGTTTCATCCAGCGTGATTAGCGGGTAATGTATCGCTTTGGCTTGCCGTGGGGCGGATTGCGCTTTGAATGATGTAAGACGATAAACAGGGCGGGGTGATTACGCCCATCTGTGGCTCCATAGCGGCGGGGCGGTAGGACGCCGCTGTTAAGTGAAAAAAATGCAAACATGGACGTTTGCATTTTTTTCTTCCTCTCAACCCACAGCTATGGCTGTGGGTTGCCCCTCCCCCTTTGAGCCGTTGATAACTGGTTTGCGACCGAAGCGACTGTAAGGAGCGTAGGGAGCAAACCTACATATTTTCTTATGAGTGGGGGAAGCCCGGCGGCGAGGGGGAGGGACAATAAAGGCCGCCGCTATGGAGCCACCGAAGTACGATAGGCTTGTGGGTGAAGCGGCAATGGGCGGGGTGATTGGGCGTTGTTCCCCACGGTGGTTTTATAGCGAGGTATTTAACGGGGGTGGTTGGGGGCGGGTGGGCGGGTGCGGGAATGTTAGGCTAGCGAGGCTCGGTTTCGCTTCCCGGGGAGCTATATACAGCCAGGTTTTTGGGTGGGATGCCGGGGTTTTTTGTGCCGTTATTGTTTGAATTTACTTATGGCTGAAAGTGGCGGGGCAATAAAGCATGGTGTCTTACTTTGTGATAATTATTTCACATTGCCGTAACCATGCTTTATTGTCCCAATCTTTTTTGTTTTAAGTTTTTGACGGCTGAATAATGCGGCACAAAAAAGGGCGGCGATAATGATTTGAAAAAATAGCGTAGCAATTTTGACCTTATAAAAATTAGGGCGTAGCCCTAACCGCCGTAGGCGGTAATCCTTATCCCCAAAAAGCATTATATGTTATACGCTAATTGCAATAATGTTATGCGAAACTGTAAAAAAGACATCAGAAAAGACATCAAATACTTATCCCTCTCGGTCTCTTTTAATTCCTTTCAGTTCCATAGGCTATTGACTAATTCCTTATATTATATATACTTATCCTTATCAATCCCACTAGGGTTTAGTCAAATAAACGGTGGACGAATGTATGCGACGGATCAAATTTTATAAACCTACAGAAAACATACCCATCTACTAATATATTATACTGTTTTTTTATTGTTTGTCAACAAAAAATAATAAAATTTGCATAAAAATAAAGGAATAATTAATTGGCAAACAATAAAACGCTATTTTATTAGTGATAAAAATAAATGACCCAAAAAAACAAAAAAAATAATGCAATGCAATTGACAAAGTAAATATTATTTGTTACCACTAACAAATAGATATCGTTACCACTAACGCAAAGGTTGTATATGGCTAACGGCATTAACAAGGATCGACAAAGAAAATTTAAGTCAAAAATGTACGATGCGGGCTTCAAGCGCATTTATTTCTGGGTCAAAGAGAAAGCGACAAAAAAAACCGTTAAAATCGACACAAAAACCTTTATTGAAAAAGTAACGCGATTGGCATCGAAGTTTGGCAACGAGGAGCAAAGCAGTTTGTTTGCTTTAATCATCAAGATCGTTGAAGGGAGAAAGGAGGTATTAAAGCTAAGGGAAAAAGAAAAGAAAAAAATGCCTGGGGAAGGGGGAGGGAAAAAAGGGAGGGGGTAACAATCTTTGGAGGAAAGCCATGAAAAAAGAAACCACCCTGATCACTGCGGAACAATTGTCGCTTATATTGAGCATAAGCGAATTTACTGTAAGGAAACTTGCCCGATCAAAAGAGATACCCTGTCGTTATATAAAAGGCAAGATTGTTTTTTCTTTGGAAAGCGTCCTTGCCCGCTTCAAGGAACTGGAAGGGGGCGCGGCATGATGAATTTTCAGGAGGCATTCGATATCCTTAAAGGAGGAAACGAATCGATTCTTTCTTTTAGAAATCTAATTGCGAACGAGTTCCCGGCGACGCTAAAAGCCATAAAACTTATCGATCAAGACTGCGCGAGCAGCAAGCGGCGGAAAGGCTATAACCTGGTTAAAGTCGAAAACAAAAAATTTGGCCACGTCTATTATGTGAGGTATTCGCACCGGGGAAAAATGCTGCCTACAAAATGGCATACTCATACAAGCGTTCTCGAAGAAGCCGAAAGGTTTGCCGTGGAAAACAAAGAAAGGCTTGTGGAGCAGTATGTCCGCTCCCACGACGAGAAGATGTACGCAATTTTGGAAAAGTTCTACGAGGCCAATTCCGAATACCTTCTGTGTGAGGAAAAGCGGAACCATAAAATATCTGAAAGAATACGCAAAGAATACCATGCGGTTATCAAGAATAGGTTTATGCCATTCTTGAAAAAAAAGAACATAAAGGCATTCAACGGAGTAACGGCGCATATCCTCGGGGATTTTCAGGACAGCCTATTGGCGGAAAAGATTAAGCCGCAGTCGGTCAACAATATTTTTAAGGCTGTAAAGAGGGTTTTTAAGTACTTAATGCGCAAGGGCCTGCTAAAAGAAAACCCGTGCGAATTCGTCCATTACATACCGGTATGCCAGGAGGATCAAAAGATACGGGGCTGTTATGAGGTCGAAAAAATTAAAGGTGTCTTTGGCCGCCAGTGGAAAGACGATCTGTCATACCTGCTCTGCCTGCTTATCTATACAACCGGCATGAGGAACAGCGAAATTGTGCAGATTACAAGGGGTGACATAGTGAAGCTCGGAGGGTGCAGTTTTGTCGACATCAAAAAAAGTAAAACCCCCAGCGGCATAAGGCTGGTACCGTTGCACGATTACGTATACAAAAAGCTGTTAAATTTTTGCGCCAAAAAGGATCCGAAAGGGCCTGTTTTTGGGCGACTAAGTCCCGGAACGTTCGTCAGGGCAAATAGGCAGCTGGCTACTAAACTAAAGGTCAGCGAAGAAGACCTGGAAAAAGAAAATATCACATTTTATTCTGGCCGCCATTTCTGGAAAACGGCAATGAATCTAGGCGGGCTTGGGGACGACATCGAGGAAATGTTCATGGGCCATTTGGTATCAAGCGACGTGGCGAAGCTTTACAACCATCGGGACAGGCAGGGCAAAGACAGGATTGCCAAAAAAGCCAGGCAGGTGTTTAGGATTCTCGACCAGTATGTTTTTGGGTGCAAAAATAAAAGCTCGGCGTAAGCTTTGGCGGTGCTGTCGAACGGCTGGCATAAAAAAGCCCCAGCTAAATTGCCGAGGCTTCTATAAGGAACTTTAACCTAAGCGCTTAGGTAAAGTCAAGGGTTTTTCAAAAAATTTTTTGTTTCTTCTTCAAGCCCTTTTCGCCAAAAAAAAACGGGGGCCGGAACCCAGCCCCCGTTCGAGGATTTGGCTATGCCGTAAGCTCATCTGCCTCTTCTACTGCAGGCGGAGCGTCCTGTTCGAAATCCGTCTCGTGGATCGATGCTGGGCCTGTCCCAAAATTGGGCCTGTACTCAACGTGCTCTGCCACGATCACAATTCGCGCATGGGTTTTACCGTCCGCCCCGTTCCAGCGATCCTGCCTGAGCCGGCCAACTACCATTACGCCGCGGCCCTTGCGCCCCTGGCTGTTACATGCGTCCGCAAGCTTTCCCCACGCTTCGATGTCAAAATAGCTTACTTCCTTCTCAAGCCCGTTTTCTCCCCTGTAGTACCGGCTGCTCGCAACGGTGAACGCAACCGCCGACTTTCCGCGTGGCGTTTGCCGGGAAAGCGGGTCCCCGGCCATGTTTCCTTCGATGAGGATACTGTTCAGATTGTTCATGGTTTCTCCTTTGGCTGTCGCCTACGCCGCGCACGGCGTTTCGGCCCGGTGCCGCCGGGCCTCGTCAGGGCGCGGCTACTTTCCCTCCGCGGCCAGGTAATCAAAAAATTCTTTTCTTTCTTCCTGCGAAAAGCCCTCCCGCATCGCGCCTTCCCTCCGGAAGGAAAAAAGGCCGCCCCTCGGCCCTATGATGACGTGGTCGACTACGTTGAACCCCAAAATGGAGCCCGCCATGCAGAGCCTGTCCGTCAGCCTTTCGTCGTCCCCGGACGGGCTCAGGTTCCCGCTCGGGTGGTTGTGGACGAACGCCACCGAGCTGGCATAGTCCTTGACTGCCGGCAAGAAGCACTCCCTGGGATGCACGATCGTCCTGTTGACCAGGCCCTTTGTGACGTGGTGCACCCTGATGACCTCGTGCGCCCCGTTCAGGGTAACCGCCAAAAAATTTTCCTCCCTTCGCCTTGCCCACGAGCCGACAACGCCGCAAATGTCTTCCGGGCAACGTATCCTTGTCCCTTTCGCCGCCATATCAAATCTCCCCTGCCCCACAACGTGTTTTCGCCCGAAAGAGGGGGCGGGCCATGGGGCTCACAGAGCCTTCCCCATGCGCCCGTCCCCCTCTGGCGAAAACAGCCTTTTCCGCCGCGAAGGACCCGGAAGGAAACGGAATTTTCCCGGCCCGCGAAGCGGGTTGGCGCGGTTTTTGCCCGAGCGCAGCGAAGGGGGTGCAAAAACCGTGACAAAGGGAAAATTGGGTTTGGATTGGGGCCAAGGCGGGAAAACAGGGCGGGGGGTCTGGGGGGATAAATCCCCCCAGGCGGGGGGGCTCGGGGGGGCGCAAGAGCCCTCCCGGTCAATAAAACCGCGGAGCGGTTTTTACATACTTTCTTTGGGGGGTTTGCGGGGGACGCGTCCCCCCAGGGGAGGGGGTAGCGGAGAGCCGAAGGATCGGAGCGAGGGGGAGGCTTCCCCCCTTGGATTTACCATATTTTAACCTGACTTGTCTTACTCACATGGCATCATAGGACATACTACCTATGGCTTTTAACGGGTAAACCAGGATTTCTTTAGCTTAACGCTGTCCAGCTTAAAAAAGAGAGCCAAAGGTTTGTATGCGGCTTTATCATGCTCATTGTAAAATAAGTAAGCACTTTTACCGATAGTAAATAATAATAGAGCGGAGAGACCGGCATGAAATTTGAAGATCAAGTAAAGCAAAAGCTGGGGGTTCTAAACCAGAAACAACTAATCCAGTTCGCGTGGCTTTGGGGGTTGCGCGCGCTGCCCTTTTTAAGTGTAGAAAGAGATTTCGCTTATTGGCGGAAAGGAGATAGGCAGAAATACTTATACAGTGTCTTTAACGCGTTGGACGTCAGCGCGCTAGCGACGCTTGATTATACTGCCGCTGCCAAGGCCGCCGCTACCTGCTTTTATACCGCCGTCGAGACAGCCGATAACAGCTTTTATATCGGTACCACCTATGCCGCCCAAGCCGCCTATGCCGCCCATGCCGCCGTCGATTATGCCGCCAAGGCTAAAAAAGCCAGAGAGGCCGCCGCCATTGCCGCTTATCCAGATGCCACTGATTCCAACTATATCCTTAAGCTCGACGCTGATAGGACCGCCGCTAAGGCTGCCGAGGCCGCCGATGCCGTAGCCTATACTGCTGCCAAGGTTACCTATGCCGCTGAGGACGCCGCCAGGGATAATTACATCGAGAACTTTGACTGGGAAAGAATATTGTTCAATGACATTGAGGCAATAAAGGAAAATAAACTGGTTGAGAGCAACCATGATGCAAATATTTATGGCGAGTTATGGGGACATTTTATAGATGACTTAAAATCGATAGGCTGCGAATATTGGGCTGAATTATATCAAGATCTTTTTGACAACGGTTTTAAATTAAATGAAGAAGAGTTAAAACTCCGTCTTTCGGTTCTCGACGAAATAAAAGCCGAGGGAGCGAAGGCTGTCGCCGAGCAAATTAACATATTGAAAAAACAAAAAACGGCAGACGTGCAGAGGGCACGGATTATACTTATTGGTTCGGCAGCGGCAGGAAAAACCACGCTGGCAAGAAAGCTTAAAAATGAAAATGCAAGCCTTGCCGGATATGACAGCACGCACGGCGTAGACCGCAATATAGAGATTGATTTCAATGGAGTAATAACGCAGATATGGGATTTTGGGGGTCAGGTAATATACCATTCTTCGCATAGATGTTTCATGTCGGAGAGGTGTGTTTATATACTTGTGGTAAACGCACGGAAAAACGACGACTACCACGATATAGGCAAAATAAAATACTGGCTCGACACGGTACAGGATTACGCAAAAGGCAAAGCAAAAGTTTTTATCGTTATAAACGAAGAAGACGACCGCAAATACAATTATGAAGACATTTCGAAATCATTGGTAAAAGAATATAAAGACCTGGTTAATGAAAAATTTTTTGCTTTCAATATCGGGAAGGATAAAGAATCGCTCCTTGGTTTTAAGAGCATACTGTCCGAATACATCGAATCCAAAGGGCGCCAAAAAATTGCGGCGAATGAAAAAAAGGCACTGGATGAGATCAAGACGCTGTTTGAAAAGGGAACGAAACTGCTAAAAAAAGGGGGTGTCTTTAAAATCCTTGAAAGATGTGGCATAGAAGACAAGGAACGGGCATTGGATTTATTCGATACTCTTGGTGCCGCGCTGTATTATGAAGATTTTGACGATTTTGTGATTGACCCGTATTGGGTTAGCCACGGAATTTATAAAGTAATAGATTACATGCAAAATCCCAAAATAAAACAGCCTATTTACGAATATAAACTTAAAGAGATATTTGTGGATGATTATAATTATTATGAAAAAGGGGCGGAATATGTTTTCGAATTAATGGCGCGCTATAAAATAGGGTTCAGAAATTCTGAGCTGAAAGGCTTGTTTGTTCCATGCGTCGCGGCTTTTTATAAGCCTGTAGGGACAACAGAGCCGGATTTTGATAATTATATTGTCAAGTTTGAGAGGGACAAATTAAAGGAATTTCCTGCGGGCTTTTTTGACAGGTTCATGGCCGACAATGCCAAAGACATGAATAACCGTAATGATGCGCTTGAATTTTGGCAGACGGGCATGGTTCTTATAAAAAACGAAACAAACGCGCTAATTGAAATGATTGAAAACAGAAAGATTGTTATAACTGTATGGGGAGAGCAAAAAGAGCAGTATGCGGATGAACTCATTAGATCTGTTGACACACTTCTGAAAGAATTAGATTCTGTCGCCATCGGCAGGGACGAAAACGACTTAATGGGCAATCCGAAAAAGGCCTTTATTATTTACCGTAAGGACGATCCTTTAATAAAAAAAATAATAGAAACGCTTACTGCCGCTACGCTTATTGAACAGCAAATAGAAAAAATTATGCCATACGTTATTAAAGGTTTCGGAGAGCTTCAAAACATTTATATGCAATTGATTAAGTAATTGCATATTCCATTTACCGTACAAGGCCGTATTTTCGGTCAAGGCCGTTCAAGATAAAGTTTTGTTCCTTTAAGCCAAGGCTTTTAATTGACTCACGCGTCTTGTCGAATTCCTCGTCGTAGGCCGCCTTTGCGTCCGGGGGCATTTCGAAAAGCCTTTTTCTCCTGTAGATTTCCTTTCGGTCTTCCCTGGAAGACAGGCCGAGCCCGCATGAAGGGCAGGACAAAAGCCCGGAACCGTGCTCCGCCGAGCAGGCGGGGCATTTGAAAGTTTCCGCAGGGGGCGGCCTGGATTCCGCCAAATAAAGCTCTGCGCAGCGGGCGTCGAAAAGAACCTTGTAGAAGTAGTTTGCAATGTTAGTAGGATTCTGCTTAACGCAAAATTCACGGAGCCACGAAGCATAGCCGCTGTCGAGGCCGTTTGAGGCCATAAAATCCAGGGCTTTTTGGTAGAACGGCCCGCTGAAAACGAAGGACGGGTCCAACTCCTTTAAAAGCCGTTTCAGGGAAGGGATGTCAAAAGTTGTTTGAGGACCGTTTTTTTCAGTGGAATTTTCTAAAGCGCAGTTTTCTGAATAATTATCCGTTATTTCAAAACCTTCTTCTTCTACGGAAAGCCGCTTTTCGATCCCGGGCGGATCGGAAGAAGAAGATCTATTGGATCTTATATTATTATCTGTAACATCTCTGTCACCTTCCGGTGGTGACACCCCTGTCACCACCAAGCCTTCCGGTGGTGACACCCCTGTCACCACCAAGCCTTCCGGTGGTGACACCCCTGTCACCACCAAGCCTTCCGGTGGTGACACCCCTGTCACCACCAAGCCTTCCGGCGGGTTGGGTAAATCGAAGTTTTCTGGATAAATATGCGGTTTTTCTTCCCCGTCCTGATGCGGCTTGGCAGGCTTTTTAGCTGAAAAGGTGCAGTAAATGAGCCGTTTCGCAATTTTTTTGGAATTCGGAAAATATTGGTAATGTACGGAAATGTGGCCGTTGGCCTGAAGGTCGTTAATCCACCTAATGATGGAGCGCTCGCTGGTTTTGAAAAGCTTTGCGAAATGTTGGTTCTGGGCCCAGCAATAGCCCGTTTGCTTGGTCAGGCCGGTAATCTCCGCATATAGAAGCTTCGCGTTTGGATTAAGCGACTCGTCGTGGAGGACGGAGACGGGTATTATTGTGAAAAAGGAAGTGTCTTCGCTTCTTTTGGGCATTAATATAAAAGGGAAAAAGCAGTCTTATAAAAGGAGAGTTTGAAAGACGAACAAGCGCTATAAAAAGCTAATTGGCGGCATTGTTTTTGCCATTGGGCTTTCCGTCGGCTGGCATATGCTCAACTGATATGTATTTGGCGCCGACAAGCGCTTTGATCCAATTGGCTAGGGTTCTTTTGCTGGTGCCGTATAGCTCGGAATTTACCCAAATAACTCTCTCTGTTTTGGCAGCAAAAGAGCGTCCAGTATTTTCTTTAGGCTTTTGTCGCTTCGAAGCATTTTTTTCATTGCGGCTTTTTTTGCAATTTCAAGGGACGGATAGCCATGGCTGCCAATGGATACCATAAAGCCGAATCCGTGGTTCATGTAGTTATAGTCAAAACAGAAGTAGTACATCGAATTGTCCAAATAAAAACCGATTGTAACTTTTTCATATGCTTTCTTTTCGTTTACCCATTCGATGGTTTTGAACGGGGGAGAGACGCACATTCCGGAATCGTTGTATTCAAGCGTCCTTTTGCGGTACGAGCGTTTCCGTGCAATGCGGTTCCACTCCTGCAGGGCGCCGCAGTCGTGCCATTGGCCCATCCACGGAAGCTCTTTTTCCTTGCAGTTTGGGCACCTGTATTTGAACAGCTCTTCAATGGCAACATTCCCGATATTGGGCATTCGTTCAATTACCGGCTCCGCTCCGCACAGGCATTTTACAGCATCGTTCATTTTTTTATTCCCTCCAGGGGCGCTATATAATGCAGGGTACAATTCCAGGCGACATATTGGCACCAATTTGCCCAATAGTTGCACCAATTGTATAAACGGCCGGCGGGAGTTTTTTTTATTGTTTTATTGCAGCAATCAGAACAGCGGCCTTTCTGTTGGCCCTTATACTCTGAGCCGCTAGCCATTATTTTCTCCAGGAAAAGGCTTTCTATTTTTTTTCCAATCTTTATTCGGGCAATTAAAAGCATGGTCTGCAAACGACCAAGTCCTTTTAATGGCCGCGTCACCTGTGTTGGGCTTTCGCTCGACGACGGGCTCGGCTCCGCACAGGCAGTGGCGGATCATTGCGTTATGCCCACCCTGTTTTTTTGCCATTCTTTGTTCGGACACTTGAATCGATAGCCTATTTTTTGCCAGGTTTTTTTATACAGACAAACGGATTTTCTGCCCGTCCTTACAGCGTGGTGTTCGCAGACAAAGTTATATGCGCCGCCTTTGCTTTGGCACATTTCAGGCGCACAAAAATACTCGTTCATTCTTTCCCCAAAACTCCTGCACTCCTAAGTACTATTTTTTGTCAATCAGCGGCAGCAAGGCGGCGATGCTTTTTCTTTCCGCTTCCTGTCTCTTGACTGCGCGGCCGTACTTTTTTTGGTCAAGGCTGCTTTTTATGGCGGCCGTAATAAGCGCGTCCAGGGACCGCGGTTCGAGCGCGTCAAGCTCCCACGACGAATTGCCGTATTTTGCGATGTACCCGGCGGCGCGGGAGTCCGTTTCTTTGGCGGGATTGGGAGGAGGGCTGTATTCTTCGATTTGGGGCATGTTCAGGGCGATCCGCCTCACGTCGACGCTTGCCCCGAACATGGCCAGGCGTTCCCTGATGTCCCTCGTCATGTCGATCCCGGAAGGATCGTGATCGCCCAGGTGGATCAAAACGCATTCCCGGCCATTGTCCGCTTTGCCGGCAAACCTCATGGCCGCGCCCCACATTTCGGACTGCGAAGTGTAGCCGCGGCAGGAAAAGCAGGGGCAGTCCAGGCGTTCGGCGGCCTGTTCGACTATCCCGATCAGCGCGTCCTTTTCAACCCATACCTCGCAATAGCGATCCTGCCCTTCCCACAGATCGCGGCGGTACTGGCCGGCAGCGCTCTTTACGATTTCGGCGGGCGTTTCCCAATGCGGCAGGCGGCGGAGCGCCCGCGTCCTGTCCTCTATCGCCCGCCAGTCGATAAGCCCGGCAAGGCGGCCGTTGTTTACAAGGTTTCCGACGTGCTTGTAGCTCTTTTCGGAATTCTCGATAAGGTCCCTTGACACAAGCTGGTAGTAGACCTGCCTTAGCGTCAACGAATATCCGGCGGTTTCGTACTCGGCTATTATCGCGTTTACGTGCCCAACGAGGGCAAGCCCGGAAGGGCGGATGTTTATTTTAGCGTATTGGATTTTCATTTTATAAAAATTATTTTTTTTGTATTGTATATAATTTGAATTAAGTTTGGTTTCATTTTGAATAGTCCTTTTGATGCCCTAGTGGGCATTTACCAAATATCTCTCCTACGGGACACATATCACAATAAGTCATATCGCCGTCTGCCGTTTCGGAACGTCCCCGTTTTTTTTAAATTATTTTTTGTCCTTGAACAGAAATTTCAGGTTTCCGCCCTCAATGAAAAACGAGGCCTCGAAAGGCCTGCCTTCCTTGCTCCTGCACTTTTTCGGCTTCGTTTTCTGTCCCGCAAGAAGCAGGGAGGCGTCCGCGGCGCTGACGGAAGCGCCCGCGACGGTTTTGAAGATAACGAAGCCGCACTTGGGGGTTTCCCTGTAGCCCGAGCAGCCGTAGCCGATTTTGCTCTCGTAAACCGGCCTTCCGCACAGCGGGCATGAGCCCAAAGACGCCTGCCGGAACGTTTCCCTTTCGCGGTCGCCCTTGACGCATAACGCGACGTATTCCGCAATCTCTTTTTCGAAAGCCTTCGGGTCCGAGGCAAGGGAGCCTTCCCATTCGGTGGTCTGCGCAACGTCCGCCATTTTTTTTAGGCGTTCGTTTTTTGAAAGCGCCTTGAGCAAAAAAAGGCCCCTGTCCGTCGCGTAAAGGCATCTCTTCTCTTCGCGAAGGTACTGGGCCGCAAAAAGCTTCCTGATTGTCTCCGCCCTGGTCGCGGGGGTCCCGAGCCCCGCAAGCTTTGCGTTCTCGTCGCCCGAGCCCCTGGGATGCTCCATAAAGGCAAGCAGGGTGTCGATGGCGAATTCCCTGTTCGGCTTCGTAAACCTGTCAAGCAATTTAAAGCCCTGAAGCGCACAGGCGGACTCGTCGAAGTGCGGGACTTCCTCTTCGTCGGATTCGTCGCTTTCGCTTTTGGGTTCCTGGGCCGCTTCCTTCCAGCCTTTCCGGACGGTTTCGCGAATTTTGGAAGAGAACAGGTATTTTGAAACGTGGAATTGCAGCGCCTTTTCGTTGCAGACATAGTCGGGCATGCAAACGGTAAAAAACGACTCAAGGACAATGGAATATATCTTGCGTTCTTTCTCGTTGGCCGCAGGCGGAATTTTGGCAAGCGGGATAAGCGCGTGGTGGTCTTCAAGCTGCGCCGAATTGAAGATGTGCTTGTTGCCGGCTACAATAAGGGAAGGATCGGAAAAGCAGGAGATGGAAGAGTCAAGCCTGAGAACGTTAAACTTTTCGAGAAAAAGATCTGCGTTGTTGTCGCCCATCACCCTGGACGGCGTCCTGGGATAGGAGAGGCATTTGTGGGTTTCGTAAAGCGCCTGGGCAACGTCCAGCGTTTCTTCGGGCTTGAAGCCGTGCCGCCTGAAGGCCTCTTTTTGCAGCGCCGTGATGTTCAAAAGCTTTGGCGGCTTTATTCTTTTTTCCTTGGAGGAAGCGTCCACGGAATCGATGCCGAAGATGCTGTTCTTGCAGTCTTCCATGGCGGCATGGACATACGGCCAGTCGCTTTCGAAGAATGACGCGTTGCCCAGCCTTGGGTTCTCCAGGTAAGCCTTGATATCGACGCCGTCTTTGGACTGGACGGACGCCTCAAGCTTTTTATAGGGAACGGCGACAAAGTTTTTAACCTCGTTGTTTCTGGAGGCGACGGCCGCAAGGACGGCGGTCTGCACGCGCCCTACCGTAAGGGGAGGAGGGGGGATGCCTGCGCTCATAAGCCGCGTAAGGTTGATGCCTACAAGCCAGTCGGCCCTCTGCCTTGCAAAGCCCTGCGCCGCCAGGGAGTCGTACTCCGACAGGGGTTTCGCGTCCCTTATTCCGGCCTCGATGACCGACGGCGTCAATGCTTCCGACACCCAGAAGCGCCTGAACCTGCTTGTGTCCGAAATTCCCGCCATGAGCATGGCTATGCGGGCTATGAGCTCCCCTTCCCTTCCGGCGTCGGTTGCTATCAGCACGTCGCCGCCCTTGTGCCGCCTCAGAAGATCCGCGACGATCGACGCCTGCTCGGAAGTGGACTCGTTGGCGCGGTAGGCAAACGAAGGGGGAATGATCGGCAGGTCCTCAAGCGTCCACTTTTTCCATTTCGGGTCGTACCCTTCCGGAGGCAGTAGCTCGTAAAGGTGCCCGACGCAGTAGGTAATGGCGGTGTCGCCCGCCTGGTAATGGCCTTTCCTGTGGCCGGCTTTGAAAAGCGCGGCAAATTCCTTCGCGACGGAAGGCTTCTCGCAAAGTATCAGCATTCTATTCCTCCCCTATAAGGACGCTTAATGAATGGAATGGCTCCGAGCCGTTTAAATTTTTGATGCGTTTGCAAATTTCTATATGCTTATCTTGTAAACCGACGACCTCATTTTCTATTTGATCGATCATGTCCTTTAGCCGCTGCAGTTGCAGCTGTTCTGTATCAAATTGTTCAATGTTTTGGGAAACTTTATTCCCGTTATTCATAATAACGCCTCCGAAAAAATCATCATTAATTGCTTATTGAAAACAGGCTGGAAAGCCTGGAAGAAATAAACGGACGCAAAGAAGGCTCTTGAAATGAAAATTGCAGGGAAAGGCTTGCGGTAAGTGTATTTCTTTTTACTTTAAGTCCGGAAGGAGACATCTTGACGGAATATCCTTTCTCCCTGATAAAAGTTAAAACTTTCTGTATTTTGCCGATCAAAAGCTCCGATTCCTTGAAGTAGGCAAGCTCGTCGATTGTAAAAAAGGGGTCAATCGTGTCGTCGTTGACAGCCGTTGGAAACGGATAGGAAAATAATAAAAAGAGTTCGGCAGTAAATATGTCTTCATTAATTTTGAAATTAATGAAATTAGATTTGTCGGTTTTGGCTATAAAGCCTTCACCCTTCACAAACCTTAATACGTCTTGAAATTTTTTAATTATTTGCTCAGAGCCGTTAATGAAAGACGGCTCGTTAAGGCTGTAAAGATCAAACATTATTTCCCTCCCTAAAAAGCCCCTCATGCGGTATAGTTAGTTCGCCGCAAGCAAAATTCGTGGCAAAGCCCCCTTAAAAACTTAAAAGCCTATCGGGCTTCTTTGAGCCCGTCGAACAGAAAGTCTTCCCGGAACCGGCGCAGCTCCGTCGGAAAAAGCTCCCCCTGCCTTGTTTCCGCGTCTATGCGCTTTTTTGCCGATTTGAAGTAGTGGGGGTCGATTTCGCATGCGGTCATGCCGAGCCCGAGCCTGTGGCAGGCGATCGCGGAAGAGCCCGATCCCAGGTGGGTGTCGAGGACGCGCCAGCCGGGCTTCGCGTATTTCTCCAGTATCTTTACGTAAAGCTCCACGGGCTTCTGGTGCGGGTGGATCTTCCGCTCCCCGGTTTCCCTGCCCATGCGAAGGCCGTCCCATGGGACGCGGAATACGGACGCGGGTATGTGGATTGAGGTATACGCTATTTCCGCGTCGGAGTAGCAGATGGAGCGATGGCTGCTGGAGAGCTTGTCCCATATTATCAAATAGTTTGTCGGCCCCAGGAATTCCACGAAGTAGTTGTAGCCGAAAATAACCTGCTCTTTTGAGACGCGGAACAGTTCGTCAAAGAATTCTTTTGCGGGCGTTTTGTCGTTCCTGTACGACGTATCGGGAAAGCCGCGCTCTTTGTATTTTTTCCAGTTCCTTTTCTTCCATTCCTCGCCTATTCCGTAGGGGGGATCGGCCAATGCCAGGTCGAAGTGCCCGTCCGGGTACCGCGCCATCAGGCCCATGCAGTCCTCGCAGGAAATGTCGGTCACGATGCCCTCCCCGCCAGGTTCCTCAGGGCCGGGTAGCAGAGCCTTCCCCTCGCCTCGAGTATCCAGTAAAGCCTGACGTAGAAGCCGTCCCCGAAGCGGAAGGCCCCCCCGGCGTTTTTGTTCAGGAAGCCGACGGCCCGCTTCAGCTTGTCGACCTTCGACGCGTGGACGGTGAAAAGCAGATTGACCTTTCTGGAAAGCCCGGGGAGCGCCGCGTTCCCGGGGGCGTGCCTTACCGCCGAGGCGGCCCTGTGCGTGGGGTAGGTGTAGTAGAGGAAAACGACCGATCCCGGGGGGTACGCGAAGTAGGACTCCCCCGTGTCCTTGGCGTAGGCCTTCCTTGAATAGACGCCGTCCGCGTAGAGCGAGTAGAAATTGGATTTGTCGGGAATGACTATGACAAGCTCGCCTGGAAGGCCGAACATATTGAAAGCCTAAAAAAGGCCGCCCTTAGGAGGGAAGGGCGGCCGGGGAGGGGAAAGGGCGCTACTTGATCTCGAGCGTCGCCAGCTTCTGCTTTCCGCCCTCGGTGACGAGGGTGTAGGTGAGCACCGTCCCCGCGTACGGGGAACCGTAGTCCTTGAAGACGACGTGGACGGTGTTGGTGTCGGCGTCGTGGTAAAAGCTCTCCACGATCGGGGAGGCGGCGACGTTGAAGACGGATACGTCCGGCGGGTACTCGACGGCAAGGGTAAGGTACTGGTAGTACCCCAGGCTGCTCAGCTTGTGGCGCTCGTTTACGGTGGCGGTGGCAAGGAGATTGGTGCCTACCTTTAAGGAGGGGGAATTGTACCCCAAAGCCTGAGGCCCCGAAATAACAACCGGGTAGTCGGAAAGGCTGACGAGCGATTCGAGCTCGGCCTTGGAAACCGGGACGGAAAAGGTGGCGTCCCTGTTTACCCTGAGCGCGGACGAGTAGGGCCTCGACAGCGGCAGTTCCAGGCTGCCGTCGTAGCCGGAAAACGGCTCTGGGGCCGGGTAGGCGTTTGCCGTATAGTCGTTGGCCTTGGCGGACAGCGTGACGCTCCTGCCGCTGAACGGGATGGTGCTGGGGGCGTTCCTTAGGTCGCCTTCGTAAAAATGTTCGGACGAAACCGAATACTTGTACCAGTCGGGCGAAAGGAGGACGCCGCAGTAGCCCGACGCGGACGCGGCGGTGGGGGAAGCGCTTATCAGGCCGGAAAGGGGGAAGGAAAGCTCTATCTTGCTTTCGTACACCATGGGATATTGGGTAAAGGGGAATCCTCCGACATGGGACGCGTAGGGGGGGAGGGCGTGGTCGGCAGCCGGTACAACGAGGGTTGTCTTTGGGGACGACAGCTGCACCTTCCTGTCCGGGTCGACCGGGTCCGGCTCGAGGTAGTACATGGCGTTCCTCTCCCCGCTAAGCGAGGCGAAGGCGAAGGGGTCCTCCCTTAGGGGCTTCGTCGTGACCATGCCCCCCACGTCCGCCCTTGCGGGGCCCGCGCCGTAGGACGCGCTGTCCTTGGTCCGCGCCCAGACGTAGTAGTCGGTGTCCGGGGTAAGGCCCTCGAAGGTCACCTCCCCGCCGGAGCCCTCGATCCAGCCCTGGCCGGGGGCGGCGGCGGAGCGCTTCCCGGTCAGCGCGGCGGAGTATTCGACCCCCTGCCCCGTGTCGTAGGCCGGGGCCGCGTTGTCCTCGATCGTGAATTCGTGCCTGTCCCTGCTTATGAGGCGCACCGCCCACGCGGGGCTGATTTCGGCGCCCGCGGGCTTCGCCCCCGAAGGCGCCTCGGCGCCCGGGGGGACGGCGGTGCCCGCGGAGCTCGCGAAGCCCCCGGGGTCGCCCTTGTCCCCCTTTTCCCCCCTGGGCCCCTGGTAGCCGGTGAACAGGATGGAGTCGCAGGAAGAGAGGGATGCCGCGCAGCAGAGCAGGAAAAGCAGGGCGGCTTTCTTGAAAACGTTTTTCATGATGGACCTCCAAAAACAAAAAAAATGAATCCGGCGCAGGCCGGCGTTACTTGCCTTCTATTCGTATGGACCTGCTTTGCGCGGCGGCCCCTTCCCTGGCGGCGATCCTGTAGGAAAGCACCTCCCCGACGTAGGGGTGGTCGTAGCCGTGGAAGGCGACCGAAAGGGCGCACAGGTCCTTGTCGTAGGAAAAGCTTTTGACTATCGGCGCGGCCCTGACGTCCGTGACGACGGAGCCCGGCGAAAAGGTGGCGGTAAGGTCCCTGTACTGGTAGAAATTCCGGCTGGCGGGGACCAGGGAGACGTAGGCCGATCCGGTCGCGGTCAGGGCGGTCGGGTAGACGCCGTCCACCGCAAATTCCGCGCCGTCCAGCTCGAAGCTGTCGAGCCCGGCGGCGCAGGACCTGACGAATTCGGCGGAGAGGGACATGCTGAAGGTCCTGAACCCTTCCTTCTTTGCGGCGGACGCGTAGTTTCCCGTGCAGGCAAGCGCCAGGCCCCCCGGCGCGTCGGCAAACGTGTTCAGGACGTCGAGGGGCTCCAGGCTGTCGTAGCCGCTGTAGGGGGAAAGGAGGGCGGTCCTTTCGAACGGCATGGAATAGGCGGCGCGGGCGTCCCCCGCCCTCCCGCCGACCGCGACGGTGCCGGAAACCCTGTGCTCAAAGGAAGAGTTTTCCGCGAAGCGCCGCAGGGGCACGCCCGAAAGGGCGATCCGGCAGAAGCCGTAGCTCGCGCCCCCCTCCCCGCCGCGGCACTCGTAGCCGAGGACGGAAGGGGAGCTGAGGTCGACGGTGTCGCCGTAGGAACCGGGGTCGATGTGGTAGTAGTATTTCTCGAACCTGCTCCCCGTGACGGAAAGGCACTTCGCGCCGCCGTCGGCGGGGCCTTCCGCGGACGGCGGGGTGGCAGTCGCGTTTGTAAAGTCGTCGCATGAAATGGAAAAGGCGGCAAGGCAGGCGAGCAGGGCAAAAACGAAGGCTTTCATGGCACCCTCCAAAAAAAATTAGTTTAGCTTTACGGAAATCCCTATGAGCAGGGACTTTCCCATGGGGCCGGTCTCGAGGTTTAGGCAGAAAAAGCCGCCGAACCGCCGCCTCGCGCCTATCGCCGGAAACCATTCGATTTCGGCGGAAACGTCCTCGACGAATTTCAGCCTGACCTCGTACAGGGCGTAGACGTCCAGGTTGGGGTCGTCGAGGTTTGCGTGGTACCCGAGCCTTGCCCCGCCCCCAAGGACGCCGGGCTCCAAAAGGCCCGCGGAAAGGCCGAGGGAGAACGGGAGGGGGAGCGGGAGCATGAGGTCGAAGAAAACCTCGGGCGCGGAAAGGCCGAATTTGAAGGCCCCGGGCTGGGTGTAGGAAAGGGCGAAGCTGGCGGCAAACCCACCCACAAAGATAGTTTCCTTCTCCGCCATTTCCGGGTGCCGCCACAGGTCGAAGGGGAAAGCGCCTTGGGCGTCGGCAAGCAGGAAGAGAAGAAGAAGGGTTAAAAAAACGCGCCTATTCATCTGGCATCGAAGGGTCGTAGACGACGACGTGGGCCAGGTCCCGGAAGGAGCCGCCCGAAAATATCTGCACCGTAGTCTCGCCCGCCCGAATTCCCGTCACGAAAAGGCCGTAGCCGGAATGCCTTATGGAGACGACGGAAGGGTCGTAAAGGGGCTCGAGCGCCAAATTCGACTGGGAGGAGCCGTCGCGGACAAAGGAAAGCTGCAGGGCCGCGGCGGAGCCTTTTTTGAGGAGAAATTCGGCGGGGCCGAAATTTACTTCCGCGCCCTCGGCGGGGACGCTGAGTATCAGGGCGCTGTGAAGGTAGGGAAGCGCTTTGGCGTCGGCGGCAAGGAAGCGCACCGTCCGGATTTTGCCGGGGGACAGGGCCGCAAGCAGAAAGAGCAGGGCAAAAAGCGCGTTCAGGGAAAAAGAAGCGGCAAGCAGGGCTTTTTTTAGGGCCGTTTTCATAAAGCCTCCTTAAGGGAGAGTGTATTTTTTGGTGACCTGGAAATTCCTGAACGGCGGCAGGAAGATGTTCTTGTTGAGCATGACGTTTATCTTCTCGCCGTTTTCGACCGTCAGCGTGGGCTGGATGTTAAGGGCCCTGCTTATGAAGTTGCCGCCGATGTCCTTGATGAATTCCGCGTTGGACGCGATGGCCCCCGCCGCCATCTCGCTGGAGCCGTATTTGGCGACTTCCTCTACCATCTTGGAATTGACGACGGAAAAAAGCGTGACGATGCCCGCGGCCTTTAGGTACTCGAACCAGTTTTCGTGGTAGGCGGCCTTTAGGCCCGCCATCCCCTGCGGGTCCACGCCGTTCATCCCCCCGAGCTCCACCTGGTAGCCGTCCGGCCTGATTAGCACGTCCCAGGCTATCTGCACGCGGTGCTGCTGGTAGGAGACAGAGCTGTTGTACTGCGCAATGAGCAGGGTTCCCTGGGGGATTAAAATGTTTTTCCTCGTGAGGGAGTCGTAGATGTTCTGCGTGACGCGCGCGACCACGTTGCCGGGCAGGTCGGTGTTGATTGCCGTCTCGAGCACGGCCGGTAAGATGGTGCCGATCCAGAGCATGCTTTCCTGGAGGAAATTGCCGGCGACGCTTCCACTGGAGGCGGGGCCGTAAAAATTTTGGGGATCCTGCTGCGCGGGCCCCGAAAGCCCGGCAGGCGGGGGCGCCAAGCCCGCCTGGTCGGGCAACACGCCCAGCAAGGCGGCCAGGGGGTTCGGCGCGCCGTTCAGCAGGGCGGCGTAGGGATCCGAGGCCTGCTGCGGGGCCGGGGCTGCCTGCGCCGCCTGGGAAGGGGCAAAGAGGCTCCCCTCGACCTTGGGGACCAGGGCGGAAAGGTGCGGCTGCGGCTGCCTTTCGCTGCTGGCGGGAGCGGCGGGGGCGGGCGGGGCCTGGCCTGCGGGCTGCGGGTACGCGCCGGTGTATGCCGGACGCGGGGGGTCGTTCAGGGACACGGCGGGGTAGCCGAATTCGTCCTGCATGGGGGAACTGTCTTCCGGCACGTCAGCGCCGCCTTCGGGGTCGGAAAAATCGGGGCCGGACGGCTGGCTTTCCAGGGAAAGCTCCATGAGCCTCCTGAGCTCCCTTGAGGGGACGGTGGCCGCATAGCCGGACGGGGAATCGGATCCCTTGCCGCCGGATTTGTTTTTGCCGAAAACCAGCGCCAAAAAAATGATAGCGGCAAAGCCCGCGGCGATAAACAGCAATGCCTTTTTTCTGTTGAACCAGGGGGGCTCTGCCCCCGACGCTTTGCCGAAGCTTGTCAGCTCGCCGGGGTCTTCAAACTGCTCCTGGGCGTCCTCTTCGGCCGTCGGATCCTGGTCGCCTTCTTCGGCCGGCGGCCCGCCCGGCCCTTCGCCTTCGGGGCTTTCGCCTTGATCCAAATCTTCTAAATCTTGGTCGCTCATTATTGGTTCCTGTGGTTCCTGTTCGTCCCGTTCCCGTTCGTCGCCCATTATTTACCCCTCTTTTTTTCGACGGTCGCGATCCTGTCGCCCAGCTTGATGGTTATTTTTTCGATAAGCTTGTCGATGATCATGACGTTTTGGTAGACGTGGTAGTTGACGATGTCGGCCCTGTTTTCGAACACCGTAGGCAGCTCCGTGGTCAGCGCCGACTGCGGGAAAGTGACGTAGGTTTTGCGGCCGTCGTCGTAGACCAGGGTAGGCAGCCACTTGGGCTTCCTGAAAATGCCGTAGGTGATTTTGTAGTTAAAAGAGACGAAGCGCGGGTCTACGAAATAGGAGGCGTCGCTTTCCGAAAGGGCGGCGCCGGGGGAAGGAACGGCTGGGGTGCCGGAAGGGAAGGGAGAGGCGATGTTTTGGGGCATGTCGTTTTTGGCGTAGCGCCAGCGGACGATGGGCATGTGGATGTCGGAAAAGCTGCGGATTATAAGGTGGTACGCCCTGAGGTCCGTGTTGATGATAAGGGTGCCGACGAGGTCCCTTACGGTGGGCTTCACGTACACGTGCTGGACGGGCGCGCCGTTTTCGTAGCTTACCCCGGCCCCGAGCATCCACCTTTCCGAGTCGGAGATGAACGGGGCCTCGACGAGCTTTTCGTTCGGCTGCAGGGTGATGTCCGACACGCGGAAGGGTTGGCAATAAAGCTCGTACACGAAGTCCCTGTCGTAGTCGTAAAGCATCGCCGAATTGGAGTAATCTTGCGGTGCCACGATCGCGCCGATCGCGGCGCTGACTGCGGCCCTTCCCTGCGGGGCCGCGGGCGCGGGGGCAACCTGTGGAACGTAGATCGGCTTCTCGACGACGACGATCTGGGGGTCGGCCTCGATGGGCACCGCAGAGATGGCGAGGGAAGGGTCCGCCTGCCTCCCGATTCCCGACGCGGCCCGCGCCGCCCTTTCCACGTCGACCGTGGAGGCGCACGAGGAAAAAAGAACAAGCGAAAAAACAAGCAGGCCTTTCATCATAGCTCCGTCCATTCAAAGTCCTCCACGAATATTCCAAGCGGGTTGGTCTCGATGAATTCCGGCTTGGGGTCTATAGTGACGACCGTCAAAAGCGCCCTCATTTTGTGCGCCTGCCGCATGCCGTTCGCCTCCGAAACGGTCTCCGTCCAGTCGACCTGGTAGGAGCTGTTCGTTATGCGCAGGACCGACTCTATTTCCACGCTGCGCCTTATCTTGCCGACGAGGGAAAAGAAGCCCTGCTCGCGGATCATGCGGGTAAGGTAGGGCTCGTAAGACTTGGACGCGGCGTGGTAGCACTTGGTCAGCTTCTCGTTCATTACCAGGAGGTCGACGGGGACGGAGCGCAGGTTCGAGACGAACTCCTTTACCTGGAACCGGATCGCGGCTTCCGGCACCTGGATTCCCCCCGATCCCGCCCTGACCTCGCCCAGGTAGGCGGCTTCCCCGGAAGGCATGACGTTGACCAGCACGGGGACGACGTCCTGCCTTTGGAGGGAAACGAAAAACAAAACCAAGGAAGCCGAAAAAAGCAAAAGCGATCCAATCCCTACAAAATAGAGGACAAAGTTTTTTGTCCTGTAGGCGTCCAGCACGATGTCGCCGTAGGCCCTCGCCCCGCCTTCCGCGAAGGGGTTCGGTATTTTGGGCGGCGAGTACGTGACGGTCTTGTGCGCAAACGGCATGGATAAATGTCAGTCCTTAGGACGGTTCCGGCCTGTACGAGTTTCTGTCGACGAACTTCTGCGAAACGTTTGTAGGGGCCGAAGCGGGGGGATTGATGTTGTCCATGGAAAGCCGCGAAAGGACCGAAGGTTCCGGTTCGGGGGCGGGGGCGGAAGGCTGGACGTGCCTGTCGGCAAATTGGCGCCCGTTCCTGGCGCTGTCGGTATACACCTGGGCAATGGTCGCCCTCGACCCGTCTCCGTTGTACGCAAGGAGCCTTTGGGGGGCGCTGTTTGGGTCGAGGCCCGGGTCGCCCGGCCCGCGGCCCTGGCCGCCGAGCAGGGGCCTCGAAACCAGGCTCCTCGTAAGGCCGTTGATGCCGCCGTACGCGGCAAGCCCGGCGCTGTGCCCCAGGCTTCCCGTAAAAGCGAGCGCGGCCCTGAAGCCGTCCCTGGCGGAAGGGCGGTCCCCAGCGGCGTCCAGGGCCTGGGTGGCGGCCCCCCCCGCCTTGGCCAGGGCGGCGGTGCCGGACAGGGCCGTCCTCGTGCCCGCGCCGGCCGCGTTGGCGGCGGCGCCCCCGACCGCGGCGGCGGCCCCGACCGCCGAGGTGACCGCCCCGATGGCGCCAGCGGCGCTGAGGGTGGGGACGCCGGAAAGCAGGCCCTGGGCAAGGTGCGGGGCGGACTTGACGATGAAAAGGTAGAGGAAGGAAACGAACACTATCTCGATGATCTGCGGCGTAAGCCCCGTAAATTTGTTGATGGAAAAGCTGGCGGCCAGGGAAAGGTAGCCGTAGAGCAGGAAGAAAATGCCGATTGTGGCGAAAAGGAGCTTGAGGAAAAACCCGAGCATGGCGCCTATGAATTTCTCCGCCATGAACTTGCTGCCCTCCCACAGGGAAAGCGGGAAAAGGATGACGCCGACGGAGGAGACGAGCAAAAACTCAAGGTAGGCGGCAAGGTACTCGATCAGGGCCATGACGCCCGCGAATATCACGACCCCCGCGCAGATGAGCCCCTTGATTGCGGTCGCGATGTTCCTCGCGTGGCTGTCGGAAAAGCCAAGGCAGGCTTCGACGACCAGCCTGACGGCGTCGAGGGCCGCCGACGGCGCGACGGTCTCGTACTCGAAGGCCTTGCCTTTTATCGTCAGCCTGTTTTTGACGAAAATGTCGCTGAACAGCGAATTGGCGTCCTGCTCCAGAAGCCTTTCGGAGTACGACGTGTATTTGTACCCGCTGTTGCTGTGGTAGTCCTCTTCGAAATCCCTTTCCCTTATGGCGGTGGTTATTTTGCCGAGCGTGTTTTCCATCGTCGCCTTGTAGACGGAATCGTACGCAAGGGTGTAGGAAAGGCCGACGATGTAGTTCACGATCGCGGGGTAGGAGCCGATGACGACGAAATAGAACGCGAGCGCCTTGCCGATCCTGACGATGTTTTCCTTCAGGCCCGTGCCCATGAGGACGTAGTTGAGGGCCGCCAGGCAGATTGCGACGAGCAGGACAATCCGCGCTACGGCGTTGGCAGCGTTGATGAAATAGCCCTGCAGGGATATGATCGTGTTGGTTACGTTGTAGAAGCCGCTGTTCAGGGGGTTGATGCTGAGGCTTTCCATGCTGTTACCGCCGGCCCGGGAACGGGGTTCCGTACGTTTCGATCTCTACGTCCGGGCCGGAGCCCAGGATGGGCAAAAACACGACGCTGGAGCCCGCCAAGGGCTCCGGGCTGTAAAGGAAGGCCCCGCCGTTCTCCCTGTCCAGGTCCAGGATCAGCTCGGCCAGGTTGTTGGTTATGATGTTCCCCTCCCTTACGGCCATCTCGATCTGGGCAAGCAGGGCGGCCTGGTCCTTGGATATCTCGTTGATGTCCAGCTTGTCGTCGACCGCGGCAAACTTGCCCATCAATTCGCTGTTCCTTGCCGCCGCCTCGTCGAGCTCCCCGTAGAAGACGTCGTTCAGCGTCCTTACCTTTTGGGATATCTTCTGGCTCCGCTCCTTCCACGTCTGCAGGTACATGTAGTTCCCCGGCGAAAGCCCGAGGTCGGCCCATATTTTTTTCTTTTCCGCCTCGGAAAGCTCCTTGCCCCATTTGTCCACGTAGTTGCTCTTCAGGGCATCGGGAATCCTGTCTATCTCGCTGACGTGGAAGCTCTTGCCGCCTATCGTGACGTCCAGGTTGCCGTACCTGCGCTCCACCTCCCTCTCCAGGTAAAGCTGCCTGTCGAACCAGCCCATGAAGTCGCCGAGGCTCCTGACCGACAGTATCCCCTCGAGGTTGTTGAGCGCCCTCTTCGTGGCCGACTTCATGTGCTCCAGCTGGTTGAAAAGGTGCTCAATTTCAGCTTTCATTTGTAGAGCTTGCGTAGCCCATAGTCCGAATTGTTCAAGCTCTATTGCCCAGTCATTAGCCATAATTGCGGCAGAGGCAGCGGCACCGGCAGCGTGAGTTTTCGCTGGAAACATAAAGGAAACAACAAAAAGCAAGGAAACAATAACTTTTTTCATAGCGCCCTCCAAAAAACTGTGCTTCTACCCATATAAAAAAAGCCGCCCTTTCGGGCGGCCTTTAAATAGACAGAATGGTTTTTATTACTTTGTAAATTGATTTACAGTACCGTTCAAGGGGCCAGAAATACTAAGATGTACAGTCACAAGACCATTTGAAATTATAGCTTGGCCAATATTTGAGCCGTTCTGGTTAAGGTATGCGTAAGCATCAATGGAACCAAATGTATAGCTACCTTTCTCATTTATGCCAGCGCCGGGAACGGTCAAGGCCCATTCTGAACTTGTGAATTTCAATGTTGCAGGGCCTAGCGAAG
>Ga0268262_10001924_pt1 | contig 24670 bp, 19 predicted proteins | sample TergutNc150P3_FD_190354 | JGI IMG/M metagenome (GOLD analysis project Ga0268262, IMG submission 190354) | Nasutitermes corniger P3 segment gut microbial community from laboratory colony in Florida, USA - Nc150 P3 (SPAdes) (version 2) | ecosystem: Host-associated > Arthropoda: Insects >...
GCTGTCAAGGCGAATCTTGGCGCGTATGCCACCAATAAAATCTTTAAGATCAAAACCCTTAGGCAGAACTGGAGGCAAAAAACGCTCGACTGACAAGTCATGATTAATTTTTACAATTCCACTCCCTTTAAAATCAGCATATTCTTGGATGTAAATACTGTCGGGAAAAACGTCCACATACTGCTGTGCTAAAAGATTAAGAGGGGAAAGTAAGAATGCCGTTATCGAAAAGTGGGTTAGTAATGACACAGGCCGTTCCGATCCGCTTCTATTATTCCAAGCTCATGATTTTCATATAGACAAAATTGTATATCTTTAGATTTTTCTACCCTTATCTCACACCTCCACAACTTATGTTTTCCCTTATACTCGTAACATTCATTTTTACAGCCGCATGAATATTTAGTTCGGTCATCAGGACACGGAGCCGGACTTCCAGCTTCTGATTTTGCCGCCGCAGTATTCTTAACACTTGGAACAATCGGCTGATCTTCTGGAAGAATCGGCTGGCCTCCAGACAAGAGCAGAGCCATTAGCAAGAGGCTGCTTCCAAAAACCATAACCCCCTCCTAGTGGGAAAGCTGTGCGCTTGATTGCACACAGTTACTGCATTTGGAAAACATACCATGATTTTTGTCAGATTTTTCAAAAAAGTTCAAAAAAAATTGTCCAGTATTGATGCTAGTTTACAAAGCACACAAACAGCAATCCAGCGTAAATATTGGATAAAAAAATTTAAAAAACACTTGACAAGTCAACTGAATGGCCACGTTCGCTCGGCCAGTTTAGGCCACAGGAACCACCCTCCACGCTGCCGATCCGCCGCCGGCTTCGCCAGCGGCTACTCGGCGCGTGGAAGAGCGGCCAAAGACCCACTCAAGCAGAGTCGGTTGAAACACAACTGGCTCCAAAACCTTGACTTCCTCCATTGATTCGCGGCAGGCCTTGGCGAATGGGTTCCGCACACGCTTGGCCCATCGCTCTGGAGTGATTACGTGTCTGGATCGTCCACGCTGCCCTCGGGCAAGCAGTCCGGCAGCGCGGCGATTTCCGCCCTGTCCTGATCGGTCAGCGGCGGCAAAGTGTTCCATGTGTAGGTTATAGTGAACAGACTTGACCATCTGTACAGATTGGCATGCTTCGCCTACGCGACGCTGGAACAGCTTGTCGTGCTATCCAACATGGAGAGCATCAACGCCCTATAGCAGTTCAACCTATTGTAGGTTGAACTGCTATGCCAGGATTTGCTTGCAAATCATGGCCGCTTATTGTCCGTAGGCGGGCTTTGCCCGCCGTTAAGCGGACAATCAAAGCGCAAATTGCTATATTGATCAGGCAGGGGCTGTCGCAGGGAGATCCCCTAGTGCAGCTCAATGGCACGGCCATCGCGCAGATGAAGTCGCTTGTCGGTGCATCGTTGGGAAAGAGGTTGAAATAAAACGGCTGGCCCGTAATACCAATTCGCGTTCAACTGGCGTTGAACGCTGTACGCCAAAGTTTTGGGAATTATCCATTTAACTTGGAAGCCTCAATGACCGCCCACGAACAATCCATTGATTTATAAAGGATAGCGGCAAACAACCCCCGAAATTCGCCTATGCTTGAATGCTTTGAAAACCGGACGTTCCCAAGTCAACTGGATAATTCCCAAAATTTTTGAAAAACAGGGAAACCCAGTTGTTTCAAAAATATCTTGGTATCCGATTTGTATCGGATACCAAAGATACCCTTTTGATCATTGCGGAAGTACCATCTTCCCCTAGCTTTTCAGCTGTTTGTAAATTTCAGCTTCATTCTGCGGGCGTCGGTTCCCGCCGCCTTATACCAAGTTGCCTTCATCTGAACGCAACTTGGTATAACCTCTAGCCTATACGACCAAATTTTCGCGCTCGGGGTGTCGGCCTGATGCCTTGGTTCGCCTACCACCGGGGCTTGGAGCCCTTCTGAATGCTCAACCATACGCCCGGCAGTCCCATCGCGCCGAATGGACACGCGGCGAGGGCATTCGCCGCTTGAACTCAGGGCGAGGGTGCTGCGGCCCGCTTCGCCTGGCACCGGGTCTTGGAAACCCTTCTGGATGCTCACTGGGGATTCACTCAGGGCGGCCTCGCATGCGACGAGTCCACCCTTCGTTACTCCCCAGACCCCTGCCGCGCTTCGTGCCGCGCTTCGCGCGGCCTCTTCGATGCGGGCGATTCATGTTGGTAGGCGGCTTCGTTCAGCGCTAAATGCTCAACCCGCCACTAACCACTGACCACTGAAACTTATCTTTCGTTCTCGGGTTCGTGGCCCGGCAACTTGGTTCATCCACCACCGGGGCTTGGAGTCCTTCTGAATGCTCAACCATACGCCCGCAGTCCTATCGCGCCGAATGGACACGCGGCGAGGGCATTCGCCGCTTGAACTCAGGGCGAGGGTGCTGCGGCTCGCTTCGCCTGGCACCGGGTCTTGGAAACCCTTCTGGATGCTCACTGGGGATTCACTCAGGGCGGCCTCGCATGCGAGTCCACCCTTCGTTACTCCCCAGACCCCTGCCGCGCTTCGCGCGGTCTCTTCGATGGGCGCGATATTGCGTGGGAGATGGCTTCGATTGGCGGGCCGATGCTTGGGACATGGCTTCCAAGGAGGCTTCTCAGGCGGGAAGAAAGCTCCGTTCAGCACTACACTTCCAGTCCGCCATAAAATATCGGCGCGGCAAAACCGCCTCAATTCTTACCCCTAGGCCCTAACCCCTGACCACTGACCCCTAACCTTGGTATTACTCGTTTTGATCTTCACTACTAAGCATCTGTTTGACCAAGTTCCTCACAAGCCCTGTCTCAAAGGGCTTGTCGCAGATTGCGGAGACTCCGGCGTCCATCACCGCCGCAAGCCGCCCTTCGTCCTGCTCGCTCGAAACCATCAGGATGGGGACAGAGGTCTGGATGCTCTTGCGCCTGATGTAGTCCACCAAGCCTAGCCCGTCAATATTGGGCATGTTGTAGTCTGTCACCACCAAGTCATAGAGAACGCTGTCAACCAATGGGATTGCCTCTCTGCCATCGCCCACTTCGGTAAAGTTCTCAAAACCTATGCGCTCGAGTACTGTCCTGACATGCCTTCTGGACACCTTGCTGTCGTCAACGATCAGCACTTTTTGGTTCTTCAGATCAAGGCTGTCATCATTGCCGGCTTCCTCTTCAGCGTTCAAAAAGTCCAGTGTATTCAATATCGCGCGCAGCAGTTGGGACTTGGTGAACGGTTTGGGGAGGATAGCTATTGAACCTGCCTGTCTCACGTCTTCCAAGTTGCGGGGGTCTGTTTCGCTGGAAATAAGCAAAAATGGCGTGGCGCTGTGGGCATCGCTCCGCCTGATGGAGTAAAGCAATTCAGTCCCCGTCATGTCCGGCAGGTACAGTGCACTCATGACCAAGTCGGGCGGGAAGGATCCGTCCAAGGCCTTGATGGCTTCATTGCCGCTTGACACTTTGCCAATATGCTCTATCTCTATGCCCATCTCGGACAGATGAGTGACAATGATGTTTGCCTGAACGCCGGAGGGTTCTGCAAGGCAGATGCTTAGGTTATGAAGCTCAATCATTGGATGGCCTTTCCAAAAATTGGGTTATGGGGCATTTTCAAAAAATTCCTATTACCAAATTGTTACACGCCCTGCCAATATTTTTGCGATTATTTTTCAAGGGTACGATTTTGATCCTCCCCGCGCAGGCACAACACTGGCATTTCAGGCGTCCTAGCCTTCATCGTCAAGCATTTGTTTGACCAAGTTCCTCACCAGCCCTGTCTCAAAGGGCTTGTCGCAGATTGCGGAGACCCCAGCGTCCATCACCGCCGCAAGCCGCTCTTGATCTTGCTCGCTAGAGACCATCAGGATGGGCACCGAACTCTGGATGCTCTTGTGCCTAATGTAATCAATCAGGGCAAGCCCATCAACAATGGGCATGTTGTAGTCTGTCACCACCAAGTCGTACAGTACGCTGTCAATCAAGGAGATAGCCTCTCTTCCATCGGCACATTCGGTAAATCGTTCAAATCCAATATTTTCCAAAACCGTGCGGATGTGCCTCCTTGACACCTTGCTGTCGTCAACGATCAGCACTTTTTGGTCTGGCAGGTGAAGTCTGGCTGCATCATCCCAATCTTCGTCCGCATTCAAAAATTCCAATGTGCTATGCATTGCGTGCAAAAGCAGAGTGCCAGTAAAAGGTTTTGGAAGAATCGCTGTAACGCCTGCCTGGCGCACGCCTTCCAAGTTGCGATGGTCCGTCTCGCTTGAAATCAGCATGAATGGCGTTCCGCTGTGAACTGGATGGTTGCGGATGGCGTAAATCAAATCTGTCCCTGTCATATCCGGCAGGTACAGCGCACTCATCATCAAATCTGGGGAGCTGCCTCCATCTAGCAATGCCAAGGCTTCCTTCCCACTGTGAACTTTGCTTACATGGGTTATGCCTATCTGGGACAGAAATTTGACAATGATGTTTGCCTGAAGGCCCGAAGGTTCCACAAGACAGACTTTAAGGTCATGAAGCTCTACCATCTGGGCAGCCTTTTCAAAAAATGGGGCGATAGGTGATGGGGCATTCCCAACAACAAAAAACTCAGATGTTAAATTATTGCACGCCGGGCCAAATTATTTCGCCAATGTTTTTCAATGGCGCAGTTTCATACCGACTATGCAATCAAAAAAGCTTCTTATAAAATTTTCCCGCGTCCATCGAAGTCACCTCCCAAGCATCCTGCCCGCCCCATCGGAGAAGCCGCTCCAAAGGTGGAGCCTCCAGAAAGGTTTCCAAGCTCCGGCTCGGAACGAAACAGACCGCATACCCTCAGCCTCGAGGTCAATCGGCGCGTTTGGATTGTAATTCAGGTCAGCATCTTTGAACACAAATTAGGTTATGCTGTATATGGCCCGATAAGGGCTATCACCGAAAGGAGCGACACATGATCCGCAGGGTAGAAGATTTCGTCCAAGTGTGGCAAGCCGAGGCCGGCAATACCGTAAAAGTTTTTGAGGCTATCCCAGACAAGCACTCTGGCCAATCAATAGCCGATGGACACCGGTCGCTAAAACGCCTAGCTTGGCACTTGGTTGAAACCTTGATTGAAATGCCAGGACACTTCGGCATCCAAGTTGATGGACACGAGATGGTGAAAAACAATGCCATCTGCGACCCTCCGGCCACGATGGCGGAAGTCAAGTCCACGTATGAAAAGGTGAACACCAGCTTCCTTGCTGGTTTGAAAAACTGGACGGACGAAACGCTGTCGCAGGAAGTTGACATGTACGGCCAGAAATGGACCAAAGGTCAGAGCCTACTCATATTGATGACCCATCAGATCCACCACCGCGGCGAAATGTTCGTGCTGATACGGCAGGCCGGCTTGGTTCCGCCAGATATTTACGGCCCAACAAAAGAGGGCTGGGCCGCCTTTGGGATGGAAGCCCCCAAGGTATAGACTGTCAGCCACTTTTGGTGCCAGCTCGTCCCTAATCATTGCGGGCTGGCATCATTTATATTTTTAGCTTGGAAGAGGGTCCCAATGAGGGAAATGGAAAAGGCGTTTGATTTCAAAACCGCACAGATGAAATGGTACGAGCGATGGGAGTCGGCAAAAGTATTTGAGGCCAAGCCAAGCAGCGGCAGGCCGCCCTGGTCCATCGTCATACCCCCGCCCAACATAACTGGCAACCTGCACATGGGACACGCGCTTGTGTACACCCTGCATGACATACTGACAAGGTTCAAAAGAGCCAACGGCTTTGACGCGCTTTGGGTGCCAGGGGTTGACCACGCTGGCATCTCAACGCAAGTGGTGGTCGAGCGACAGATCAAAGAGCAGGAAGGCAAGACGCGCCACGACTTCACGCGGGAACAATTCCTAGAGAAAATATGGCAGTGGAAAGAGCAGTACAGCGGCAATATTGAAAACCAGCTCAGGCGCATGGGGGCAAGCGTTGACTGGGGCCGAAAGCGGTTCACCATGGATCCAGAGCTCAACCGCGCAGTCCGCAAGGTGTTTGTGGAATCATATAACCAAGGGCGCATCTACAAGGGGCCGCGCATGATCCAGTGGGACCCGGCCAGCCAAACGGCCCTGTCCGACCTGGAAGTCAACCATGTCGAAAAGCATGGGAAACTTTGGTACATCCGCTATCCGCTTGAAGAAGGCGAGGGCCATGTGTCCGTCGCCACAACCAGGCCAGAGACGATGCTCGGCGACACTGCCGTCGCTGTACACCCGGACGATGAGCGCTATAAGCATCTAATCGGCAAAAAACTGCGCCTGCCCCTTGCAGGGCGGCTGATACCGATAGTCGCAGACGATTTTGTTGACCCCAATTTTGGCACTGGCTGCGTGAAGCTGACGCCGGCCCATGACCCAAACGACCATGCCGCAGCAAAGCGATTGAATTTGGACAGCTTGGAAGTCATCGGCTTCGACGCAAAAATGACCGCCCTGGCCGGAAAACAGTACGAAGGCCTGGACCGCTTTGAGTGCCGGAAGCGGGTCGTGGGAGACTTGGACGCGCTCGGGCTTGTAGAGAAAATCGAAGAGTATGTCCACCAAGTTGCAGTGTCCCAACGCACGGGGGCAGTTTTGGAGCCACTTGTCTCCACGCAGTGGTTCATGGATGTAAAGGAAGCCGCCAAGGCCAGTCTGGAGGCCGTCAGGAGCGGCAGGATAAAGTTCACGCCCCAGCATTGGGAAAATGTCTGGGAGCATTGGCTGACAAACATCCAGGATTGGTGCATTTCCCGCCAATTGGTATGGGGACACCGAATCCCCGCTTGGACCTGCGACGGCTGCGGAGAGCTCCATGTCGAGATGGAAGCGCCTGTAAAATGCAAAAAGTGCGGCCACAAAGCCCTCACCCAAGACCCTGACACCTTGGACACATGGTTCAGTTCGGCGCTCTGGCCCTTTAGCGTATTCGGCTGGCCCGACGACACCGAAGACCTAAAGCACTATTACCCGACAAACGTGCTGATCACGAGCTACGACATATTGTTCTTCTGGGTCGCCCGCATGACCATGGCGGGGCTGACCTGGATGAAGGAAATCCCGTTCCACGATGTCTATTTCAACAGCCTGGTCCGCGACGAACACGGCCAAAAGATGTCCAAGACAAAGGGCAACGTCATAGACCCATTGCAGAGCATGGACGAATTTGGCACCGACGCCCTCCGCTTTTCGCTGGCGATAATGGCGGCGCCAGGGACGGACATTTCCATTTCAAACAACAGGATGGAGGCCAGCCGCAATTTCTGCAACAAACTCTGGAACGCCGCGAGGTTCGTGCAAATGAGCCTGGGGCCGGAAGTGACGCTGAGCGTCCAACCAGAATTCGGAGAGGCCGAATACTGGATGATAGGCCGGCTGAGGCACTGCGTCGCCAGCGCCACCAAAGCAATTGAACAATTCCGATTCCACGAAGCAGCCGAAACCCTCTACCACCTAGTGTGGGACGACTTCTGCTCGACTTACATAGAATTGGCGAAGGTCTCCCTTCAGCATGGTACGACAGCGCGAAAAGCGGCGATATTGAGCTTTCTTGACATCCTGCTCAGGTCTCTCCACCCATTTGTGCCTTACGTCACCGAAGAAATACACGAAGCGGTGATCGCAGAAAGGCTTTCAGAAGGAGAAACGCCAATGTTGGCCCAGCGAAGCTGGCCATTGGACGACCCCATCTTGAAGGTGGAAGGCGGTAACGCTGGATTGATACCAAAGTTCCAGGGCGCGCTATCAAACCTCCTGCGCCTCAAGGCTGAAAATTCGGTTGACCCAGCAAAGCGGGTTCCGGCCCTGTGCAATTTGCAGGAACTCGCTCCTTTTGCGGATGCCTTAAAATCCCTCGCCAAACTGGAGTCTGTGACATTCCAGCATGGCGACCTGTCTTCGCCTTCAAGGGCCATAGCCATCATTGAGGGCGGCATGGTGGCCCTAGAATTGGCTGGGGTCAAAGACACCGCCGCCGAAAAAGCGAAGCTGGAGAAAGAGCGCGACAAGCTGTCGCAGGAGCTTCAGGCCATCAAGGCGCGGCTAAATAACCCAGACTTTCTCGCCAAAGCCGCACAGAAGGCCATCGAGGCCCAACAGTCTCTCGCGGCAGAAAAAGAAGCCAAGCTCGCTGCCATCCTTGGCATTTTGGGGGAATGAACCTCCTGCAAATTACTTCTCGTGCCCATCGGAATCGCCGCGCGAAGCGCGGCAGGGGTCTGGGGAAAGACGCCATAGTGCAATGAGCGTTTTGGGCTGCAGTGCAGCCCGAAACGCCAGCAGCACTTGGGCGGCTTAAAGAGGGAGGCAGCGCGAGCGTTAGCTAGCGATGCTGGAAGGGAGCTCCCCAGTGAGCATTCGGGAGGGGTTTCACGAATCGGCAGTGGATGAACCAATTTGCCGGGCCGTGAACCCGGGGACGAAAGATACGTGTCGGGTAAATAACCTTGCCGGGTGCCAATTCGGCGCGATGGGGCTACCGGGCGTATGGCCGAGCATCCGGAATGGCTCCACGCCCCGGTGCTATACGAGCCAAGTTGCCGGGCCGCACCTTCCGAGAAAAGCCAAAGGCAGGTTGTAGGGGTCAGGGTAAGTAAGGAGGCGGCTGCGCCCGCGATGATCTTTGTGCCGATTGGACACGCAGCGCGGTCATGCGCTGCTTGAATTGCTCTGAAAGGGCGGGAGCCTAGCGAGGCGCGTCTGGATGTAGCGAACCACGAAGCGGTGAGCGGATTTGGCGCCTCGCCAAGCTCCCCCTTCGGCCTTGGGCGTTTAGCACCGGGTCTTGGAAAAGCTTCCCGAATGCTCACTGGGGATTCGCTCAGCACGGCCTCGCATGCGAGGCCGCCCCTCTTTTTAAGCCACCCAAGTGCTGCTGGCATTTGAGGCTGCACTGCAGCCTCAAACGCTCATTGCACTAGGGCGTCTTCCCCAGACCCCTGCCGCGCTTCGCGCGGCGACTTCGATGGGCGGGCGGTTGCGTGGGAGGTGGCTTCGATGAGCGGGCGGATGTTTGGGGGATGGCTTTGGGGGAGGCGATTCAGGTTTGCAGGTGACTTCGTTCAGCGCTAAATGCTCGATCCACCACTGACCACTGAAACCTATCTTTCATGGTGGGGGGTGGCTTCTATGTGGCTATGTGCAAAGGCCGCCATCCACGTTGATGGTCTGGCCGCTTATATAGCTGGCCCAGCCGCTGGCCAAGAAGGCGACGGCTGGGGCTATTTCCTCCGGGGAACCCATCCGGCGCAGGCAGCTTGGCGTCAATATTTCTTTTGCTAGTTCGTCCGACACGTCCGCCGTCAGTTCGGTTTTGACTAGGCCAGGGTTGATGGCGTTGACCAGCACTCCAAACGGCGCGAGTTCCCGCGCAAGGGTCCTAGTGAGGGAGATCAGGGCACCCTTGCTGGCGGCGTAATTGGCTTGGCCAGGCGAGCCAAGTATCGCGCTGGGGCTGACCAGGTTTATGATCCTGCCCCATTTTTTCGACATCATTTCGCGCACGAATGCTTGCACTGCGTTGATGGCACCGAAAAAATTGACATCCATCACTTCGTCTATTGAAGCTTTGCTCATTAAGATGAAGTGCCCGTCTTTTCTTGTGCCGGCATTGTTGACAAGGATGTCGGCGGCTCCAAGTTCAGACTTGACGCGCTCTGCACAGGCTTCCATGGCGTTTTTCTCCCTGACGTCGCCAGCGCAGACAATAGAGCGGCGCCCCATGGATCTAATTTCTCCGGCGACTGCTTCGGCTAAATCCATGTTGCGCCTTGCGTGGACGGCGACGTCGGCCCCCCATGTCGCAAGCTCGATGGCTATGGCGCGTCCGATGCCGCGGCTTGATCCGGTGACAAAAGCAATGTGCCCTTTTAGGGGCGTCGCGCTAATGGGCATTGGAGAATCTTACCAGAATCGGCACTCTTTTCATTGGGCGGCTTCACCAGTTCTTGCGCTTCGGTGATCTGGCGGGTCGCTTGGAGCCTGAGTCGGGTTTTGAGCTGGATCTAGACTTTATGGGCGCATGTTTAGCAAAACCGCCCCTCTTTGGTCCGTTGGTTTCCGAGTCGCGCCTGCCGCCCCATTGTTTAGTGGGCTCCTTGGGTTTTTGCCCAGCCTTCCCATAGCTGGGACGCTCTCTTTTGGATTCATGATGCCTAGGTTCTTCATTTCTGCCATTGCGCTCGCGCCTTGGATAGCCTTTTCGCGGGCCGCTGTTTTCGGCAGGTTCGTCTGAGTGGCGGCGGTGCTTCTCTTCGTTGCCAAAACCCCGCCCTCTGCTCGGCGTTCTAGTGGGTGCGTCAGAAGACCCATATTCGCGCTTCCCGCGCCTTGGCGCGCTTTCAGAGTCCTTGTCTCGCCCGGCGCGGCGCACCCCTGTTGCCCTTCTTGGTGTGCCGGTTGTTTCCCTTTCGTCCTCTTGGCGGTAGCGATTGGGCTTTGGCTTTGTTGGCGCATGGTCTTCAACGCGGCGCCCCCACTGCTTGTCAGTTTTTTCGCTGCGCCCGGCGCGATCCTTTGGCCGGTCTTCCTGTTGCGTCCGCCCGCGGCCACGCTGGGCCATCTCTTCAAGACGTGCCTCGGATCGGGCAATCCGGCTTTCTCTGCGCTCTTTGGTTTCGCGTGGCTTGAATATCCCATCTTCGCCCTTTATGCCGGCTTTGGCCCTTTCGACCCTGCGCAGCGCGCGGAGTTTTCGCAGCGCGTCTTCAAAATCTTCTGGCAGCGCCGCCTGGACAGTGATATTTTCTTCGGTGACTGGATGGCGCAGACCCAGCAGCTCGGCGTGGAGCGCTTGGCGGTTTATGATTGGGCTGGCAGAGCCATAAATTTGGTCTCCGAGCAGCGGGAAGCCCCTCTCTGCAAACTGAACCCTGATTTGATTGCGGCGGCCTGTCTCTAGCTTGAGTTCAACAACCGTGTGTCCTGGCAGGCGCTCAATGACTCGATAATGAGTCATGGCCGGCTTTGCCCCTTCGGGTGGCGCGACACCTGAGCGCCTTGCTACGACAGCCATTTTCATGCTGCGTGTCCGCTCGATCAGTTTGTCATGCAAGGCCCCCGCGTTCTCCGGCAGGTCGCCCACCAAGATGGCTTTGTAAATCCTGTTGATGTTGTGTTCGTGAAAGAGGCTCTTGAGTCCGTCAATGGACTCGGGCGTTTTGGCAAATACGATCACTCCAGTCGTATATCTGTCGATGCGGTGCGCGATGTAAATTTGCGGCCTTTTTATGCCCCTTTTGCGGTACTGTTCCACAAGGGCGTCCGCCAGGCTGCTTTCGTCGCTCATTTCGGTCGGTACGGACAGCATGCCAGCGGGTTTGTCCACAAACACCAAGTGCTGGTCCTCCCAGAGAATTTTTATTTCTGAATCGGCGGCTTTCCTGGGCTTTGGCAATTCGTGGTAAGAAGTGTCGGGGTCAAAGTTGACTGTGACAGCGTCGCCGTCCTTGAGCCTTTTACCGTGTGAAGCGGCCAGTTCGTCGTTGACCTTCACGCAACCAGCGTCTATCAGGCCCTTGGCCTGCCTGTGGCTCACCCCAAGGGCGCGGCGCAGCTCGCCAGATAGTGCCCCTCCGCTCGAATCCACTGTCCAGTTCTTTATTTGTTGACCCATAGCGCAGACCCATGACACGAAAACACATTGAAAGCAATTTGACTTCCCAGATAAACATTGAAAATGTGAGCCAGAAAAATGATAGCATGAAACCTAACAGGCGAGCCAGGCATGGCGGGCAATCGTGCCACTTGCGTCCACAAATTGCAGATTCGCCCGCCATCTTGTCTTTCGTGGACGCAAAAGCGTATCCTGCTTTGCAATATAGATTGCCGAGCCGGGCGCAAATTCAGCGTTTTGGCGCTGGAGCGACTTTTCTTTCAGGCTGGTCATTTACGCTGCTGCATTTTTTGTTTAGAATACTGCTATAAAGGGGGAACTATTTATGCTTGAACCGAAGGAGCACCCAAGATGGAAAGAGCTGCTGACGGGCCAGATACAGCACCAATTTCAGCTGGCCTCGGCTGCCATGATCGTGGCGCGCTGCCAGCGCCAAGTTGCCCGCGATTCCTCGCAGCAGTCGTACGACAAAAATCTCGATGAGATGTATGCTTTTTTTAAAAAATTTGAAAACGTTGTCGGCGATGACATAAAAGCAATATTTTGCGAAGGGGGCTGCAATGCTGATGCCAATTGAGGATGCAAGCAGACTGATCGAAAGCGGCCACCGCTTGGTCATTGCCGGCGATGAGGCCCTGTTGTTAAAGCTCCCAAAGGGAAATTGGATTGGCGGCACGACTTCGTACTTTATGGCAGAGAGCGGTGGGGTGGTCACCAAAGAGCAAATGTTTGTCCACGACCTGACCGATTCCTCAACTGGCGGGTCAATCAAGCAGTACCCAGCGGCAAATTTGCCCAACATCCCCAAAGATGCGCCCGAGCATGGGTTTTCGATAGTGATAATTCCCGCCTTTAGCGAAGCCCACTTTGCCTACGCGCAAGACGCTCCAAATTACGAAGACCTTTTCATGAAGCCGATTGTGGGGTGGATATCCGGTGTACACCTCGACGACTTTGGCAAGGTGGCCCCCAAGGTGTTCAATGGGGAAACGGGTGCGTTCTCCGACAAGGACGCGATGGTGTTCCATTTCACCATTGCCAATGACAAGACTGCGACCGTCAACATTCTCAGTATTTTCAAGCCTGGAGACGGCGACACCATAACCTTTGAGGAAGAAGGGTTTGCAGTACACGACTGCATCGTCAATGGGAAAAAGCAGAATTTCCATGACTATATAAAGAACAAAAACATTGACACCAAGCTCCCATTGGTCGCGGATTACTGCGGGGCGAAGGTCAATGTCAGCTACCAGGGCATCCGCCCGTCAGATGGCGCGGTGATGATGTATGCTCCCGTTTTCAAGGACGTCAAATATAAGATTGCCGCACCCGTTAGCGACCCCGCTTCCGCATTCAAAAAGAACGCCCCAAAAGACCCAACGCCTCCGGCATTCGCTTGCAATTGCGTTTTGAACTTTTTGTATTTGGGGCTGGAAGGGAAAATCGTAGAGAACTCGAATGGCCCAATAACATTTGGGGAAATAGCTTACCAGTTGGTCAACCAGACTAGGGTTTCCTTAGAGGTCAAGTAACCCTGGCGACTTACCGCCCCTTTTCCGCCATTCGCCGACCGATGGCCTCTTTTGGTCGATTCGTTGTCTTTTTCGGGGAAAGTTCGGGTTATTCTTGGAATAGTTGTTCAGTGCCTTGACACTGAAATTGACACTGAAATTGACTGGACTGCCCACGATGGGCCACAACTTTCCCAAAGGAGAAATTATGCAAAAGCACAATGCGATTGCCTGCATGGTTGCGCTGTTATGCCTGTTCGGGCCATCGGCCCGCTCTCAAGACACGCCCGTTGCAGCCGCAGCAAAGGCAGCGGAGCTGCCCTCCGGCGAGTCCATATTGGACAAATACATAGAGGCCGTCGGTGGCAAGGAGGCATTCAAAAAAGTTAAAAATGTTGTATCCAAAGGCATCGTGGCCGGTACGGGCATGAGCGGGAATTTGACAACATATAGGGCCACGCCGAATTTGTTCGTCTTCGTCATGGAAATTGAAGTTCCCACAGCAGGCAAGATTTTGCAGGGCTTTGATGGGAAAAACGGCTGGGGCGTCACCCCAAGGGGACCCCAAGTCATGTCTGACAAAGAAACAAACGACATGAAAAACCAAAATGTTTTTACAGAAGACTGGCGCGCCATGTACTCCAAGGTTGAAACCCTTGGGCTTGAAATCATTGATGGGGAGGAATGCTACAAAGTGGCCATGACACCCAAGGCGGGTAGCGCATTGACAAATTTCTATTCAAAAAAAACAGGACTGCTGCTCAGATCCGACGTGTCCGATGGAAGAACCGTGGTACAGTTTTGCAACAAGGACTATAGGAAGGTGGACGGCATGATGTTCCCATTACAAACCACCATTGCCCCTGGCGGCATGGTCATGGTGACGATGACCTTTAGCGAAATCAAGATAAATGCCGACATCCCTGCGACCACTTTCGACCCTCCGCCAGAAGTCAAGGCACTGCTGAACAAATGAGGAAATAGGCCCACCAACGAGTCCATACTTGATAAAATATAGTGAACGTAAATGAAAATTCTCGATTTTTTGGAGATATGCACATGCGCCCAGTAGCTTCATTATTGATAGCCCCCATCGCAGTCGTCGCCATTGCAACCGCTTGCAGGTTGCCGGAGAGGCAGGATTTCTCGACAAGGATCGAGGAGCGCACGCTAGAGCTAAAGCCAGGGGGCCAGTTCCATGCAGTGACGTTTAATGGCTCCATAGAACTTGAAGGCTGGGATCGAGACGAAGTCCAGCTCGTGGCAAAGATACGGGAACATAGGGAAGGTGAGGTGCGCTTTACGGCAGAGTCAAAAGATGGCCTAGTCACTGTAAAGGCCGAAAGAGAAACCTATCGAGAAGCGGACAGGATATTTAGGTTCGGCGAGTCGAGCGGTGCAAGCCTCGCGGTGAAAATCCCCAGAAAGGCCATGGCCACGCTTTATTCCTCAAACGGACGCTTGGAGATCAAAAGGGTTGACAGCGAAATAGACGCGAACACAAGCAACGGCCCAATAGATGCAGTGGAGGTTGGGGCAAAGGCCAGCCTGACGACCAGCAATGCGTCCATATCGGCTTCCAGCATCAAGGGGAGGCTATTTGCCAGGACGTCAAATGGCGGCATCAATATTTCCGACATCGCGGGCGAGGCGGACATCCGGTCCAGCAACGGGAGGATAGATGCCCGCAGGGTCAATGGCAAGACAGATGCCACAACCAGCAATGCTTCGATTGTGACTGCGGAACTGGGGGCGGAGGCTAGGCTCACGACCAGCAATGGGTCCATAACGGTTGCTGGCATCAAAGGGGAGGTATTTGCCAGGACGACAAATGGCGGCATTGATGTTTCCGACGTCACGGGCGAGGCTGATCTAAGGACCAGCAACGGAAAGATTAGGGCCGTGAATGTCAAGGGCAAAGCGGAGGTCTTTACTAGCGCAGGGTCAATAATAGCGGATCGCCTCGAAAGCGGTCTCTTGGCCAGAAGCACCAATGGCCGAATTGAAATCAGCAACGCGCTGGGTTCCATAGATGCAGAGACGTCAAACGCTTCAATAATGGCCACCGATTTGGATGGAAAGGGCGGGGGCATTCGCTTGGCCACCAGCAACGGCAGCATCAATGTGAATTTGGGCCGAGCCCAAGGCACGGTGCAAGCAAAGGCCACCGATGGGAAGGCCGTCAGCATCGAGGCCCCAAACGCAAAGATGCTGACCGAAGCCGGAGCCAACAACATGGTGAGCGCAAAAATTGGAAACAGCGACCAATTGATAGACTTGAGGACGACACACGGAAGGATTACCGTGCGGTAGTTTCAGCTAAATTTATCTTTGAGCAAAAACGTACTGGCAATATTCCAATATGCGCAGCATTTCGTGAGGCCAGGCGAGCCGCGCCTCGCCGCAGCCGACTAATTCAAAATTGCATGGAGGCAATTTTGAATTAAAAATGGAACAAATAGTGTAATATTATTGCTTGGGGGCGGTTCAACTTTGAGAAGCTGGGCTGCCCAATAATTTGGAAAGCCACGCATATGTCCGAGATACAAGACCAGGCATCTGTCCAGCACGTTGATAGCGCGATAGCCAGCAGACATTCAATGAGGCAGTTCCTGCCAAAGCCCGTGCCAAGGGAAATGGTCGCAAAGCTGCTGGAGCTTGGGGCCCGAGCCCCGTCTGGGACCAATGTCCAGCCTTGGAAAGTATATGCCCTTGCGGGCGACGCAAAAGCCGCGCTTTCGGCGGCGATCATGAAAAAATTTGACAATGGCGAAAAAGAGAGCAGGGAGTACGACTACTATCCAAAAGTCTGGGAAGAGCCTTGGCTGTCCAGGCGTAGGAAGGTGGGCAAGGGCCTCTACAGCGTACTCGGCATCCCCAAGGAAGACAAAGAGGGGATGCAGCGCCAGACTTCGAGAAACATTCTGTTTTTTGATGCCCCGGTCGGGCTGATCATAACCATGGACAGGTGCTTTGGACACGGCATGTTCATGGACATCGGCTTGTTCATGGGAAACATCATGACATCGGCGCGCGCCCGCGGCTTGGACACATGCCCCCAAGCATTTTTCGCCGACTACCCCGCTACCATAAGGGCCTGCCTTGGAATAGGGGAGAATGAAATCATCGTCTGCGGCATCGCCCTTGGCTATGCAGACCAGACAGCGCCAGTAAACACGCTTGTGACCGATAGGGAACCGGTGGAAGGCTTTGCCGAGTTCCGAGGCTTCTGAAAGGAGAAAAATATGTCGCAATATGGCACCATTCAAGAGAGAATCCGCTGCAAGTCTCTGCTGGAAAAAATAGTTCCAGTCGAAGACACGCTGCAATATTTTAAGCACGGGATGAACCTTGGCTGGTCTGGGTTCACCCCTGCAGGGTACCCCAAGGCCATTCCCATTGCATTGGCCGACCACGTTGAAAAGAACAATCTGCAAGGAAAGCTAAAGTTCAACTTGTTCATCGGCGCGTCAGTCGGCGCGGAGACAGAGGACAGATGGGCCTCCCTTGACATGATTGACCGCCGCTGGCCATACCAGACAGGGAAAAATATTGCCTCGGGGATAAACGAGGGCCGGATAAGGATGGGCGACAAGCACCTGTCAATGTTCGCACAGGACTTGGGCTATGGGTTTTACACCAAGGACACAGAGACGGGCAAATTGGACTTGGCGATTATCGAAGTGAGCGCAATCACCGAGGACGGCGGACTGATACTCGGCACTTCCTGCGGCGCGGTCCCAGAAATACTGATGATAGCCGACAGGGTGATGTTGGAAGTGAACACAGGCATGCCCTCGCTAGAAGGCATACACGACATAGTAGTTGCCAAGAACCCGCCCAACCGCGAAGTGCTGGATATCACGAAGGCGAGTTCCAGAATTGGGACTCCATACGTCCCTTGCGACCCATCAAAAGTCGTCGCCATCGTCGAGTCCAAATACCCCGACAAAGGCAGGGCCTTCCATGAAATTGACGAATCCAGCGCAGCCATAGCAGACCACATAATGGAATTCTTTGCGCAAGAAGTGAAGGCTGGCCGCCTGCCTAAACACCTTCTTCCAATCCAGTCGGGAGTGGGTTCCATAGCAAACGCCGTTGTGGGAGGCCTGGCAAAGGGGCCTTTCTATAATCTGACAGTGTTCACGGAAGTGTTGCAGGACACCATGCTGGACTTGTTTGATTCGGGCCGCTTGGACGCAGCGTCCTCATGCTCGCTGTCTTTGTCCGAAAATAAAGGCTTTCCTCATTTTATTGCGAACATGGACAAGTACTTTCACAAAATCACCCTGCGCCCACTGTCGGTGTCCAACCACCCGGAGCCGATAAGGCGCTTGGGCGTTATAGCCATGAACACCCCAGTGGAAATAGACATTTACAGCCACGCCAATTCAACGCTGGTGGGTGGCACCAGGATGATCAACGGCATTGGCGGCTCGGGCGATTTTCTCAGGAACGCCTACCTAAAGATCATGCACACACCCTCGACGCGCCCCAGCAAGGCCGACCCGCACGGCATCTCCTGCATTGTCCCCCACTGCCCGCACATAGACCACACCGAGCACGACTTGGACTGCGTGGTGACTGAGCAAGGGCTTGCCGACTGCCGTGGGCTGGCGCCAAAGGACCGTGCAAAGCTGATAATTGAAAAATGCGTACACCCAGACTATCGCCCCATCCTGTCTGAGTACCTCGCGCTGGCCACCGAAGACTGCTTAAAGCGCAAAGTTGGGCACGAGCCTCAGCTATGGGACAGGGTGTTCAAGATGCAGCTGAACCTTGCCCAGAATGGCACCATGAAGATAAAGAATTGGGACATCAAAATAGACCTTTGCGAATGACCTGCTCAATCAGTCGGTCCCGCAGACTCAGAGGCCCGACGCGGTTGATTATTTCTGCGGCGAACCCAACAAGCAGCATGTTTTTGGCCAGAGCTAGGTCTATGCCCCGGCTTTGCAGGTAAAACAATTCATTCTCGTCAAGCTGGCCCACCGTGGCCCCGTGGCCGCACTTCACATCGTCCGCCAATATTTCCAGTTGGGGCTTGGCGTCTATCGTTGCCTTGTCGGACAGTAGCAGGTTCCGGCTGGACTGGCTTGCATCGGTTCCTTGGGCGTTGGAGCGCACCAGGATTTTTCCGTGGAAAAGGGCCTTGGACGATCCATCTAGGATCGTTTTTTGCACCTGTCGGCTTGTGCAATTTGGGGCTGCGTGGTCTATCAGGCTGTGGGTCTCAGACGTTTCCCAGTCTGTATTGTCGCTGGCCGTTGTCATCGCCAGCCCATTTAGTTCCAACTCTGCAAATTCCTCTGCAAGCGATGCTTCGATGTCGTACCTAGATTTTGCTGCGCCAAAGGAAAGAATGGTTGACGACAGGGAAGCGGACTTGGCGATTTCGGCCTTCATGGATCTAAAATGGAACGCGGACTCGCCTTCCAGTTGGATGACGTCGTGCTTCAGGCTGGCCCCCTCGCCCAAGAATATTTCGCAGACCGCGCTTGTGCAGGATCGGTGGATGCTCCAGTACTCCTCTACGACGTGCGCCTTCGCGCCTGCCCCCAAAACTATCAGTAATCTCGGAAATAGGGCTTCTTCCCGAAACCCGGTGAATATGACGTGGAGCGGGCTCTCAAACTGTATTCCGTTTGGGACATATATGACAGCACCGTAGCTAAAGTGGGCGTTGTTTAGGTTGGCGAACCAGTCTGACTTGTCCGGGTCGGCAAGTTCCCCTATTTTGTCCGCTATTTCGGGCAGGGCCGCCGATACCTCGTTTAATGGCAAAAAATGGCAGCCGCCGCCTATCGCGCTAATGTCGGAATAATCTGGGTTCAGGCTCCCATCAGTAAACAATAGGCGGCTGTGGGTACATTCCGGCGGGTAAAATTGACGATCATATGGGGACTCTGGCATTGATTGGATAAGTGATTTTGCTGCATATTCGGCTTCGCTTGGCAAATGTTCCCAGTCTTTTTGCCAGTCCCCGCTGCATGGGGGAGGGGGCTGTGTCGTCTCGACGATTTCCGCGGCATGTTTCCTCAGTCCTTCCCAGCCGGAGGGGAAGGGCAGGGACGTAACGGATTGCAGGAATCGTTTTCCCATCAATGCGCCCCGGCGTCCATTTCTTGCTGTATCCAGTCGTAGCCCCTTGTCTCCAGTTCTAGGGCCAGTTCCTTGCCGCCGTGCTTTACGAACCTGCCGTTGAACAGCACATGGATGCTGTGTGGCTGGATAGTCTCCAATATCCTTGGGAAGTGCGTTATCACTATCATGGATTTGTCTGGACGCCACAGTGCCATGACCGCTTCGCCCAGCACCCTCAGCGCGTCTATGTCTAGGCCGGAGTCCAGTTCATCTAGGATCGCCAGCTTTGGATCGAGGACGCACATCTGGAGTATTTCGTTGCGCTTCCTCTCACCGCCCGAAAAACCCTCATTGACGCTGCGGCTTAGGAAGGCAGGGTCCATTTTTACCAATTTGAGCTTTTCCTGAATGAAGTCGTCAAATTCCAAGGGGTCAAGTTCGTCCTGCCCTTGGCTCTCTGCCTTTTTGTTGTAGGCTAGGCGCATGAACTGGCTGTTTGACACCCCTGGGACTTCGATTGGGTTTTGGAAGCCGAGAAAGATGCCGGCCCGCGCCCTTTCGTCTGCGGGCATCTCAAGCAGGTTTTTGCCCTCAAAAATAGCCTCCCCGCCTGTCACCTCAAACGCCGGATGCCCCGCAAGCACCTTGCCGAGCGTGGATTTGCCAGAGCCATTTGGACCCATGATGGCGTGTATTTCCCCTGGCCCGATCTCTAGGTCAATCCCTTTCAAAACTTGGTTGTCCTCTATTCGCGCCGAAAGGTTTTTGATAGTTAGCATGGTTTTTCCTGTGTGCGCTATCCAACGCTGTTTTCAAGTTTCAGCGAGAGCAGCCTTGATGCTTCGACCGCAAATTCCATGGGCAGCTCCCTAAATACTTCTTTGCAGAATCCATTGATTATCATCGAGATCGCGTCCTCGGCGGGAATCCCGCGCTGCTGAAAGTAAAATAGCTGCTCCTCGCCAATTTTGCTGGTTGAGGCTTCATGCTCAATTGTCGCGGATGGGTTGCTGGCCTCGATGTGCGGAAATGTGTTCGCGCTGCACGACTGCCCAATCAGCATTGAGTCGCATTGGCTGAAGTTGCGCGCCCCGCTGGCTTTTGGGGACACTTTGACTAGGCCCCTGTAGCTGTTGGAGCTATTGCCGGCACTTATGCCCTTTGAAATGATCGTGGACTTGGTGTTGCGCCCAAGATGCACCATCTTGGTGCCAGTGTCGGCTTGCTGTCTGTGGTTGGTCAAGGCGACGCTATAAAATTCGCCTACGCTGTTGTCTCCAAGTAGGATGCAGCTTGGGTATTTCCAGGTGATCGCGCTCCCTGTCTCGACTTGGGTCCAACTGATTTTTGACCTTGGCCCTTTGCATATTCCTCGCTTGGTGACGAAGTTGAAAATGCCTCCTTTGCCTTCGCTGTCCCCGGCGTACCAATTTTGCACAGTTGAGTATTTAATGTTTGCATCGTCCAACGCAACAAGCTCGACAACCGCAGCATGCAGCTGGTTCGTGTCGAATCGGGGCGCGGTGCAGCCTTCTAGGTAACTCACGCTGGCACCTTCCTCGGCCACTATCAGGGTGCGCTCGAACTGGCCCGACTCTTTGTTGTTGATTCTGAAATACGTTGACAAGTCCATTGGGCACTTCACGCCCTTTGGAATGAAACAAAACGAGCCATCCGTGAAGACAGCCGAATTGAGGGCGGCATAAAAGTTGTCTGTGTGGGGGACCACGCTGCCAAGGTATTTTTTTATCAGTTCGGGGTGTTCCCTTATCGCCTCCGAGAGAGAGCAAAATATTATTCCCTTTTCGGCCAGCCTGTCTTTGTATGTGGTGGCCACGCTGACCGAATCAAATACCACGTCAACGGCCACGCCGGCAAGGGCCTTGCGCTCTTCCAGCGGCACCCCAAGTTTGTCGAAAGTTTTTAGCAGCTCTGGATCAACTTCTTCCATGCTGCCATATTTAGGTTTTTTGGGGATCGGCGCGGAATAATAGACAATTTGTTGAAAATCGGGCCTTGCGTACTTAACGTGGGGCCACTCTGGGTAAGTCATTGTTAGCCAGTGCCTGTAGGCTTTCAGCCTCCATTCCAATAGCCAGTCTGGTTCATTTTTTTTGCTGGAAATAGTGCGTATGACGTCTTCGTTCAGCCCAGGCTCGACGGAATCCGCTGCGATATCGGTTGTGAAGCCGTACTTATATTCTTGGCCGCCCAAATTTTGCAGTTGCTGATTCATTGCCAGCCCCAAAAACTACTGATTCGCATCTTCCAATTCCTGGATTAGCGCGTCCAGCTTGATCTGTAGCATTTCGGCCTGGCCGTCCTGCAGGTCGCCCTTGCCAGCGCTTTTCCCCTGCTTGAGTACATCAAGCGCTTTGCCCTTTTTCCCGGTTGCGGCCAAGGCGGTGCCTAGCTGGAAATGGTTCATCAGAGTCGGCTCATGCTCCAGCCTTGGGGACAAAAGGTTCACCACCTCTTCGGGGCGGCCAAAATCCAGCAAGTACTGGCTGAGCAGAGTGGCCACTCTAGCTTCTTGGCCTGGGAGCGGGTTGGCGTGCAGCCTCCTGACTTCTATCAGTTCGTCTTCGGTTGCCTCCCCATTCATCAAAAGGAATGCTTGCCGGATGACAGCGCATTCCCAGGCACCGGTGCTTTTCGGATAGACATTTATGTAGCCTTCCAAAGCGCGGAGTACGGCATGCTTGTCCACAGCTGCCATGAAATGGTCAATGGCGAGGCGGACGGCGTTGAAGCATAGGCGAGGGTGGCACCCTGACGTTGAAAAGGCCATCAGCCTTGGCACCGTCTGATGTATGTCCCTTGCCGCCGATATTTGCAGGCCGACCCATATTGCCCTGTCGCTTTCGGATATTTTTTTGGCGTCCCGAAGGCACTTCGTCGCTTCTTCTATGTTTTCTTGCTGAAGCCATTGCTCTGCGTTGTCGAGGTGCGTTTGGGCCCTTCTGCTGCCTCCCCTGGCACTGGCCAATTGGGCGGAGTCCCTAGAGTCCAGCATGATGAGCAAGTCTGGGTCGCCAGGGTGCTGCCTCAAAAGGTCGTGCAGGATCGAAAATGCTTTTTGCGGCTCCGATGCATGCAGGTAGCCTTCGGCCAGCAGCCCTCTTATCAATGGGTCGCCAGGAAGATGCCCCGACGCTTCTTTCAGCAGCGAAATGGCCTTCGCATATTCGTCTTTAGCCAAATGGATTTCCGCCATCGTGCGGAGAGTGTCAACGTTGCGCTCGATCTCAAGTGCGGCGGAAGCGGCCTCGAATGCTCCCTGGGTATCGTCCTCGTCCAGCAAAAGTCCAGCCAGCGCCAATTTTGGCTCTAGCTCGTCTGGCCTGAGTTCGGCGGCGGTCTGTAGCGCATGGATGGCTTTTTCAGCTTGGCCAAGATGCCCATGCGAAATTTTTGCAATGAGCATCCATGCCTCAAAATGGCGCGGACTCAACTGGACGACCCTCCGCGCCAAATTGGCTGCCCTTTCTGCGTCTCCCATTATTTCTTTTAGCGCCGCCACGGTGAATAGTAGCTCGTAGTTCTTGGGGTCGGTTGGCAGTGCCTCATCCAGTCTTTGTGCGGCCTCTGATAGTTGGGTGTTTTCAAGGAGAGCCGCAGTTTCCAACAGGGCGCGTTTCAGTTGGGACATGCCCTTTGCTTGGGCGATGGGGAGTATCCTCGCTTTGTACCTAGTAAAAAGTTCCCTGGCCCCCAGCAGTTGTAGATTTTCTTCCACCGCGCTCTCCCAGCGGTGGGTGAAGCCTGCCGCGTCCAGCTTGTTTTTTTGCTCCAGCTCCTGCACCAGGCTCATGAGGCCGTTCCTGAGCATCACTTCGCTGCGCTCCAACTTCCCTAGTTGGTCCGAAACCGTTTCTAGGTAGGTTTCAATGCGCTTCATATTTTCTTCGAGTCCGGTGATCCTCTCTAATAAGTGCTCGTCAATGTCCTCCTCGGCTTCGATCCCCGCTCCCTCGTCGTCGTCCCAGGTGTGGTCTCCTGTCACGATCATCAAGCGCGTCCCACATTTTTTGCAGGACTCGCGGCCGCTTGGGTTCCAAGTGGTGCATTTTTGGCAATAGGTTCCGGTTGATTCCTCGTTCATATCTCGAGAGCATCCATTTTTTGACGAATTTGCTTGAATCTGGCTCCATAGCGGCAACGCGCCCATTCTTAAAAAAGGGCGGCCCGCACCTTGTATTATATATTAGTTGCAACTGTTGGGCCTTGCCCATTTGGGGCAGGGTGCCGATGCACTGCCCATTCACCGAGAGTTTAGTTGAGATGCCAAAAAAAATCACAATAGCCCACAGCCCCGATTCCGACGACGCCTACATGATGGCCCCATTGGCCAACGGCTGGCTAGAAGACGATGACGACTTTAGTCAGTTCAGCTTTGAGTTTGTCATGAAAGACATAGAGACCCTGAACAATGAAGCACATGGGGCCCTATATGACGTCACAGCCATCAGTTTTGGGGCCTATCCCGAAATCAAGGACAAATACGAGCTGCTTCGCGCGGGGTCCAGCGTCCAAGATGGCACCGGGCCCTTAGTCGTATCTGGCTCCCCCATGAATCCCGAAAGCCTTGAGGGAGCGACAGTTGCGATTCCAGGCAAAAAGACCAGTGCCTACCTTTCGATGTGCCGATGGAGACCCAGGCTCAATGTAGAATGTGTGCCATTCGACAGGATCATGGACGAAGTGGCCCAAGGGAAATTTCAGGCCGGCCTGCTGATACACGAAGGCCAGTTGATGTACAAAGACAGGGGGCTCCATCTCGTGGTTGACTTGGGCCTTTGGTGGAAAAGAGAGTTCGGCTTGCCCCTGCCCATGGGCGGCAACGCCATCAAAAAATCCATGCCGCCGGAACAAAAGCTGGTTTTCGCCAGGCTGATGAAAAAGAGCGTCGAACTGGCCATGGCCAGGCACCAAGAATCGCTGGACTATGCCATGAGCTTTTGTCGGGGCATGGACAGAGGGACAGTGGAAAAATACGTCAGGGCATGGGTAAACGATTTTACCGTGGACATAGGCGACATAGGGGAAAAGGCGGTGGCCCAGCTTCTTGGCGAGCATGCTCAGTGGGTCCACGATCCGCCCATCGAAGCCACCTGCCATGCATCCGCCCGTCCATAGGGCAGTGAGCGGGGCGAGAAAAACGTCTTGTTCAGTGTTAGACGCTCAACCCGCCCTGACCACTGAAACTTATCTTTCGTCCTCGGGACTATTGGCCTGACAACTTGCTTTGTTGCTTGCCGGGTCATGGAACCCTTCCGAATGTTCTGCGGGGGGAGTCCTCCCTTCCGGCGTTTGTCGCTTACGCGCCCACCGCCTCCCGGTCGAGCCCCCCGCACCCCCCCGGCGACTTCGATGGGCGCGATATTGCGTGGGAGATGGCTCCTAGGTAGGCATCACAGGCGGGGAAAACGTCTTGTTCAGTGTTAGACGCTCA
>Ga0268262_10001925_pt1 | contig 24666 bp, 20 predicted proteins | sample TergutNc150P3_FD_190354 | JGI IMG/M metagenome (GOLD analysis project Ga0268262, IMG submission 190354) | Nasutitermes corniger P3 segment gut microbial community from laboratory colony in Florida, USA - Nc150 P3 (SPAdes) (version 2) | ecosystem: Host-associated > Arthropoda: Insects >...
TGTAACGGTTTCATTTCCTTCATCAGAAAGTCTTTTTTTCAAAACTCTCCAATAAACTTGAGGGTTCGGGCTATCTGTTAAAATAGCTACTACATCAACCACAGAAAAGAACCATTCTTCTTTTTCTGCATTCCAAATGGAACGAACTTTTTTATTTTCAAACGACTGGATTTTATTGTTATCCATAATTATCTCCGAAATTAAAGGTTATTTACCGAGGCGTCGGGATAGTAGGAAAAAGAATAATCCTCGGTGTGTGGTAATATAGAAATTTCTTTTGTCTGAACCAGAATTCACAGAATTTACAGGATTAAACAGAATATTAAGAACGCCCATTTACAAAACCTTTACCAAATGTCTGTTAAAACTTATTTCTCAGGATTTGAGGATTTGCCCGATTGATGGCTATCGTAGGTTATTTTTTGCGTGTTGGCGGGTATTTAAACGAGAATTTAATGCCAGCTTTATTGTGGATAATATACATATTGCCTTTGCTTATTACATTCATTCCTATAATCATATCAAAACTATGAATAGGCTTGCAAGACATTGCTCTAATATCTTTGAATAGAATATTGTTGGGCAACATCAAAGATAACATGTGAGTTTTCACAATAGCTATACCATTAGCGTGTTTCATTTGGACTTCTGCTATATTTGGAAGCTTCAGTCTTTTAGCGATTGTTTCCGATATAACGCAACAATTTGCACCTGTATCCCAAAGTGCTCTTAGATTCGTTCCAATGCCTGTTTTTTGGTTAAAAGCAGAAACGTTTACTATGATTTCACCAATTTCAGAATCATAATTTATGGCAAATGAATTTTTAGACATTATCCAAACGCAGGGAATAAGGTATGTTTATGCTATATGCGGAATCGTCTGGCAAGCATTTGTAAACAGAATAGTTTCCAGTTCCGAATTTTTGCTCGCCAATTTCAACAGCCTCTCCAAGCGAATCGAAAGCATCTATTATTTTCCTGCCGGAGAGCAACAATTCTTTTCCAAAAAAACGCTTGCAAAGCTCCTTTTGGTGCTTTATGAAATAGTTCAAGGCTATTTTCTGGTTTGAAAGTTTTCTTTCCATAGGAATTAATATAGAAAATTTCTTTTGTCTGAACCCCGGTGGTCAGGATTTTAGGATTTTCCAGATTGCGTATTTATGTTCTAAGAATAGGCAGGGTAAGTCTTGAAATTTATTTTTGATTACAAAAGTAGTCTTGCAACATTTGGTGACGAAATCGCCAACTACCACCGTCTGTTTCTAATATTCGCAATTTAGTACAATATGTAAAAAATGGAACCATTGGAAATGGCATAGATTTTTCTTTCCATAAACAATAGTTTAAAATGAAATGATAAAATAATGGTGAGTCAAAAAACAAATAATATACAGCAAAAGGAAATATGAAAAGGAGATCATTGTATGGAAGAGCAAACACAGTATATATAAGAACCACACCAACATTAAAAAAAGAGATATTAAGAATGTTAAATTTTATATTACTCAATCGAGCATAAGGCTTTTTGATGCTTGTATAATGATAAGTATCAAACCAAGACCCAAAAATTAAAGATAAGTAAACAAACAAAGAAAGTATGAAATATGTAAAAAATGGAAAATAATCAGAAATTACATATATTAAAAAGTATATTGGAGTTTGAGTAAATATACATATAATTAAAGTTAATATCCAATTATCCAAATTGGTTAGATTTTTCCAATTCCACTTCAGTATTTCTTTTGTTTCTATTTCATTTTTCACTCCCAAAAAGAAGCCGATAATCAAACAACTAACGGCAATAATAATAGTTGCTGTTATAGTATTCAAATTGAATTTTATAGTGATTCCATTAACAAAAAGGTTCTGAAGAATTACAAACATGAATATTGAAAAAGACAATTGGGTTATGAAAAAATATAATCGTTTCTTTGTTAAACAATTTGGTTGAAAATCAACTAGTTCAAAATTAACTTTAGATTGTTCTTTTAACCAAATAGAAAGCCAACTCAGATATTTTTTTATTTTTTCAGTAGTGTATTTTATATATTTATTGTTACGTAATTTTCTGTCAATATATAGATTTACAATAAATTCTTTTAATTTGTTTATATCATTAGGAAAATCAATGTTTTTGTCTTGATGGATATGCAATATCTGCAACAAAGCATTGTAATAAAAAGGAATACACAAGACTTCTTGTAGTGCAGCAGATTTTCTGTTTAAAAGTATAAGTAAATTTCCTGCGGAATCTTTCTCTGAATTTATTTTACTATTTTCTAATGTCTTTTCTAAGTTATTCTTTATTTGCTCTATTTTTGGTTTCTTAATTTTAATTATTTGTACTGTTATAGATGCCTTATTTTCTATTTGTTCGTATTCTTCTATTCGGGAGCAAATAGCGAATTGACTAGGATTCAATTCTGACGTTTTATATTCTTGAATGGAGTTAAAACACTTAACACGAAGTTCTTTTTTTTCTTCTTCATTCTCTAAATAATTTCCAATTTCATCAAAACCATCAAATAAGAAAATAATTTTATTTTCTTTTAGATTATTTGTCACTGTTTTAGGAGGAAAATCATACATACTTACTAAATTACTATGTAGCCAGTCTTCAAATTGTTCATATTTATTTGTATATGTTGCTAGATTTAAAATAATAGGTATTGGCAATGAATCATTTTCTTCACATTTTTTTAATAAACCTATTCCTAAATTCAGTAATTGACTTGTTTTGCCTATGCCTGGTTCGCCTAAAATTAGTAAAAAAGAATACTTTTCAAATAAATCAACCAATTCCGTTCTGGTTGTTTTTTCATTAACATCTTTTAATGTATTTTGAAATTCTAGGTTAATTGGAAAATTATTATCTAACTTTTGTTCATATCTTTCTTTATAGCGTTCTTTTAATGAATTTATTAAAGTTTTTCTTTCTTTATCTGTTATTACCGTTTTCTGTTCTTCATTTCTAGTCTTTGTTCTTTTATTTAAAAGTAATAGAACAAGTGATAATATTATCAGAACAAGAAAAGAAATAAGAAACAAATAAAAATTTTCTTTTATTATAATAAATAATTTATTCTCTGAAGCTTCTTTAAATGGGAAAACCCAAAAAATAATTCCAGAAATTAATCCCAAACTACTAATTATAAGGCTTATTACACCTATTATATCTCTATTTTTCTTTGTGATATTCATCCTGCAAATCCTCAAATCCTGTCCAATCGAGGTTCAGACAATTGGTTTTTCACATATCGGACACTATATAAATAAGACTTATCTATGTAGCCACAGCTGGCGGCATCACCATCGAATAACATACGCCGATAGTAAGCGTTGTTGCCAATGTACGTAGAAGCACTCCACCAATAACCGTAGTTGCCAATATCACAGAAATTTCCATTCCGATCGCTTTTACCACCTGGCAGAGCCGCAAATTTATATGTATCTTCACCATTACCAGATATTCCTTTGTATTCGTTCCAGCCGTATTTTGCCTTCAAGCATTTGCCTGCCGTTTCGCTACTATAATGTCTTTCCACACCTCTTGTTCCATCAACGAAACGTAACAGAATATCCCATTCCGTGTCGCTAGGCAAATCCCAACCAATGGGACACAATTCTTTTGCCGTTTTCCAATTGTAAAGACGACCGTATTTTTGGTATTTGGTAGGATTATTATCGTAGTACTTACTGTCAGGTACTTCACAAGCCAAATTTTCCGCCATCCAAATTTGATTACCTATTCTTACGGTTTTATGTAGCTTGCCGTTAATATTGATAGGAGTACACATTTTACACATTTTTAATTCCTCATCCCTTTTGTTTACCTACCACCAAAACCTGAGAAAACGGCTTTGGCAAGGTTTACACCGCTACTGATGTAAATTATTTTGCTTTAAATCACATACATTCATATTCCAAGAACTTTATCGTTTAAGAATTCATCAATAGTAATAAATTTTACTCTCTCGCTATTGTGAATCATACTTCGAAGCATAGTTGGAAGTTTTTCTTCTGGTGCATTGCTAACAATTGTAATCGGAATGTTTCTTTCATAACATATTCCCATTTCAATATAACTTCCGTCCGTACGTAGCAAGCAATCTTCTTTTTTATTATAGTAAAGAACGAATACCGCATTTTCTGCTTTATAAATCCACGAAGTATCAACTACAAACATTTTTTCTACTTCAATTGGGTTCCTGCCAAAATTCTCGCTGATATGAGCGGATAATACCTCATATCCTTCGCTTTTTAATTTCCCATATACGTCAATAATTTCTTTTTCGATTTTCTCATCAAAGACTTTATTCGTAACGTTTGTTTTTTCGTCAAAATCTTTGTCGTGCATAGCATTTGATATGGGACCGCCCAGAAATATTTTACTCATTGCTCTCTCCAACGCCATATTTTGATTTTATTTTTTTTAAATACTTATTAAAGGTTCTCTTGAAAGGTTCGCTTGTGGGGTCATTGTATAATAGTATTTTCAAATCTGCTTTATCCTCAACTTTTTTCGCAAAAAATTTCATTGCGCAATAACTTTCGTCATTTAATTTCTTGTAGAACGTTCCCGTATGATAAATTGGTGCTTTTACTTTTGTTCTTTCATCCTGTTCCATCTTAAAATTTAAAATACCATGACTTTCTTCCGTCTCGTCTTTTGTATCCCAAACTGTAGAGTTTATATATAAAAGATCTATGCTCTTATCTTTAACTTTATAAGAAGTATTAACCGCCTCAAAATGACCTTCATGAGTAAAGTCCGACCTATAATTATCTCCACTATAACTTATACCGTTTATGTTCATATCAATATGTGTTTTGCCTAAAGATCTTATTTTTTTAACATCTTTAGTATCAGTAATACATTCAACCCAAATTCCGTCTATACACTCTTCTTTCAAACACATTTTCCTAAACCAATCACTATTTGATATCAATGATAACACAAAATACGAAAAACAATAAATGATCGTATATAGAATTACAAATAAAATTATATTAAATAAAGTACCTTTCATAAATGGTTCATTTAGTGCGGCAGGTACGTTTTTTCTGATAAAATCCATAGTTATCTCTTGAAACATAACCGTCAATATTATTACGAATGTTTGAAAGAACCATTCTATTTTACCTAACTTGGCAATTCTATTCTTATTTTTCATCTGAAACGCTCCTTTCCCGCTTTTTTTCACCCACTAAACCTCTGGGAACACAAGGTTTGGCAAGGTTCACGTTACTCTTTCTTGCTATAAATTACCTATAAATAATGGACAGCCCTCAATTATTTTTCTTATTAAACTTGGGGAAACTTTATCTAAACCACCATCTATTTCCGAATCAAAAAAATCAGAATTTTCATAATACACTCTTGCGTAATCTCTGTTTTGGAATACCGATATTAGTTCTGAAAATATTTCATTGTGTTGTGTGTATTTTTGCAAGTCAGGATATTCAAAAAAATCTCTTACTGTTTTTAAAAATAATGATATTTTATTGATTTTTCCTCGATAAAAATGCAGATATTTCCATATTGCTATAATAGCATCTATTTTATCTATCATCTTGAAAAAAATTGTTAAATTTGATTGTTTTTGAGATAAATTTGACAAAACAGAATCAAAGGATTGTTTTTGTTTTTCTTTTAAAAACATCCAAATAAACTTATTTGCAATATTTTCTCTTTCTTCGGGCGGGATAGTCCGTAATATTCGTTCTGCTGGATTTGCAGTTGAAACTCTACGGTATTCGGTTAAATTTGTATATGATGGAATATCTCCCAATATTATTTCATTAAACTCGTGATATGCAATAATTCTTGCGAGTTCCGTATATTTACTTTTAGCTATACCTGTTTCTGCTATTGGTAATAAACAGTCTGCAAGATGAGCTACAGATAAAGTATGGTCATATAAATTTCTTATTTTTATTTTCGGTATATTACGAAAGCTCTCTAATCGAACTAATTTTCCCGAACGTTTAATTTTTTTTAATGTTCCAACAATATATATAGAACCCATAGTGGGCAGTACTATTTTTTGTTCTTCAAGTTCGTTTAAAATTTCCTTTGTACGTTCAAAGATGCTACAACTTTCATTAACCCGTTTATGTGAATTATTATCGTTACTTTCTTTAATATCTATATCAATTTGTCTTAACGCTCTCAAAAGGTTAGCTAGGTTTGTTTCATAGGATTCACTATTTGTAAAATCAGCATATCTTTTATCTCTTAGGAGTGCCGGGATAGTACATTCTTCTATTAATAAAGGCAAAATATAAACTTTCCCTTTGTTTACTTGTTCGAAAAATTTCAATTCCCATTCATGATGAACCCAGTTGCTTTGTATAGAGCTTTTACTTAGAAAAACCAATACAACATCGCTTTCCTCTAGAGCTTTCCCGATATGATTAGGTATAGACTGCCCTATTAAGATGTCTTCTTCGTCAAGCCAAGTTTCATATCCTTGCGAACTTAATATCTTTGACATTTTTTTCACGAACGGTTTATCTTCACTAGAGTGGCTTAGAAATATTTTCATACTCCATTCTCCATTTCCCTTGTTTTTGTTCACCTCACCAAACTCTTGGGAACACAGAGTTCAGCAAGTTCCACACCACCCTTGGTGCAAATTCTTTCCACCTACACCGCCTGCTTACGCTAGCGGTGGGCTTCGCCTCAGTCCTGGAGACAACGAACAGAATATAGCCACGCCTTATCATTTGTTTTGCTCTCAACGTTGCTACCGGTGCCCATGTAACGCATGTAAGCACTGGAAGCATTAGTCTCCGTAGCAGTCCACCAGAAACCTCCGGGGGGCGCGGCGAAAAGACCAACCCAGTTGCAGCCACCTTGCAAAGCCGAAAAACTGTAATCATTCGTGCCACCCCAGTCAGTTGTTTTCAAATATTTCCCGGCGCAATTACTGCATCCTTTGTCATTTTCAACGTAGCTTATAAGTGCTGACCATTCTGCATCGCTTGGCAAATGCCAGCCAGACGGGCATACCGTCTTAGCCGTTTTCCAATCATAAAGCCTACCATATTTACTACAGTTTGCAGGGTCGTTATCATAGCATACACTACCGCTTGCGTTGTAGTTAAGGTTCTCCGCCATCCAAGTTTGCGTACCGATTTGAACGGTTTTATAATTCGCTATGTTATTGCCTTTGCCACTCCCGCCACCACCATCGTCTTCACCAGAAGAGCAGGAAAGGGTGAATGCCAAAGCAAGCATTATGCCTGCCACAAATGCGATATTAGAGAATATGCTTCTCATGGTGTAATCTCCTATTGTTGAGGGATGAAATTGAAAATCGGGTGAACCGGGGTTCAGACAATAATACGCAGAATACGTTAAAACTTTTAGTAGAAAAATTCGGGGGGGGGGGGGGGGGGGGGGCAGATTTGCGTTTAAACGCACGCTAGATGCCCAAATTTGGCAATACGCAGCTTGGGAACCATTTTTCGCCACTTTAAAAAAGAATGGCTTATTCTGCGTATTTGAGGCATTTAAAAGCAAATCAGAAAAACCGCTTTTAGAGCCTGCACCCCAAGCCCTGCCAAAACTCATTCTACCGCCAAAATACATTTAACTATGAATATATAATTTTATTCGGGAAAAGGGCATAAATTTTCGCAAAAAGGGAGAAAAACTTAAAAAATCGACAAAAAACGCTGATTTTTTAAACTTCCCCTTGCACAGCAGGAGAATTTTTTGTATATTTAATTGGTAGAGGATAGCCGTAGCCTCCGGGAGAATAATCCCGGCAGTGTCTTGGCTATCCTTTTTTGGTTTCTTGCATGATTTTGGCTAACCTACCATATTTTGAATTATTTCCAGCGTTTTCTGCCTTTGCAAATACTTCTTCTGGCGTTCCTTTGAATACATTCTGGTTCAGACAATATTAAAAATAATACTCATAATTCAGCAATAGCGGGAAGAAAGGAAATTGGTATATTTTCCGCTCTTCCGGTGGATTTTTTCCAGTGTTGTAGAATATGTAGAATAAATTATCGTGGTCGGTTAGGTTTAAGATTGTGAAACCGAAATTCCATTTGTCTTTTTTGCCCCAGTCAATGACTTTTGCATCCAAGCGAAAATAAGGAGTTCGCATAGTCACGTTTCTATTGCCAAGCAGCGCAACCATTTCGTAGCCAGGATAATCCTGATCCATTCTGTATGTTGAAAAATAGCCGAGATATGGGGTGTATGGCATTCCGCTTGCCCATTTTAATTGAAAAGATGTGCGCAAAAAATAATTTTCCTCAAACCAGTTGAATGACAAATCGCTTTTCAAAGCAAATGGCTGGTGCCAGTTGGGAAAATAGGCTTTGTTTGTTCCATCTTTGAAAACAGACCAGCCCTGATTGAAATTTATGCTGCCGCTCACAAAACCTTCTGGCTTTTGCAACGAAAGCTCATAGCCAAAAGAATAACCCTCGCCGCTCACAATCAAATCCCCAAGCGATTCTATTTTCTCCGCTGAATTTGAGTCAAGTTCAGATTCGCTATAAACCGTTAAATTGTTTTGGGTTTTGTAATAGGCTTCCACATTAAAGTTGAACATATCAAAAATATTGCTCCTTGAATAACCAACCGCAGATAAAATGGAGCTGGATGGCTTCACCGTTCCGTTTATTGCGGTTTTTCGGGCAGGATAATAAAACTCATTCAAGGCTTCCTGATCGGAGAACATAAGGCTGTTCAAGTATTGCAAATAATATCCTGTGTGGAATTCCAATTTTTGGTTTTCCGCAAATTCAAAGGAAGCGGCAAAACGCGGTTCCGCACCAAAGTGCCTAGAAAGTTCGTGATAATTCAGCCTTAGCCCGTATTGCACATCCCAAAAATCAGGCCGCCAGGAATCTTGTGCGTATAAAATGTGGTGGCGTGTTCCCGGCTTGTCTTCTATTCTTTGCCCAGACATCTCATTGTCTTGCACAAAGGCAACTTCGGTGTATTCCAAATCGTAGCCAAAAGCAAAGGTATGCTCATCTATTCCAGAATAAACAAGGGATTGGCGGCTTGCAAGAGTGTTAACACCGTTTTCCATTCCAAACAAATTTTCTATTATGAAATCTTGGTGAAATTCGCTATAAGAAAAACCGCTGTTCCATTTCCAATTATCATTTATTTTCCACTGAAAATTTATTGGAACAACCGTATTCCCCCATTCCACAAAAAGAGGCGAAAAATTTAGAATGTCTGCACCGGTGTATATGGCAAGATGCAGGTTTTTGTCTTCGCTTAATTTGTAATCAAAGGCACCTTGAATATCGGTAAATTTATAGTCCACGGTAAAATCGGTTGCTCCTGTGTATTTTAAAAAGTCTAAAACCTGTTTTATGTAGGTGCTTCGCGCTGCCAAAATCCATCTGGCATTTCCCTGATGCCCTTCTGTGTGGGCTTGCGTGGCAAATGTGCTTATCTTCAGAGAATTTCTGCTGAACCATTCGTCAAGCGTATCGTTTCCACCTTTCCTGCTGTTTATGGCGGCAACGGAGCTGAGGCGGTTGCCATATTCTGCCGGAAATCCGCTTTTGTAGAATTTAACATCATCCACTGCTTCAACAAGAAATGTGGAGAAAAGCCCAAAGAAATGAGTTGGGGAATAGACTATCCCATTGTCTAGCAAAAATAAATTCTGGTCGCTTGCCCCGCCTCTTACATATATCTTTGTGCTGAAATCCGAACTTGCCACAACACCCGGCAAAGCCTGTATGCTGCGCATAACATCTGCCTCCGCAAGCCCAGGCATCCGCTTAATGCTTTTGCTGCTCACAACAGATTCTCCCAATTTTCTCTTAGGTTTTTTGCGAAGCTGAACAACAACCTTCCTAAGCTCCGTAACCTGCTCCGCAGATTCCTGACCCGTAGAAGCCGAATCCACAGCCACATTTGCCTCGCTCTCCTCTCTAGGCTCTCCGCTCTGGGCTTCTAAATTCGCACCCCCATACCACACCACATTCTCTTCCCCCGAAATTTCCGCAGAGAAAACCGAATCCTTTCCAAAGTATTTCAATTCGTAGCATTTCTCCAGCTCACCGCTTTTAGCGCAAATATTCCACACCGTATCTCGCGGAAGCTCAAGTTTGAACTGTTTGTTAAAAAACGTATGAGCGGTAAAGCCGGTTTCCACAACTTCAACTTGCAAAGAGTCTTCTTTTGCGAAATCCTGATCTGTTACAATGCCTAGAAAAGCGAGTAAGAGAGCTGTCACAATTCCTTATCGTAAGCGGAAATTGGACCAACCGTCACTGTGTTGTAACCACCATCTACATACATTATTTCAGAAGTTACCCCAAAAGACAAATCGCTCAATAGAAAATATGCTGCTCCGCCCACGTGCTCTGGAGTTGTGTTTTCGCGAAGGGGGGCAATTTTGCGGTGTATTTTTAGCAAGTCGGTAAAATCGCTGATGCCGCGCGCCGCAAGAGTGTTCACAGGGCCTGCGCTAATGGCATTAACCCTAATTCCTTCGGGACCCAAATCGTAAGCCAAGTAGCGAACTATGGCTTCCAAAGCTGCTTTTGCCACTCCCATAACGTTGTAGTTTTGAACAACTTTTTCGCTGCCCAAATATGTGAGAGCCAAAACGGAGCTTCCTTTTGTCATCATGGGTTTGAATGCGCGAGTCAAGGAAACAAAGGAATATGCGGAAATATCCATCGCTTGCAAAAACACGTCTTTTGGCGTTGGCAAAAATGCCCCCTCCAAATAGCTTTTATCTGCAAAGCCAATGGCGTGAACCAAAAAATCGCACTGCCCAACATCGGCTTTGTATTGCTCAGCGACTTTCAAAATATTTTCCTCGGCAGAGACATCGCAATCGTAGAGCTTGCTGCCCGGGTGGTTTTGAAGCAATTTATCTAAATTGCGCTTTAGGCGTTCTCCGTTGTAGCTAAAAGCCACTTCTGCGCCATCTTCCATCAATTTTTTAGCTATGCCCCAGGCTATGGAACGGTCATTGGCAACGCCAAAAATTATGCCTTTTTTTCCTTTCATTGACATTGGAACTCCTTGTTTTTAATCATCTATTAATCCATACCCCGGCTCGCGCAAAAACATCTCTGTTGATGGATTCAGGCAATGCCTTAGTGTGAATCCATTTAAATTCTTCTTTGCCCTTTATCCCGAATTTTCTTATTAAATCATCTTGTGCTTTTTCGTAAGCGGCGGCCATTTTCAATTTTTCTTCGTTATCCACCTGAGACATTTTTTCTGCCCATTCCTGCCCCATAATCACAAGAGCTTCGCTTGCCTTGTTGAAATTGCTCGCCTTTTTTGGGCTGATTTTTAAATCTGTAGGTTCTTTAAATTGGTCCATTGCTGGCTCAATATATTCGTTGTCTTGGGTATCAGATACTTCCGTTGCTGTTGCCATTTCCGTTTCTTTGCAGGAAATGGTTGCTAAAGCCATAGCCCACAAAAAGCATAAGAAAACCTTACCGGAAAGCGAAAAATACCGCATAGCTTAAAAATAAAAATTTTTTAAGCGCTTATCAAGCTTTTTATGAGGAAATACAAGAAAATGGGGGTAAAGTGCAATAGCTACCACCTAAAATGCGCAAATGCCTTGTTGGCTTCTGCCATTTTATGCGTATCTATTTTTTTGCGAACCGCTCCGCCATCGTTGTTTTTCGCGGCAACAAGCTCTGCCGCTAGGCGAAGAGCCATATTTTGCTCGTTTCTTTTGCGAGCAGCCGTCAAAAGCCAGCGAAGTGCGAGTGCCTTTGCTCTGTCTGGGGCTACCTCAATTGGAACTTGGTAGTTTGCGCCGCCAACCCTGCGAGTTTTAACTTCAACGTGGGGTTTGATGTTCTCTAGGCAGGCTTCAAATTTTTCCATAACGGATTCCGAGCCTTGAACTTTTTTGTTCAGCTCGTCTAGCGCGGTGTACACAATGCGCTCGGCTATGGTTTTTTTGCCCTCTTTTAGAACCACGCCTACAAGCTCTGTTACCAAAGTTGAGTTATAGCGTGGGTCTGGCAGAATGGAACGATGAATTGACTTTCTTCTTCTAGACATAATTGCTCCTAATTACTTTTTGCCGCCTTTTGCTGGTGCTGCGGCTGCTTTCTTTTTAACGCCATAGCGCGAACGAGCCTGCTTGCGACCGTTCACAGCTTGGGTATCCAAAGCACCGCGAATTATGTGATAGCGAACACCGGGCACGTCTTTAACACGACCTCCGCGAATAAGCACAATGGAATGCTCTTGCAGGTTGTGGCCTTCGCCTGGGATGTAAGCCGTCACTTCCATTTTGTTGCTGAGTCGCACGCGGGCAATTTTGCGCAAAGCGGAATTGGGCTTTTTGGGTGTTGTGGTGTAAACACGGCTGCAAACGCCACGTTTCTGGGGGCATGCTTTAAGCGCAGGGGCTGTTGTGCGGTTTTTGACCTTTTCGCGGCCAAGGCGCACTAGCTGTTGAATTGTTGGCACTCTAAATTCTCCTAAATGCTGGTTTAAATATAGTTAATTCCCTATTCAATTTCAAAGTCATCGTCAAATTCACCTTCTGAAAAAGGCTGGCTACGGGTATGTTCCGTAACTTCGTCTTTTACATCGGAATCCTTTATTTCTAGCTGGCGCAAATGCCTGGAACCTGTGCCAGACGGTATTAAGCGACCCATAATCACATTTTCCTTTAAACCGAGCAGCTTATCTTTGGAACCCGATATGGTGGCTCTGGTGAGCACCTTTGTGGTTTCTTGGAAAGAAGCGGCGGCTATGAAGCTATCCATTGCAAGAGCAGCTTTTGTTATTCCTAGGAGCAACGGGGCAAAGTGGGCAATTTGCTTGCCTTCTTCTTGCAAACGAACGTTTTCCAAGCGAAGCTCTATTCTGGAAACATCTTCGCCTGTTAGGAATTTGGAATCGCCAGGCTCGGTTATAACCACCTTTCTCATCATCTGGCGAACTATGCACTCTATGTGCTTATCGGAAATGGTAACAGCCTGCAAGCGATAAACCGCCTGAATTTCGTCCACCAAATGCCTTTGCAATTCTTCTTCGCCCAGAATGCGGAGAATATCCATCAAATTCACAGAACCCTCGGCTATTGCCTGCCCCTTGCGAACTCTATCGCCATCGTGAACGGAAAGATGCTTTCCGTGCGGAACCACAATTTCCTCTTCGGTATCTGCGTTTTTGATCAACACTATTTGACCGGAATTCTTTTCTGCCCCAAAAGCCACCACTCCATTGGTCGGTGCAAGTATTGCCGAGTTCTTTGGCTCGCGAGCCTCAAAGAGTTCCGCAACACGTGGCAAACCGCCTGTGATGTCTTTTGTTTTTCCAACGGAGCGCGGCAATTTTGCTATTGTCTGGCCGCTGATTATTGTATCTCCATCGCGAACCGTTAAAATAGCGGCGTTTGGCAAAAAGAAATGACCAACGCGCTCGCCGTTTTCCATAACATTTATGGAAGCACGCTTTTTGCCACGCCTATCGTTTATTATAGTCCAAGTTTCTATGCCTGTTGTTTCGTCAACTTCCGAGACATAAGTGGTTTTTTCCGCAAAGTCCAAAAGCTGAATTTTGCCAGCCACAGTGCTTATTATTGGGTTGTTGTATGGATCCCACTCATAAAGCAAATCACCTTTTTTAACATTCTCGCCGTTTCTCACTTTGAGCGTTGCTCCATAAGGAATTTGCCAGCGACCTTTGTTTATGCCATTTGTATCTAGCAACACAAGCTCTGCCATGCGTCCAATTTCTATTTGAGAGCCTTTATATACTATCTCATCGCTGTTTTCAAGGAAAACCTTTCCGTCCACAGTAGCTTTTTTATTGTTCTCCACAGTTATGCGGCTGGAAGCACCTCCAATGTGGAAGGTTCTGAGCGTGAGCTGAGTGCCAGGCTCGCCTATGGACTGGGCAGCCAAAACTCCAACGGCTTCGCCCAAATCCACCAAGCGGCCAGAAGCAAGCATTCTGCCGTAGCACTTTGCGCAAACGCCAATGGGCGAATTGCAAGTTAGAACAGAGCGAACCGCAACTTCTTCTATGCCAGCATCCAAAATTTTTGGAATGTGTTTTTCCTCTATCATTTCGCCTTTGTGAACAAGCAAGGCATCGGACACAGGGTGCTTGATGTCTTTAAGGGAGAAACGCCCCAAAATACGCTCGCCAAGAGCTTGAACAACGTTATCGCCATCTTTAGATGCAGAACGGACAATGCCTTTTACAACCAAATGAATTGGAGCTTTAACGCCTGTTCTTATCATTTCCATAAGTTTTGAATCGTTTATTATGGAACCAGCGGCAACCACTGTTTTGCCATCTTCGCCGTGAACGGCTTTTTCCAAAGTTGTTCCAAGCATTTTTTTGCGAAGGTGGTCGTAGTTTATGGCATTGATTGATTTGAGTTCAATAAACATGAATTTGCGCAAAACTTCTTTTTCCAAAAATTCGCTTCTTTTTACCAGAACTTCTTTGGTTTCGGGATGCAAAATATCGCTAGCAGCCACATATCCTATTAACCTTTTGGTAAACATGCTAAGTGCCTCGGAAGTGTCTTTTATGCACTCGTAATGCTCAACGGATATTTTCTCCGAAGTAATTTTTATTTCGCAGCAATCCTCTTCGGTAATAACCAAATTTTGCGCTACATCAACCAAGCGGCGAGTTAAGTAACCAGCATCTGCTGTTTTGAGCGCAGTATCGGAAAGACCTTTGCGCGCACCGTGAGTGGAAATAAAGTATTCCAATGAATTCAATCCATCGCGGAAACAACTGGTGATTGGGTTTTCTATAACCTCGTGCTCGCCTATTTTTCTGGTGGGTTTTTGCATCAAGCCACGCATTCCGGAAAGCTGCTTAATCTGCTCTCTTGAACCACGCGCACCGGAATCTGCCATCATAAACAGAGGGTTAAAGCCGTCTTTGTCGCGAGAGAGCAAATCCCATTGCTTTTGCGCAACATCGCTTGTGGTGCGAGACCACAAATCAATTATCTGGTTATAGCGTTCGCCATCTGTAACTGCGCCTTGGTCGTAAAGGTCTCTTATCTCGTTTGCTTTTTTGGTGGCTTCGTCAAGGAGAATCTGTTTTTCTGGAGGAATAACCATTTCTGCTATTGCCACGGAAGAACCCGCTTTAGATGCCCATCTGTAACCGAGGTCTTTCAAGGAATCCAAATACTCAACGGTCATATTGTTGCCGCTTCTGCGATACAAATCATCAACGGATTTCGCTATTGCTTTTTTGGAGAATGTATCGTCTGCATAACCCAAAATATTGGGAATTGCCTGGTTTAAAATAACCCTTCCAACCGAAGTTTTTATGCGGCTGTCTTGCTTCAAAGTCAAAAATTCAACCTTTATGCCTGCTTTCGCGAGTACTTCTTCGCCCTGCTCATTTTCGCATTTTGTGTCGTAGTCCAAAACTCCGCGGTAAAGTTTGCGGCCGCTACGCAATCGCAAACTTATGTTTGCATTCAAATCCACAATGCCGTTTTCGTAAGCCTGAATAACTTCTTGGTCGCTGCCAAAAGCCATGCCTTCGCCTTTCACATTTGGGCGCGGCTTTGAAAGATAATAAAGTCCAAGCACTATGTCTTGAGAGGGAACCGCTATTGGCTGCCCAGAAGCCGGATGCAAAATATTGTTGGAAGAGAGCATCAAAACCCTGCATTCCAATTGCGCTTCAAAAGAAAGAGGCAAATGCACAGCCATCTGGTCACCGTCAAAGTCTGCGTTGAATGCAGCGCAAACAAGAGGGTGCAAGCGAATTGCGGAACCTTCAATCAATTTAGGATAAAAAGCCTGTATGCCAAGTCTGTGCAAAGTTGGCGCACGGTTGAGCATAACGGGATGGTCTTTTATAATGGGTTCAACTATGTCCCATACTTTTGGATCTTCGGAATCTATTATTTTTTTCGCGTGGCGAACAGTATTGGCAAGGCCTTCTTCGCCCATAATTTTGCGGACTATGAAAGGTTTGTAAAGTTCCAAAGCCATACGTTTGGGCAAACCGCATTCGTGCATTTTGAGTTCCGGACCCACAACTATAACAGAGCGTCCGGAATAATCAACGCGTTTACCCAGCAAGTTTGTGCGGAAACGTCCCTGCTTGCCTTTCAAAAGCTCGGAGAGAGATTTCATTTTTTCTTTCTTTTTGGCTTTTGGATCATTGTCAAAAAGATTATCAACCGCTTCTTGCAGCATTCTCTTTTCGTTGCGCAGAATTATATCGGGAGCATGGGCATCAATTAGCTTTTTAAGGCGGTTGTTGCGGTTTATAACCCTGCGGTAAAATTCGTTCAAATCAGATGTTGCAAAGCGACCACCGTCTAACTGCACAAGTGGGCGCAAATCAGGTGGAATAACGGGGAGAACATCTATTATCATCCATTCTGGCTTGTTGGGGGAATTTTTAAATGCCTCAACAAATTTAAGCCTTTTCAAGGCATCGTTCTTCACGCTTTTTGAACCGCTCTCAGATGCCAAAGCGGACAATTCGGCAGAGAGTTCATCTAGTTTCAAATTTGATTCGCTCAAAACTTTTCTTATGGCTATGGCACCCATTTCTGCCACAAAAGATATGCCTTCTTTTTTGGCATCGTCATAATCTTCGTTGGTTATTATCTGGTTCTTTTTGAATTTGGAATTGCCCGGATCTATAACCATATATTGCTCATAGTAAATAACCCTCTCCAAATCCTTTGCCGAAACTCCCAGCAAATTTCCTATTATGCAGGGCTGGTTTTTGAAAAACCATATATGTGCAATTGGAATGGCAAGCTCAATATGCCCCATGCGTTCGCGGCGAACCTTGGAAGTTGTAACTTCAACTCCGCAACGGTCGCATATAACGCCTTGGAACCTACGCCTTTTGTATTTGCCGCAGTTGCATTCCCAATTTTTGTAGGGACCAAAAATCTTTTCGCAGAACAAGCCATCTCTTTCCGGTTTGAACGAGCGGTAATTCATTGTTTCCGGCTTGGTGACCTCGCCGTAAGACCAATCGCGAATTGTGTCGGGGTTAGCGAGCTGAATAGACATCTCAGCTACGCTTTTCGTGGAATCGTTGAATTCTTCAAGCATTCTCTGCCTCCGAAACTTTAAGGTCCAAACCTAGTGAACGGAACTCGCGCACCAAAACGCGGAAGCTTTCCGGAGTTCCTGGCGCAGGCGGATTTTCACCTTTTACTATAGCATCATAAATTTTATTTCTACCGATAATATCATCAGATTTAACGGTGAGCAATTCTTGCAATGTGTATGCTGCGCCATAAGCCTCAAGCGCCCAAACTTCCATTTCTCCAAACCTCTGACCGCCAAAATGCGATTTTCCGCCGAGAGGTTGCTGGGTTACAAGAGCATAAGGACCTGTGGAACGTGCGTGTATTTTGTCTTCAACCAAGTGGTTGAGCTTTAGCATATACATTGTGCCTATTGTTACGTCGTTCAAAAACGGCTCGCCTGTGCGACCATCGTAAAGCGTTGCCTTTCCGGTTATGCCGTTCTCCGGAATGTCTCTCCCGTGCTTGTCCCTGAATGTCTTTTTCTCGTCTTCTGTCCAGGAACTTTCGGAAACCTTCACAATGGGATTTTCAACATAGGCTTTTTTGAGTTCATTTTCAATTTCTTTAAAAGAAACTCCGTTGAACACAGGTGTTTCCACGTGCAAACCGAGCGCGGTTGCAGCCCAGCCCAAATGCACTTCCAATACCTGACCCACATTCATGCGCGAAGGCACGCCAAGCGGGTTTAAAAGTATTTGAACGGGTTTTCCGTCTTCGGTAAAGGGCATATCCTCAACAGATACTATTTTTGCAACAACGCCCTTATTTCCGTGGCGGCCTGCCATTTTATCGCCTATGGACAAGCGGCGTCTTTTGGCTATATAGACTTTGACAACCTTGAACACGCCGGGCTTCAATTCATCGCCCTTGTTTATTTTGTCTATCTCTTTTTCTTTCAAGTCGTTCAACTCGGTTATGCGGCGGTTTGTAACACTCAACAACGAGGCTACCTCTTCTTGAATGGCAGGCTCATCGCAGAACACAGAGTTGGAAGCAAGCTGTGAGAAATCAATTTTATCTAAAACATCTTGAGTCCACTTTTTTCCTGCGGCAACCAAAACTTCGTTTGTTATGCCATTGCAAACATTGCCGCTGGTTTTGCCAAGCAGCAAGCGAGTAAGTTCTGGCTTGCGAGCTTCTTCTATAAGGCTCGTTCTCTCTGCAAAATCTGTGGCTACTGAGCGAATTTTGCTAGCCTGCTCTTCCCTGTGCCTCACCTCATCTTCTTTTTTGCTCGCATGTGTTTCCCTACGCTGGAATATGCGAGTATCTATAACAATGCCTTTCACGCCGCTTGGTACGCGGAGAGATGAATCGCTAACATCACCGGATTTTGAACCGAAAATGGCACGGAGCAATTTCTCTTCGGGGGTTAGCTCGGATTCGCCTTTTGGCGTTACCTTTCCAACCAAAATATCGCCGGGCCTCACTTCCATGCCAATGCGGACAATGCCTTCTTCGTCTAGCAAGCTACGGTCTTTCTCGCTCACATTGGGAACATCTTTGGTTATTTCTTCTTTGCCACGCTTGGTTTCTCTAACCTCTATTTCGTATTCTTCAATGTGAATGGATGTGAATGTATCTTTAATCGCGAGTTCTTCGGAAATTATTATTGCATCTTCGTAGTTATAGCCTTGCCAGGGCAAGAACGCAACGCGAATATTTTTGCCAAGCGCAAGCTCGCCATTATCTGTGGAGGTGCCATCTGCCAAAACATCACCAGCTTTCACTTTATCGCCAACTTTGCAAACAGGCTTTTGGTTTATGCAGGAATCCTGATTTGAGCGTTCAAATTTGCGAAGTTCGTAAATATCGTGAGGTGGCAGCCCAAGAGTTTCGTAATTCAAACTTGTTTTGTCTCTCAAAACCTTTATGCAAGTTGCATCAACAAAAACAACCTCGCCATCGCTCTTTGCCCTTACCAATGTTCCAGAGTCAAGAGCAACTTTCTTTTCCAATCCGGTTCCCACAACAGGAGCCTCGGAACGGAGTAGAGGCACTGCCTGCCTTTGCATATTGGAACCCATAAGAGCACGGTTCGCATCATCGTGCTCAAGGAATGGAATTAAACCTGCCGCAACAGACACAATTTGCATTGGCGAAACATCCATCAAATCAACTTTTGGGGTTTCAATGTCTTTCACGGAAATTTCCTTTATGTTAGGCAAATTTGGAAATTCGCCTTCTGCCCTCACCAAAACAAACTCGCTTGTGAATCTTTTGGTTTTGGGATCCAAAATGGTGCTTGCAGGTGCAATTTTGCATTTGTCTTCTTCGTAGGCGGTTAAATACACAATCCAATCGGAAACCACCATTTGCATAATCAGGCCTTTTTGCACATAGTCTGCTTTTGGCTTGTTTTGCTCATCTTTTTTGTATGTGCCAACAACAACGCCATTTTTTATTATTGTTATTTCATCGTCAAAATCAAACTCAAAGCTCTTGTTGCAGAACAAATCAAAAAGCTCCAGTTGCTTGCCAGATAATTTTTCGCGAGCAAACTTGACTTCGTTTTTGCCAATTTCCGTTTGGGTCAAAAGCTGCTGGTTGGAATCTCCAAAAAAACTCTTCATTATGCCCGCGTGCCATTTTGCTTCGGGAAATTCATAATCTTTTCCGGCATCATCTTGGAATGGCAACAAGCCTACAATTCTGTAAGGGGTTTCTATAAAACCAAAATGATTTACAATGGAGAATGTTGCAAGAGAATTTATTAGACCTATGTTTGCGCCTTCAGGTGTTTCTATGGGGCACAAACGGCCGTAGTGGGAATGGTGAACATCGCGCACTTCCAAGCCTGCTCTGTCTCTGGACAAACCTCCAGGACCAAGAGCGGAAATTCTGCGTTTGTTGGTTAGCTCGGAAAGCGGATTTATCTGATCCATAAACTGCGAAAGCTGGCTTGAGCCAAAAAATGCCGCAACCATACTGTTCACCGTTCTGGAATTTATAAGTTCCGTTGGGGTTAAAACACCATCTCTTTCTTTTGAAGAAAAATTTTCCCTAACAGAGCGAAGAATGCGGGTTATGCCTATTGATATTTGGTTTGCAACAAGCTCGCCAACAGAGCGAATGCGGCGATTTCCCAAATGGTCAATATCGTCTAGGGAATAACCTTCCTCGCCATTGTATAAACCTATCATATAGCGAATAACGCTGATAAAATCTTCTTTTGTGAGTGTCATTGTGTCTGCGGATGGAACTGCGAATTGCTGTTCGCCTCTGCCATAAACTTTTGAATTCAATCGGTAGCGACCAAGTTCGCCAATTTCATAGCGGCGATCGTCAAAGAAAAGGCTATTGAAATGATTTTCCGCAACTGCAACATCAACGCGGTCTGGCTGCGATCTGGTTGTTTGATAAATGCGCTCTCTTGCGCCTTCTCCATCTTTGCTCGTATCGTTTGCCAAAGTGTTGTGAATTAGATTGTTCTCTTCTACGTTTTCTTTTATAACCATAACGCTGTTTATTCCAGCATCAAGAATTTTTTGTGTTGTATCTATGTCCAAAATGGAATTGGCAGAAGCCACTATTTCGCCATCTGCGCTGATGGCATCTTTGAAAAGCACTTTGTTGGAAGCTTCTTCGCTTGCTTTTAGCTCAAAGGGCTCGCCTGTGTGGAAAAGCGCTAGAATCTGTTCATTTGTTTCGTAGCCAACAGCGCGCAAAAGCACGGTTGCGAGCAATTTCTTTTTGCGGTCTATGAGCATATAGAGAACATCGTTCTCTGTGTTGAACTCCAGCCAAGAACCTCTGTTGGGTATAATCCTGCTCTGGTAAATCATTTTGCCGCTGGGAAGCTGCTCAGAGTCAAAGCTCACACCCGGAGAGCGGTGCAACTGGCTTATCACAACTCGCTCCGCTCCGTTTATTATAAAGGTACCGTTTTCGGTCATTATGGGCAAGTCGCAAAAGAACACATCGTTTGCAACTTGGTCTTGCAATTTTCTCTCTTCGCCATCTTCCTTGAAAGTTTGAAGCTCCAAATGAACTATGAGCTGGCGGGAATAGGTAACTCCGCGTTCCCTGCATTCCTTTATGGAATATCTGGGCATAGCCAAAGCGTAGTGGCTATAGCGCAAAACCAAAAGCCCCCTGCTGTCAGACACCGGAAAAGCATCGCGAAACACGCCTTCAAGCCCTTCACTCCGCCTATTCTTTGCGGGAACTCCCGCCTGCAAAAAACGTTCATAAGAAGCTTTTTGCATTTCAAGCAATTCCGGCAGTTCCAAACGAAACTCGTTAAATGAATAGGATTTCCGCTCTATCATGGATAACCTCGCCCTGAAAGAAATTGTGGTGCGCCTGCGCGTTCGCGCAGGCTGCTCGCATAAAGTTCATTGTAAAAAAAGGCACGCATTATTTCAGCGTGACCTTTGCTCCGGCATCTTCCAAGTCTTTTTTAAGCTTTTCGGCTTCGGCTTTGGAAACTGCCTCTTTTACAGTGGTATTAGCTGTTTCCGCTTTGGTTTTTGCCGCAGGCAGGGAAAGTGCCGGGTCAATAACGCGTAGTACCTTGATCACGCCCATTTTCTTGTCTGCTGGGCATTCCACCAGCACAACATCAAATTCCGTTTTTTCCTCGGCAGCCGGCGCAGCACCAGCACCACCAGCAGGAGCAGCCATAACAACTGCGCCGCCAGCGGCAGCTTCAAGACCATGAGTCTCTTTAAGGTAATCAGCCAATGCCTTGGCTTCTAAAAGTGTGAGGGCAACAATTTGGTCGCCTAATGTTTTGACATCTGTAGCCATGGGATTCTCTCCGTTTTAAAGTGATTTTACTTTGTTTCCAGTTTATCTTCTAAAGCCTTTATTTGCCCCGCAATTTTTGCGCCAGGACCCTTGATAAGAGCTATCAAGTTTGCCCCCGGCGAAAGCATTAAGGATACAATTTGACCAAGAATTTCTTTTTTGCCAGGCATTTTTGCGAGGCCTTCCAGCTCGCCGCCTTTCAGCGTTGAGCCATCCATAAAAATACCTTTTGCATTTAAAATATCAGGGCTTGCCTTGTGGAAATCAACCACTTCGCGGGCAGGCTGCATTGGATCGTCTGCGCCACCCAGCATAATGGAGGTTGCGCCTTTTAAATAAGAATCCAAGCCTGAAATATTTGCTTTTTTGAACGCTTGCTTTATTAGCCTGTTTTTTGCGGCTCTGTAGTAAATGCCTTTCTTGCGCAAATTTATGCGCAGGGCATTGTCTTGAGCAACGGTTATTCTCTGGAAGTCCAGCAAATAAATAGCTGAGGCTGCCGAAAAATCTTTGGCGAGAGAATCTACAAGATCTTGCTTCTTTTGTTTTTGAGCCGACATTTTTTTAGATTTTTCCATATTCCCCCCTTACCTTGTTAAAGCCATATCTAGGCGAACCGATGGAGTCATGGTTGCAGCCAGGGTTAAACTTTTTATGTAAATACCTTTTGACGTTTGCGGCTTGTTCTTTTTCACAGAATCTATAACCGAGAGAATGTTCTCGCACAGTTGCTCGCCCGTGAAGGAGAGTTTGCCAACAGGAGCGTGTACATTTGCGCCCTTGTCAACCCTGTACTGAATTTTGCCAGCTTTGAGTTCCTTTATAATCTGAGCCAAATTGGGTGAAACCGTTCCGGCTTTTGGGCTTGGCATAAGACCACGTGGACCTAAAACCTTTGCTACCTTTCCAAGAACCGCCATCATATCTGGGGTGGCAACCACTGCATCAAAATCCAGCCAGCCACCGGAAATTTTTTCAACCAAATCCGAGCCTCCGGCAAAATCTGCTCCGGCATCCAAAGCTGTTTGAACAACGTTCTCTTTGCAGAACGCCAAAATGCGAACTTTGCGACCTGTTCCGTGCGGAAGCGCAACCGTTCCGCGAACCATTTGGTCGGAATGCTTTGGGTCAACGCCCAAGTTAAAATGCAATTCAACGGTTTGGTCAAACTTGGCCTCAGCTTTTTTTAGAATGCCAACGGCTTCGCTTAAACCGTAAGAAGCTTTTACATCGTAAGATGCTGCTAGTGCACGATATTTTTTTCCTCTTCTAATCATTATTCTACCTCAATGCCCATTGAGCGAGCTGTGCCGCGAACCATTGACTCTGCGGATTCCAAACTTATGGTGTTTAAATCCGGCATTTTGGTTTTGGCAATTTCTGTTACCTGTGCTTTAGTGATTTTGCCGACTTTTTTGCGATTAGGCTCGCCAGAAGCGGTTTCGATTTTTGCAGCGGTCTTTATCATAGACGGCACAGGCGGTGTTTTTGTTATAAAGGTAAAGCTGTTGTCTGCATATACCGTGATAATCACAGGAATTATTTGACCACCCATAGACTGAGTGCGAGCATTGTATTGCTTGCAGAATTCGGCTATGTTCACCTTTTTTGAACCAAGCGCAGGCCCTATTGGAGGGGCTGGATTAGCTGCTCCAGCTTTAATTTGCAATTTTATGTAACCAGTAATCTTCTTTGCCACTTTAATTTCTCCACTTCAAAGTTTACAGAACTTCAACCTCTGAAAAGTTAAGTTCAACAGGAATTGAACGCCCAAATATAACTACCATAGCCTTTAATTTTCCTCTTTCTTTTGATATCTCTTCCACAATGCCAGTATAATCGCTGAAAGGTCCCTCTTTGATGCGAATTGAATCGCCCTCTTTGATAAGTGGAGCCTCTATTGGCAGCAAAGCACCAACCTGCCCATTGTCGCGGGGGAGTATGGCTGCCATTTCTTCTTCTGGAATGGGTTTTATTTTGTTTCCTATTGTTACGAACCTAGTTATGCCCTGAATGCTCTGAACCAAATGCCTTGTACGGTCGTTCAATGCCATCTGTATAAATACATAGGTGGGCATAAGGTTGCGCCTTTCAACTTTAACAACTCTTTTGCCTTTTTTAGTTGATATGTGTTCTTCATTTACGTGAGGAATCTCAATGCGGCCAAATAAGTCTTGCACCTGCTCGCGCTCAATCATAGCCTCCAAAAGCTGCTTCACTTTAAGCTCCTGCCCCGAAAATGTCGCCACTGAATACCAAGCTAAATCCATTATTATTTAAACTCCCAAAAAATCTATTCCAAAAAAGTTCCAACTAGTTTAGACAATCCAAAATCAACAATAGCAATATAAAATCCCATAATCACGCTAAAAAATATAACAACCATAGTGGAGCCTTTCAGTTCTTCCCAAGTGGGCCAGGTAACTTTTTTTAGCTCTGATATAACATCGCGCACATACTTTTGAAAACTCTGCATATAAAACTCCTCACAGGCTAAGAGGGACTCGAACCCCCAACCGGCGGTTTTGGAGACCGCTACTCTACCAATTGAGCCATTAGCCTAATGTCTTTCACCTCTATTTTGTCTCCTTGTGAACCGTATGCTTTCTGCAAAAACGGCAATACTTTTTATACTCAACACGCGAAGAATGCTTCTTCTTGTTTTTATCGCAATCGTAATTGCGCTGCTTGCAATCGGGGCATTCTAGCGTGATCAACTCTCTAATTTTGGAAGCCATAATTTTCCCTTATTTAATAATTTTGGTTACGGAGCCGGCGCCAACAGTCCTTCCGCCCTCGCGTATGGCGAAGCGCAGCCCCTGATCCATCGCAACGGGCGATATAAGCTCAACGGTGATTTTCACATTGTCCCCGG
>Ga0268262_10001926_pt1 | contig 24664 bp, 19 predicted proteins | sample TergutNc150P3_FD_190354 | JGI IMG/M metagenome (GOLD analysis project Ga0268262, IMG submission 190354) | Nasutitermes corniger P3 segment gut microbial community from laboratory colony in Florida, USA - Nc150 P3 (SPAdes) (version 2) | ecosystem: Host-associated > Arthropoda: Insects >...
CAATCTCTTTTTGCTTCTTTAATACAATCGGAACATAAGTATTCGCCATCATATTCCATCAAAGGACCTGAATTACCACAAGGACATTCTTCTTCATCTTTTGTTATCATAATTTTAAAACTCCTCTACCTTTATTTTTGTTAATCTTGCTACTACTATAGTACAATTCTTTGTATGAATATACAAAATATTTCAAAACATCTCCAACTGCACCGGACCAACAGGCGGTAATTTATCCTTCTTGCCGTAGAAAATTTGCATAGCACTGAATTGTTTATCCGTTAAATGCAGAATACAAACCTTGCCATTTGGTTGCAAGAAATTCTTTACACGTTCAATATGAACTTCCATATTTTCCTTGCTTGCGCAATGTCGCCAGTAAACGGATAATTGACCCATAGTAAAACCGTCTTTGAGCAGGTCTTTTCTGAATTGAGAATGCCTACGCCTGTCCTCTTTGGTCTCGGTTGGCAAATCAAAAAATACCATTATCCACATAACTCGGTACTGATTAAGGGCGCTTAGATTCATAAATTTTTGGGTAAAGAATTTTTTTCTTTTTGCCTTCAAAACAAGCTATAAGAGATGCAGCCGTACGAGTTAAAGCAACTAGCATTGGGCTTTTTTCACGCTCAAAATGACAATCACATTCAAGTACTGTTAGCAGGCATTTTTTGATATTTGAGTTTAATTCCAAATTTTCGTCAGCGGAAAAACCCTTCGCTAATTTTTCGGCAACAGCCAAGTCAATATATGGGCGATATGGTTCCATAATATCGTCTGCTAAGCAATAGGCGTTATATTGGTTTTTATGAAAAATTCCAAAAGTTGGTAAAAGCCCGGAACCTACAAGAGCGCGGGCAGTTGCAGCCCTGACTACTGCATATCCGTAATTTAAGAGATTATTTGGAGGTTCGCCTTCTCTTGAACGGGAAAAATCCTTTATATAATCTTCAAAAATGATTTTCCAATAATAATTTGCAGCCTGCGCTTCGCAATTATTTGTATCTCCGCTACTCACTGTTTTTGCCAAGTATTCCATTCGCTTAACATCTTTGCCAAAGTGTTTTAAAACTGCCGCTTGATTTAAAATTTTTGCCTGTACTGTTTGTTGCCAGAGCGATTTTTTTAGCGGTTCACTGGCTTCTATTTGAGTTTGAAATCTGTTGCTTTGCAGTGTGTTGCCGTCAAGATTTAGGAACATTCCAACGGGTATATGCTTTGCGTTGCTGGTTATAAGAGCAATATTATTTTCCAACAATAGTGTCATTGCGTTTTGCGTTATTGTTATTTGCGAATTGTCTAAAATTATTACACCTATATCTTCTATTGGGCGGGTTATGGTAGTTTCTGGAGTTTTAATTACAAGTTGGGCATTTGATGTGCTCAAATATGCGGGATTGGAAAAGGAAAGAGTTTGTTTAATCATTGTTTAAGTCTCTTGCTGGTTTCTTCCAATAATTTATCAAAGTCAGATTTGTATAATTGGTCTTGGATAATTCGGTATTTTTCCCATTCGCTTTCGGCAAAATCACAGGCTATTTTAGGGCTTATTTCTCCAGCATTTTGCAAAATACTTCTGTCGCTTGCTAAAGATAAAAAAGAATTCAATTGCTTTGCCCAATCTTCCATCGTCATCGGCATTTTTCGTTTCGCCTTTGATTCAGCTAAATCAAGATAAGCATTCACAATGCGTCCTAATTCTTCTAATTCGTCTTTGGTTAAATAATTTTTTGCAATTGAAACATCTGTTTTTAAGATTTTTCCCTTTGGAGAATTTTTCCAAGTTGTTAGACCCATATTTTTCTTTTTGCTATCCGCTCGTTTGTAAATTAATTCCGCTGCTGTATGCCCGTGTATAGCCCAATGAAGTTTATTTTGAACTGTTGCGTAAAATAATTTTGTAGTATTTGCCTCTGAATCATAATCTAATGCGGTGGCATAGATATCAGTGATTTTTTGATAAAATTTTCGCTCAGAAAGGCGAATTTCCCTGATTTCTTGCAATAAATAATCGAAATACTCATTTGTCAATACGGAACCACCCTGTATTAGCCGTTCTTTATCCATTACCCAACCTTGAATTGTGTAATCTTTGGCTATTTTATTAACCCACTTGCGAAATTGAACGGCACGAGTGGAATTTACTTTGAAGCCTACGGCAATTATTGCTTGTAAACCGTAATGTTTAGCAACATAGTCTTTTCCATCAGCGGCAGTTATTAGAAAATTTCTAATAACTGAATTTTCGTTTAATTCAGAATCTTCAAAAATCTTCTTTAAATGATAGTTGATAGTTGGAATTTCTACATCATATAGCGTTGCTAGCATTTTTTGCGTTAGCCATATATTTTCATCTTCGTAACGCATTTCAATGCTTTGAGGAGTGTCGCCTGTGGCGGCTACAAAGGTTAGGTACTCTGCGGCAGAGGAACGAATTGTAGGTAAATGTTTCTTTTTAATCATATTCTCCCACAAAGACAATTTGACCAATATGATTGATTCGAACTTTAACAACACTCTCGGCAAATGATAATGATGATACTCTTTTATAACTTATATCTTTTATATCATTGGTAACTGAAGTTTCTAAATGATGTCTAAACCAATAATCTTTACTGGCAATTTTTTGTACCCTAAATAAATTTGGGCTAATCAGACCATAATTTTCTGGATTCATTAAATCCATTTCTTTCGGATTAAAACCTATTTTTTCATTTGGAAATACAAAATATTCATTCTGCTTCAGACTGAAGATAAACCCCCAACCTTCGTCTTGTTTATATTTTTTGTCAATAATCGGTAAACCCATATTGGCTCTTTTAACGGTTTCAAAAAATGAAACTACATTTTCCTGTAGATTTCCACTTGCATCTCGATAAATGGCTACGTGGTGGTTATTTCCTGTATTTACAAAATCTACGGCCTGCTTTTTGCCACTTTTATCGTATTTGTTATGCAACGCTTCGGCATTACTTACCCCTATAATGGTCACACACTTTATAGAAATTCCTTTTTCTTTATTTAACCATATTGGATTTTTGTCTAAATTCGTAAAAGCATTTTTTGCATCTCCTTTAAATTCATTCAAACGTTTCTTTAATATATCTTTAATTTTAACATCAATTATCTTATCAACATTCAAATCAGGAGAAATTTCTTTGCGTATTGTGTAAATTGTTTCAAACGACAAAGTTTTTACTTTTTCAGGTACTTTCAACGCGTGTAATTCATTCAACCAAATTGGATCCTTTTCCAGACCATTTTTACCTGTAAATGCTTTTTTTGGACTATTCTCATTTTCCCGCAAACGTTTCAATAGAGCATATTTATATACAGGTTTAGTGACTGTCAAAATTTTTGCTTCATCAAATTTCGCATTTACAACTTCCTCTTTTACTACACATTGCCTTTGACTACCATAAATAGTCTCCATATGTAGTTGCCCTCGCGGAGTTTGTTGTATTTTCTTATTCGTTTCATTTTTTTTCTTTATTTTATTTACGTTTCGTGTAACTACTTTGTTTTTCGTTTTAATGGAAATCAAAATATTTTCTAAATGTTTTTTAGATTCTATCCTGAATTCGTCTAAAGGCATTGGCGGTTTAAATCTTAATTTGCCTTTTTTATCCTTATACAATTCTTTTCGTTCAATACCAAAAACATCTTTCGTTTTCAATATAATATCTTCCGAAGTTATTGCAAAATTATCTTGTTCTTCTTTCTCGGTATTGGAAATATTTTGTTCTTCGTTTGTTCTTCTAGCATTGAGATTGTTGAGATATTGAATGAATTGTCGTTTTGTAAATGCCACAGTCAAGGCATCCATCGCGTGGTGACGATGGTCGTTTCGCTTTGTCCAATCTTTGATTTTGCGGATTTTATGACCTTCTTCATTTATAAATTCTTCAGTCAAACCAAGACTTTTGTATTTGTCCCAATTTAATTCTTTCATTACATCTACCAACTGCCAATCTTCGCGTAATCTTTCTGTTATTGAACCAGTTGTACTGATAACAAATTTCACCAAGTCACCGAGCATTGTTTTTGCATATTTGGTAATGTATTGAGTGTTTGCCAAGTCACGATTGATAAAGCCATCGGGAATATTTTTGCCTTGCATTTTGAGCTTGTTATATTTGGCTCGTGAAATAATACCTTGTTTAAATAAATCTTCAATTCTACTTAAATAGTTTTCCAAAGCATCTTCGCCGTATTTTTCTTTTACAAAATCGTAAGCGGTCAAGTTTCCTTTTTCAGTATTTACAACTCTTAATTCCAAAGTTTTATTAGAAAAAGAATCATCAAATAATCGCGATTGCGGAATGATATGCTCAATATCAAAGTCCCCACTAAAAAGATTTTCTTGTGAAATATAAGTATTAGAATAAAGTGTTTTATAACCGTTATCTTTCAATTCCTTGTAAAGTTTATAACGGATTATATCATTACGACTTACATAAGAAAGATTGAATGGTGGTTTTGTCAAAATTCCTCTATATTCTTTATGTAATCTTGTTGCATCAGCAATGGATTTTGTTAATTCTTCGCGTTCTTTTGCATTTTTCTTTAGTTCTCGAGCCAATTCAATGCGTATTTCATTCGGTTTCCCATAAGTGTCAATAACTCCATTTACTATATGAATCATCTGATTAAGGATTTTTTCAACCACAGGATTTCGTAGAGAATTTTTTGACAAAATATCAAGTTTATTTTTTAAAACTTTATTTTCAATTTGTTCTTTAGTTAAAGAATTTTTTGAAAAAGCATAACCGGCAAGTTCACATGCTTTATCATATTGGTTGCCTTGTTTCAAATGAGGTATAATTTTCTTTATCGCCTTTGAACTTAAAGAGCCATAATCGTCTGGGAAAGTTAAATTGGATAGTTTTTTAGCTATATCCGCAGGGTAACCATATTTCTTTGTTATTTTTTCTGCTAAATCTTTATTTTCTCCCTCCCAAGAATAAAGCAAATGCCAAAGTTCATTCAAATTTTCATCCGTTAAATTTTCACCTAAAACTTCATATATTTTCGCTCTAGTTTTATTGCCTTCTATTTTCTCTTCGTAATTCAATAGCAAATAATTTTTTGCTCTCTTTTCAAATAAAACCTCCAAAGCTTCTTTTGTGGTTAAACTTTCTGTGATTTGTAATTTTGCAAATAATTTCTCTTTTTCGCCTTGCTCTAATAATGTAACTTCACCTTCGCCTGTGCTTTTATCTGCGATTTTAATATTATTTAAAATCTGCCAAATTTTAAATTCCTGAAATAATGGTGAAGAACGAGGAATCACTTTCAAACCAACATTAATGACTTTCTTTTTGCCATCAATTATGACTTCTTTTTTATGATTTTCAAATTCGCAAAAACTAATCAAACCTTTTTGGCTTTTTAATCTACGTTGATAAAAAATCACAACGTCACGAATTTTACATTTCAATTCATCCGTCAATTCCTTGTGATATTTAGCTTGCGTTTCCCAAATTGCATTAAACTCATCCAAATAATCCTGACGATAAAAAACCATATTTCGCAAACTTGCATTAGGATTTTTATTTAAAACTGCCATTTGGTATTGCCCAACTGTTTGTTTGTTGAAATAGAGTTCTTTGCTCCGGTCGCTGATAGCCCCTAAATAACCGCTCGAACTGTTAATTTGCGAGTTAATTTTTTGCAAAACTACAGCTAAAGCTTCTAGCTCCATTTTTTCGAAAAGAGATTTGACTCTCCAAGCAAAATTCTCTTTTCTTTTTTCTTCGCCTTTGGTTGTTCTACCTATACCCACAATATTAAACGGAACTTTGCAAATAGCCCACGTTTGTGTTTCGTTTTTTTCACGTAATTTATCTTTCAATTCATCCGTCAATTCCTTGTGATATTTAGCTTGCGTTTCCCAAATTTTGTCAAATTCTGTTTGTAAATCTGAACGATAAAAATCAGGAAGATATTTATTACCTTTTTCCAAAAGTTGAAGACAATATTGACCAGGTGTAAGATTTTCATCATATAGTTTTCTTGCAACTTCCATTCCATCAATCAAGGCTCCATCTTCATCTTTATTCTTAGCCTTGCGGCTACTTTTGTAGCCACGTTTTTTATTTATCATCAATAACACACGAGCAAACTGTTCCAACGATATTTCTTCTGTAGCGGCTTTTGCTCTTAAACTGTAGGTTTCAAAAGTAGTTTTGTTGCCATTTTCAGACAAAATCGTTTCATCGGAAATAAACCTATATTCTTTCAGTATTTCTATTAGGTTCTCACGACGAAGCTTGTAACGTTGCAAGTTACGGCGCATACTGCGTTTAAGGGTTCTTTCTGCATTGGTAGTAATGCTTTTTCCTTTCTCAAAATTAGTTAGTTCATCAACGGTCAATGGGTTTACCCGCACACCCAATCGAATGATTGAGGATTTTTCCCCATCATTTTCCGCCTCATTTACCAGTGCCCACCCAATGCTATTTGTCCCTAAATCAAGTCCTAAAATCTTTTTCATATAAGTAAAATAGAAATCTACCTCCCCAAACGCCCCTCCAACAACTCCCTCTCCAACCCAAACATATCCGATAAAATTTCTACGCTCTCCTTGCCTTCAAGTTTTCTCTGCGTTGAACCAGTTGGAGTTCTTATCAAAAGTTTCCCATTTTGGTAATAATACTGAGTAGCAGTTTTTTTATCAAGTTTGTTGAACACCAAATATTTCATAGATTCGCCCGTGTAGCTCTCTTCCCAAGCGAGGTTGAATTCTTCCATTGAGCAGCCACCAAGCGGAAAATAAAAGCGAAATTTTGCTGCCTCGTTTGCAACACCTGTCCAAAGGCAGAGATTTTCGCCTTCTCTTTCAAGACGTACCCAATTTGGTTGCAAAGGAAATACGGTTTTGTTTTGCTGCGGAATATTTGGGGGGATGGGCAGGGGGTCAAAAATGAGGTAGCCAGGGTCTAAAAAAAGTTCGGTTCCATTTTCAACAATGCTGAGAGCGCAATGCGCATTTTTTATGTGCTTTTTATGACCTAGCAGAAGTTTGGGAGAGTATCCCAACTTCACAAGTTCACCGCGCAAACGCATTGTCAGTCCAAAACACGTGTTTCCGCCTTCTTCGTGGGTTCTAAGAATTTTGGTCAAATTCTCATAAACCCAAAGCGAGGATTTATTGCATAGCGAAAGCAGGGGAAGCACTTTTTTAACCCAAAGTTTCCTTTACCTTCTTTAGTATCTCTGCATATTCCTCATCTTCTTTTCCAAAGATTTCGGCTAGCTTCTTTATTATCTCTTCGTCTTTTATTCCAGGCTTGTTTAGAATCTCAACAATCTCGGTCACTCCTTCGTAATCTTGAGGATCTCCGTCTGTCTCTGAATCTTTCCAACCGAGAACTTTGGCTATATTCTCTATTGCAAATTTATCATCTTTAGACTTCATAATGGCCGCTATTTTCTTCATAACATCATCAGATACCTTGTAATCTGGATTGCTTGAAGAAGAACCACCGCTACCAGACTTTTTATCTTCTTCCACACTCACCAAATATCCGAGCCCGTATTGCAGTCCGTTTATGGTTAAACCAGCACCGCTTTGGCTAAAGCTAACTCCGCTCACCGAACCTTCTTGATATGCATAACCTGCATTTTTCGTACCAGAAGCATCCATAACTTCAATGGTGTATTGTCCGCTGAGTACCAGATTCTTGGTTTCTGTATCTTTGCCATCCCATTTCAACTTTAGATCGCCGCCTTTGCTGCTTTCTACTGCAACTTCCAATTCAGCAACGGTTTTACCTTCTTTGTCTTTAATAACAACAGTTCCATTTTTGTTTCCTTCAAGCAAATGAATATTAAATTCCCTTCCGCCACCTTTATAGTCAATAACGGCTTCCATAACGCGAACATCTTTGCCCAAAAGCGGAGTTGCGCTGGCATTGGTTATGCTCTGTGCCTGCAAAGTCTGCATTTCCATAAATGCCTGCATACTGCTTGCGAGCGTAGAAATTGCCTGCGTAGAATTCTGCGTGAATTCAAGCTGCGAGAATTGAGCGAGCTGAGACACAAACTGAGTATCTTCCGCCGGATTAAGCGGGTCTTGGTATTTTAGCTGCGCCACGAGCAAATTCAAAAACGAATCTTTGCCCATTTCATCTTTTGAGGCTTTGAATAGCTTGGTGTCTCCATCGTTCACAACGTTGGAGCCAGCAGAACTATAAGAAACCTTACGAACTTCAGCTTTGTGCTGAAGATCAAATAAATTGTCGTAGTAACCATCAACAGCAGCCATAAAGCCTCCTTATGCTAAATATTCCATTGTGTTGTAACCCAGTCTCCGGCCTGTATCGGAATTCTCATCATTTTTTACCGAAACAGCCAAGTGCATTTCTTTGTTCTGATGGTGGTGCCTGCCCTTGCCATGCTTTTCGTGCTGTTCGTGTCTCTCTGCCAAAGAGAAAGCATCTTGCCTGTCTCTCTGCTCAACAGAAACTTCCAGCCTATCTAAATTTATTCCTTGCTTCTCCAAACCCTCGCGCAAAAGCCCAATATGGCTTTCCAATGCGGCTTGTGCCGTTATGCTTTCAACACGTGCGTGAATTTGCATTTCTCCGTTATTCAAAACAATTCGCAAATTCATTTGCCCCAAATGCTCAGGACGAAGCTGCATTGTAAGTTTTTGTTCTCCCGTTGGGGTTGTTATGAATTTTGCTTGCGCTACAACTTGCCGAACAACTTCAAATTCGTGTATTCTCTCTTGCATTCTGTGCGAATTTGCCACAGGAACACTTTGCAGTTTTTCACCAGTTTTTGGATTAACCGTTTCTATCTTTAAATCGCCAGCATCCCAAACAGCACGAACTTCTACTTCTACCTTTGCATGTTTAAAATCTATTTTTTCACCGCTTGTGATTATGCTTCTTGATTCAACAATTTCTCTGAATTTCGAAAATATGTTTCTTTTTTCCGCCTTATTTTCGCTTTCAATATTTGTCCAAATTTTCTCAAAAGCATTTTTAATAACAACAGGTTCTATTTTTTCTGAATTGTTTTTCTCATTTTTCTCGTTTTTAGAAATTGGCTCAATTGGAGAACTGCTTTCATCGTCTATTGTTTCTGGCATTTTTACCACATTTTTCAAATCTTGCTCATTTATCAAGCCTTTTTCCAGCAGATTATTAATCAACTCGTAAAATTTAGCCTTATCTTTTGGCTGGGTTCCCATTTCCATTTCCGTGCTAATAACACGCAATTCTTCTAGCAATGGTTCTTGTTCAGCTTGTGCCAAGTTTGACCGCTCCGCATATATGGATTGTTCAACCTGCCCCAGTTGTTCAACTTGTGAGAATTGCCTCGCCCTAATAGGTTCTTCTGATTGCAAAAATTGTTTTACCTGCCTGAATATTTCAGCTTGCCAAAGTTGTTCTCCCTGTTGCTTGGGTTGCTCTGCCTGCCTTGCCCCTTCAAATTTCTTGTAATGCTCCACTTGAATTGGTTGCTCAACCTGCCCCAGTTGTTCTGCCTGTTTTGGTTGTTCAGTTTGCTTTGGTTGCTCTACTTGCCTAGGTTCTTCTGTCTGTCTGGGCCGTTCTGCTCTCCAGAGCTGTTCAGTTTGCCTGGGCTCTTCGGCTTGCTGCTTTGGATTTTCAACTTGCCTGGGTTGTTCAGCTTGTCGCCTTGGTTGCTCGACTTGGTGCTTTGGTTGCTCTACTTGTTTTGGTTCTCCTGCATACCTAGGTTGCTCAATTTGTTCTGTTTCAACATTTTCAAGTTTTTCAACTAATTCCGTAGCTTCTTTTTTAAGCTCTCCCAAAAGTTCGGGCAAAGAAGATTCCTCGGGATTTTTCAAAACAGTTTCATATTCCTCTGGAGTTATCAGCCCAACTTTCAATAAATCCCCGAGCAAGTTCAAAAACTTTTCAATATCGAAATTGTTTTCATTTTCATGCTCTTGCGCATCATTGTTTTGTACATAATTGTTTTGCTCATCACCGGATATCTTCGCAATCTGTTTTATTGCCAAATCAAGCCTTTCCAAAAGCGATAAGGTTAATTCTTCAAAGGTATCTTTATCCCAGTCAATGGTATCTGCTTGCACAGAAAGGGTGCCTTTTTCAAGCAAATTTATTATGCGTTTAAATGCTTCTGTTCCAGCATCTTCGCCGAGTATTTGCTGCAACTGCATTAACACTTCGCTTTTGTTGAAATCCTGAAAATCAAAACCTAAGGTTGCAGGCTGCTCCGCCAAATTCTCTGAATTGTTGTTTGTCGCTGGGAGTTCAGCAGGTACAACATCTGGCATAATGTCTTCTGACATAGAGCTTAATATATCCTCAAAATTGCCAGAGGCGATTTGGCAAGAACCAAAAAAAGAACCTGGGCCCGAAATTTGAGCCGCAACAGGAGCAGGTATTATTGAAACGTCATTCATAGTTTGTCCTTCCAACCTAAAATTTTTGTAACTGAAGCAGCCCTTTTGGAGTTAAGAGCACCTATTGCTGCCAAAAGTTTACCTTGCGAGCGCGAATCTGGAATCTTTTTCAATATGCGCGCAATGGAGTTATCATCTAAATTCATTAAAATAGGCGCTGCTTCAACCGGTTTCATAGCAGCATAAACCTGTGCTAATTCTTCAATTTTTTGATTAGTGAGAACATCTGATTCCCCCACTTTTTTGTTTATTTCTTCTCTATTTTGGGTCATTTGTGCCAAATTTTGGCTGGTTTCCAGCTTTAAAAGCTCCAAACGGGAGGCTTCTTCCTTTAAAAGCAGTTGCCTTTCCTCTAATTCTGCGGCCAATTTGCGATTTGCCTCGTAAAGTTTGCTCTGTTCCAGGTCTTGTGCCTCTTGGTCTGGCGAATTCCTTTCCAAATAGCCAGCAATCCGCTTTTTCACATCTACATTCATAGCCCCCACTTCCAGCCTTGCAATCCCGCTTCCAAGCAAAACGGCAAAGAAAACCACTGGAAAGAGCAGCATTGATGCAATGCCCACGCCTATCAAATCTTTAGCTCGTATATCCATACCAAAAATACGTGCAAAATTTGTGCCAAATTTTAGGAAGTTTAGAGGGATTTCTACAAACTAGGTAGATTTTTCAGCAATTCCTTCAAAATATTGTCATCGCCGTGCGGGAGAATAAGGTCATCTTCGGGGCTTACCCAAGGTTCTCCGGCTTTAAGCGGGTAAATTGAGCCAGAAGTAAGACGCCCGTCTCCATTCAAGTCATTAAAATAAAGCAGTTTGTAAATACCCTCCGGTACGCCTTTTATTTCAAAACGCCCCTCCTCATCGCAATTTGTCTGCCATTGCCTGCCAAAAGATTTAGACTGTTTGGTCAACTTTGATTTAGAACCACCGCTTGTTATTTCTTGCAAAACGACTATTGTTCCATAATAGCCCTCTGGTATTTCTCCCTTCAAAGAGGCAAGTTTCAATTTTGCAATTGTGCTGAACTGAGTCAAAATTTTTTCTCTGAACAGGGTATCAACAACAGAATCTTTTTCCACCTGCACTAACTTGATTTTTGAATCTGCTCCCCAAAGACTGTCTGCCAAAATTTCCAAATTGGCCGCATCAACTTGTTTAACCTCCATTTTAACGCTATCCCCATTTACATATAGGCGCAGTTTCAAAGTATCTACTGAAATTGGGTGGTTGTAATACAGTTTTATAGGCAAATTTGGCAAAACATCAGAGGCTTCTTTCGCAGGTTCTATTTTGGAAATATATGTTGGCGTAATCTCTTTTTCTGGGATTTTCTTAAATTTGAGTTTTGCAGAACTCCGCGCAGTGTCCAATTGCCTATTAAGGGAATCCTTCGCATAAAGGCAGCGAACTGTGTAAAGGCTATCATTTTTTAGGTTATCTACCAAAAAAACGGGATTTTTGCTGTTAACTTCAACGTAAAAATTAGAAGGGAAAATAGTATCTTTGCCGCTTACCACAAAGCAATTGTTTTTTCGTTTAAACAGGGAATCCAAAACCATATTCCTAGAAAATGAAACTTCAACTTCCTTATTGCCCCTTTGAGAAACAGCATCCAAACTAAACGAAGACGTGTCTAAATCTCCAAGAGAAAACTTGAGCAACGGCAAACTACCACCTTTTTTTGGTGCACTTAATTTAAACGGAAACTTTGCAATGCCTGCAATTTCGCTTGTGGCATCTAATTTTTGATTATTGTTTTCGTCTAAAAAAGCTACGGCTAAATACGAACCAGCTTGCATTCCCTGCAAAACTCCGTTTCCAAGGCTATCGGTTTGGGCAATATATAGGGGAACCTCTTTTGTGATACGCGGAACGGTATCGGCTTCTGCTTTTAAGGTTGAATCCCTGAATTTCTCCAAATAGCGTTTGTGTGTGCGAACTTGTCCAATGGGATAAAAAGCCACAACAGGGAATTTCTTTTTTCTAATCAAGGAATCCTGGAGCAGCACAGAAAAATTCGTTTTGAGGCTATCTAAGAAACTTCCGGTTGAAAACAAAATTTGAAATGACTTTTCCAGCGGGTTACCCTGCAAATCTCTTATGGCGTTTGTAACCGTGAGGGTGTAGGTTGTGTTGGAATCCAAAGGTTCGGTGGAATATATGCGCAACTTGTCGCCATCGGCTTCTACGCGCAGCTTGCCAGAAATAGGAGGCGAAATTGCAACCGCTCCATTTGGCGGTTTTTGAACTATCCACTCATCAAATTGCAGGGTTAAATCCAAATTTGTGCTTCTATTTACGGAATTTGGGGCAAGCGTTGATCCGCTAATCCTAGGTGGCAATTTATCTTCGGGACCTCCGGGTGGCGGAGCAACGGAGGCACAGGAAAATGTCTGAACCAGAATGGCTAGAATGGTCAAGAGAAACAGAATTTTATATTTATTTTTCATTTTCCACCTTGTCTATTAGCAAAACGTATTCGCCTTTTGGGGTTCTTTGTTTGTAGTGTTCCAAAAGTTCGGTTGGAGTGCCTGTTAAATGTTCCTCAAATTTTTTCGTGAGTTCCCGCATTAAGGCTACATTAACCTCGCCGTAAACTTTTTTTATTTCGCCCAAAAATTTCACAAGGTTGTGCGGACTTGCGTAAAATATAAGGGTGCTATTCCCATCGTTTTTCAATTTTTCCAGCAGATGTTCCCTTTGGGCGCTTTTTTTTGGTGAAAAATTCTCAAAGCGAAATCTGTCTGTTGCAAATCCGCTCGCAACCAAGGCCGTTAAAAGGGCATTTGCCCCGGGCACCGCCCTAACCGGAATATGCTCTACCCTGCAAGCTCTAACCAAATTAAAGGCTGGGTCTGCAATTCCGGGAGTTCCGGCATCACTCACAAGGGCTATATCTCCGTCTTTTTTCAAATATTCAATATATTTCGGCGTAACCTGTTCCTTGTTAAAATCGTGGTAGCTTTCCATTTTTGTTGGTATTCCATAATGTTCAAGCAAAACTCGGCTATGCCGCGTATCTTCTGCCAAAATAAGCGAAACTTCTTTCAAAATGCGCACCGCTCTGAATGTCATATCTTCCAAATTGCCTATAGGCGTACTCACTATGTAAAGCGTGTTCATTGCTCCTTGTTAAATATAGTAAAAACGTTATTTATTTTTCTTCCTTAAAAACCGTATTAAACTAGAACTATGCACACCGAGTTTTTTTGCGATTTTGGCTTTTGAAAATTTTTTCAACAGCATTTTTTTAATGAGATAGTTTTTACCGGTGAATTTGCACCTTTTTGATTTTGCGCCGCTGGGTCTGCCTATGCGGAAACCTTCTGCCTTTTTGCGGGCGAGTGCTTCTTTGGTGCGTTGGGATATGAGTGTTCGCTCTATTTCTGCCGATAGCCCAAAGGCAAAAGCCAAGACTTTGGAATTTATGTCTTTCCCAAGTTTGTAGTTATCTTTTATTGTCCAAACTTGCACGTCTTTTTCCATACAAGCATTGAGTATCGCCATAATCATCAACAAATTCCTGCCAAGCCGCGACAACTCGGAGCATATAATAACATCTCCTTTTTGCATTATATCGAGCAAAGAACCCAATTTTCGTTTGCAAGCCTCTTGCGTACCGGAAATAGTTTCTTCTATCCATTTGCCCACAGAAATTCCATTTCTCTGGCAGAATTTGGAAACTTCAAACCGTTGGTTTTCCACTGTCTGTTTGTCAGTGCTAACACGAATATAGCCATAGACCATAAATCCTCCTAATTAGATTATGTTGGTTTTCTAATTTATCATTTATGGAATAAGACATATTCCCCCCCTTCAAAAATTGTTAGACAATATTGGCAACCCGACCCGCCAGTCCCCAACGCTTGCACAGGAAACCTGCATAAGGTGTTAACATATTGGGCTAAAGGCAGATCGGGTTGCATCCCTACCAGCTTGGCAAGGACACCAAGCAGCTTTGGCTAGGCAAGGCAATGGAGTAATAAGGAAACCATTGAGTACCATAGCTTTGGCTGGCTGGTCTTTAATTGCCGCTAGTACTGCTGCCGCCTGCTGCTTTCCTGCCAATACTAAGATAATTTGGAGTCAGAAACTTGCAATTATTTTCATCACTCATAGCAACTACAGGATCGTCAGCAGAGACATCTTTTTTAAATTCCGCAGTCCATGAAGATTTTTCTTTGCATTGATCCGCTGTAAATTTACTTTCTGCTTTCCATTCACCAGAAGATGCATCAGAAGGAGTACCAACCGTATATTCAAAATTACTAGTTACGCCTTTTTCAGGTGTAGCCTCTTCGCTTCCTGGTGCTTTGTAACTTATTTGTTTTGCAGTGCCCCAGCCACCTGTTTCCATTTTGTAGGCTAGTTGCAGTTTGCTCCACGTGCCAACGGCGGGGCCAACTTCCTGTGCTTTGGCTTTTGCGGTCATACCGAACAGCTTTGGAATGGCTATTGCAGCGAGAATACCAATGATTACAATAACAACCATCAGTTCTATAAGGGTGAACCCTTTTTTAAGTTTTTGAGTAGACATAAAGTCCTCCATTTTGAACGAGCCTACTCTTTTCCACGGTTTTCGGCATTCCCGCGTTGCGTTTTAACGTTCCTTATCTTGCAACGTTTTTACGCTTTTAAATGAGCTGATTTTTTTGCAGAAAACGACACAATTTTGACAAAAAAGGGGGTAAAATGACAAAAATATGACAAAAGTAGCCCAAAAATGGTCACAGGGGAGAAAAATAATGTATATTAATAGTGTTGCGTTTTAAGGAAGGTTAAAACGCAATGGTTTTTCTAAATTATTCCCGTAAATGATAAAAGTTGCTATTCCAAATAAAGGCGTGCTTTCGGAGCCTGCGCTGGATTTGCTAAAAGCTTGTGGATACAAGGTTAGCAAGGTTATTAAAACGCTCAGTTCGGTAGATACCGAAAATGGCATTGAGTTTTATTTTTTGCGGCCTGGCGATATCCCAATGTATGTTGGCAAAGGCATAATAGATGCAGGCATAACGGGCGTGGATTTTTGCGTAGAAGCTGGGAGCCCCGCGATAAAAATACTTGACTTGCCTTTTGGTGGTAGCAAACACTGCGCTGCCGTTCCAGAAAAGAGCAACTACCAAAAATTGAGCGATATTGAAAATTTAAGGATAGCAACCAGCTTTCCAAATATTGTTTGCAATTATTTCAAAAATCCTAAAATGGAACTCGTTGAACTGGAAGGCGCGGTTGAAATTTCTGTTGGATTAGATGTTGCAGATGTAGTTGTTGATGTTGTTGATACGGGAACAACCCTAAAACAAGCTGGGCTTCGCATTTTGGGAGAACCTCTGTTCTTGAGCAACGCAGCACTCTTTGCTCACCCAAATCGACAGGAATACCCAGAGGTTCGCACACTTGCCCGCCGCATAGAAGGCAAATTGGTGGCTATGAGCTATAAAATGGTTGAATACGATGTTCCTTCGGAACTATTGGAAAAAGCCTGCTCCATAACACCCGGCATTGAATCGCCGACTGTGGCACCTTTGCAAAATAAAAATTGGTATTCGGTAAAAGCAATGGTGAAAAGCGAAGAATCAAATTCAATAATGGATAAGCTTCAAGATATTGGCTGCAAAGGTGTTTTGCTGTTCAACATTGAAAGTGCAAGAGTTTAACGCTTGCATTGATAATACAAACCGCCCGCGTGAGACATCATATCAAAACTCTCGCTAAGCCCTCTAAGCGTTTCTACCGCACCTATGATTAAAAATCCGTTTGGTGAAAGGATCCTCGCAAGCCTGCTGTACAAACCCTTTTTGAACTCATCGCTGAAATAAATAGCCACATAACGCATAAATACCATATCAAAATGCGGTTCTAAAATAATGGGATTATCTTGCAGATTAAATTTTTGGAATTTAACCATGCTTTTAATTTCTTGATTAATAGAATAACTGTTGGCAGATTCTTTCATAAAATATCTGTTCAGTTGTTCCTGAGAAATTCCCCTGCTCATGGCAATGGAATCATAAATGCCAGACCTAGCTTTCTCAATGCAAGAATCAGAAATATCTGTTCCTAGTATATGCACCATCTCTTTTTTAATTATGTTTTGCCCCATGCAAAAATCGCGCACGGTGATGGCTATGCTATATGGCTCTTGGCCTGTGCTGCTTGCCGCGCTCCAAATTTTAATTGAATCTTTTTTGCCGTCTTTAACCGCTTGAACAAAACTCGGCAAAACTTTCTCTTTCAAAATAGCATAAGGATGAATATCTCTGAACCACAGGGTTTCGTTTGTGGTCATAATATCTATCAGCTTGTTATCAAGTTCCTCGTGCTGTGCGCCTTTAAGTATATAATAAAACTCGGAAAAATCCTTGCACTTGTAAGATTCCATAACAGTGGTCAACCTATTTTCAAGCAAATAGGCTTTATCTTCATTTAAACAAATACCGCTCCGCTCTTCTAGATAATCTCTAAGGAGTTTGAATTCGGTAAGTGTTATTTTCATAAAAATAGCCCCTTTCGGGGCCTTGAAAAAATTTTGGGGTTTACTCGGTGAAGTTGAATGGTATGGTTGGAGTGGTATTGCCGCTCTTGATAACCTTCCATTTCCAGGTCGCTACCATGTTCTTAACAGCGTTGTCAAAGTCGGCATAGCCAGTTGTGGAAGACACAATGCTAATGCTAACAATATCGCCACCCGGAGCAATGGTGAATTTGAGAGTAACCTTGCCGCTAAAGCCCGGTTTCAACTTCAAATACTTGTTGTATATGTTCCTTAGACCTGGCATACGGGCGTTAACAACAGCCATAATTTCCGCTTTGGAGCGAGAACCATCGCCAGAACCCATATCTATATCTCTTGCGCTCGGAGCCTTTAAAGAGCCTTTGGCTTTTGTGCCAAGACCGCCTGCGCTGCCGCCCATCAAGCCACCAAGCATATCGCCTATACCACCGGAGCCGCCTTCTGCATAACCATCGTTAAAACCACCGGTAGCGGAACCACGTCTGCCACCAAGCTCTGTTTTGCCGCTGGTTTGAAGACCTGCAACGTTTTTCAAAACTTTGTCAATGTCTTTGGCAAAGTTTTTGTCTTTCATAAGGTTATAGGCGCTAAAATTGGATTTAGAGGATTTTGCGGTGAGCATTTTCAAAACACCACGGCTTTGAGGAGCATTTGGCTGACCCTTGCCGCGAGGTTTTCCACCCGCACCCTGCTTTTTGCGAGGCTTTTCGGTTTTCTTTTGCTCTTTCTTTTTATCCTCTTTCTTTTCGTCAATCTTCATAGAAGCAGACAAATCTTCGGATTCTATGTTTTCAAATAGAATTTCGTCAACCGCAGCCTCGTACATAGATGCCCAAAAGCCAAGAACCAAAGCAAAAATCGCGAAAGAGCCCATAAAACTAGCGGTGCGCTTATCGCTTTCTGGAAGCATGGATGCCACAAATGGATCCATTTCCGGTTTTTTGCTCTTTTTTACTGGAGCCATTCCTAATTCAGCCATTTGCTATTCCTCCCCTTTCATAGTAACGGCAAAAGCAACGTTGGTGAAACCAGATGCTCCACAAGTTGCCATCACTTTAAACATAATATCATAATAGGTATTTTTATCTAACTGAACTATTATATTTCCGCCGCCTTCATCGCTTTCGCCTTTTGCAAGGAGTGCTGCTTTTTCTGTTTCGCGCTTTTCTTTAAGCACTGCGTCCAAAGCTGCAACCAACAAGGAATCCTGCTCGGAAACAACGCTTGTTTCCACAATCTGCTGACCATCAACCAAAACCCAGTTATGATCCACAATTAAACCCAAAGAAACTTCTTTTGGAACTTTCGTAGAAGTTGAAGCTGGCAAAACAAGGTTTTCTGCGGCTGTGACCAACTGCCCTTCGGTGTCCACCTGTTTTATCAGGAACACCAAGATGATGGTCATAACGTCCATCATGGATGTTAAGGAAAGTTCCGAAGGTTCGCCATATTGTCTAGACTTTCTCGCCATTTTAGCCTCCTCCAGCCAACTTGCTTAGATTAATTTTAAAGAACCCGGCATCGCGTGCTCTATCCATAACATTGATAATTTTATCGAAAGCCGTGTCGTCATCGGCAAGCACTATAATATTATCCGCATCCGGGCTGTCTATAAAGCGGTTGTGAATCATAATCAGTGATTTTGCAAGCTCATCGTAGGCACTGCGAGGCCTTAAGCTAATAGCGGGCTTTCCATCGCTGCATATATCTTCTACGCCAGCAGCCGATTGCCCACACGCGAGCTTTCTAGACGAACTCTCGGCAAGGGTTGCAACGGTTGAGCCTGGGGTAGCAGCAGATAAAGCCGTGATGAATTCATTTTCGCTGTTTAAATATGCGGAATCGCTTTTGCTGTAAACAGACATCTCTATTTTGCCAGGGTCTTCTTCGCTTTCTTTATGCAAAGCCCACAAATGTATGGTTTCTATAGAGTATTTGAACTTCTCAGCATCCAACACGGTGCCGTCTTGGCATTTGGGAGGGTTGCTTGTTCCTACGGTGTTTGGGTCATAGGTTATTGTATCGTTGTCGCTTTTGCAGCGGAATGTCCACATTTCCTTGAAAAACACCTTGGGCAAAGAACCGCCACGCGCCCAAATTTCCACGTATCCGCTGGAAAGCGCCACGGTCAAATTGAGTGCGTTATCATCTGGAGGTGGAGGCTCACTTTCAAATGAAATCTCGCTCCTCTCTGGCAAATTGATTTCCACAATAGCCAATTTCTGGAAAGCAGTCATTGTCAAAAGAACTGGGATTAGCACGGTCATAAGACTCATAACCGGCAACATATCCATTTCTTTTTGCTTTTCTGCTTTTTTAAGCTGTTTTGCCATACTCATATCTCCTATACATTATGATTTAGAATAAAAAAACCAAAATTATGCAAACGAGTTGATAACTTTCAAGCTTTTCTCTTCCATTTCTTGAATAACGCGCTCAGAGAACAAACTCAAGAAACCCTGAGTCACTAGCAAGGGAATTGCAACAAACAAACCCAGCAGTGTTGTACCCATAGCTACAGAAATGCCGTTTGCAAGAGCAGCGGGACGTTCTGCAGCAGGTTTGTTAGCCACAGCATCAAAGGTTATTATCAGACCGAAAATTGTACCCGCCAAACCAAGCAATGTTGCAATGGAAGCTATAAGGGCTATAATGGATAGATAACGATTAACACGAGGTGCTTCTGTTAAGAAGGCAGCATCGCTTGCTGCAACAATCGCGTCTTTTCCTTTATCATGAACAGAAACAATAGCTCCTAGAACAGCCGCTATAGGAAGCAATGAGGTTTTGCATAGGTGTATGGCATCTTCGTATTTTTTGTCCGCTACATATCTTCCAAAATCCAAAAGGAATCTGTCGCGCCCCTTTGAAGAACGCACGTAAATGTAGAGGATTCTTTCTATGGCTATACCAACGCCGGCAAAGCCTACGAACAAGATAACCCACATGAATTGCCAACCCGCCTGAGATGGGTTAAACGAGGCAAGCGTGTTTTTTATGACGACATCCATTTTTTATACTCCTATGGTTAAGTGGATGAAAAAGTTTTTCCTGTATAAATATAGATTATTTTTTTTAAGAAAAACAATCTATATTGATTTTTTTTATTCATCAGAGTCTCCTGAAGACGAAGGTGAGGTTCCACCTCCTCTCCATTTTGCCCTTAAATTTGCCAATTCTTCCTTTAATTTGGTATTTCTGGCCTTTGCTTCCGAAGCTATCTCCTTGTAAGTCTTTAGCAGTTCCTGCGGGGTAAGGTCTTCGGACTTCTCAATTTGCGTTAAACGTGCCTTTGTTTTGTTGTAAGGATCGTCTCTGAACAAGGTGCTCGGGTCAAATTCCTTTATTGTGGTCGATAAAAGCTCGTTCTCAGAGTCTATCTTCCTCACCAAGGCGAACAAGCTGTCTGTCCATTTGTTCTTTATGCCATAATGTGCAGATGCTTTTATTCCAGCAGCGCAACGGGGCAAAGCTCCCTGCTTGGCTGTCACGCTCTTGTTCTTCAATTCCTCGCGGTAGGCTTCCAAATCTTCATGGACTGCAAAGATAGCGTCTTCTTTTGCCATGCCCTGGTCAGACATGAATTCCTTCATCATAGCAACGCTATCCGGCAGTGGAGCCTCGGCAAAGGCATTTCCCACCTCGTCAAAATTCTGACAGTCGCGGTAATACATTTCAAGATAACCATCTTGGGCAGATACCACATCAGGGTTGTAATAACCTTGTTCGCGTGCAAGGTCTATGTTTGCTTGGAACAACGGTCTTGCTTGCTCGTAGTAAGAAGGCAACTGCTGAACAACCTGTATTCTTTCCACAAATAGCTTTTCTTTATCAACTTTGCCTTTTTTATCCAAAGCTATAAGCTCCTGTGTGCGCACTTTTGCAGCCACTATAACAAATAGCTCTGCTATGCGGTTCTTGGCTCGGAATGTCCATTTTTCAGAAGCATATTCGGCAGACTTTGCATAGTGCTTTGTTGCGCCTTGCAAAATTCCCATAAGCTTTTTTATCATATCCAGTTTTGCCTTGTCGTTGCCCTTTATAGCCAAGGGGTTCATAGCTGCCTTTTCAATTTCGCCAAGCAAAAAGGCGGCTTCTGCTGCAAAAGCAGGGTCTGGATTTTTAAGCTGAACGCCGAATTTGTCGTAAATGGTAATGGTGTTCTTAAAGGCATTAACAGCCTTTGCCGTGTCTTTGGCTTCAAGATAAGCCCTACCTGTTTTGGTATAGGCGTTAATCAGCTTTTCTTTATCTGACTGGTAGTTCTTGATAAAGTTCTCGTATTCCAAAATAGCGTTCTTCCAGTCTTTGGCATTTTCGTAAGCTACAGGAATGCTATATGCAGCATCCAACGCATAAGAGCTTTTTGGATATTCGCGCACCAAATCTCTGTTGCAACGAATTGCCTCTTTTGTTTCCCTGGCATCGTCCCACGCAAGGCAAGCGTTGTAAAGCAAGGCGGGTGTTTTTTCGTGCTTGGGGAATTTCCTGAATGCAATTTCGTAGGTTTGGGCAGCAAGTTTTTTGTTAGCCTTTATGGTTACAGAATCTTTGGCAGGAATAGAATCGTAAGTTCCGCCAGCCGCAAAAATAGCATTCACAGCCATGGAGTCTTGCGGGTAATTGTCTGTTATGAATAGGTAGGCTTTTGCGGCATCAGCATATCTGCCATCTTTTTTGTAGGCAACAGCGGCACGGACAATGCCTTTGATAGCAAGCGGTGACTTGCCGTATTCTTTTGGAAGTCTCATCCACGCTTCGGCTGCTTTGGTATTCTGCCCACCGTTTTCGTAAGCAACGCCAGCTTCAAACAAAGCCTTGTCGGAGAAGTCTGCTCTAGGGAATCTTTTGACAAGTGCTATATAATGCTCTGCGCCAACCAAATGATCGCCTTTCTTAACAGCCTTTTCTGCTCGCTGGTAAAGCACGGCGGCAATAGATGTTTCAACTTCCTTAGCCGCAGTTGCAGCATTGGTATCTCTAACTCCCATGCCATTTTTGTCTGTGTATTGCTTGTAAATCCACTCAAATCTCTCTTGAGCCTCATCCAACTGATCGTCTTCCAACAAGGCTTGAGCCGTCATACGGTTTATGAGCAACGTGTATTTATGCTTTGGGAAATCCATCATCAGCTTTTTCAAAGCGTCTATAGCGGTTTTGTATTGTTTTGCATTGTAATGAACTATGGCAGCGTTGTAGGCTATTTCTGGAGCAGCAGTGTCTTTGCCGAATTTTGCCATATATCTATCAACTTGCTTAAAATAATCTTTGGTTTCTGGCAAGCCATAAGCTTTAGCTGTGTCTCCGCCTGCTTTGCCTTTGATTGCGGCTTCGCGAGCGCTGTTCATAGCGAGCACTGCGTTGTAGCCTGCATCGCTCTTAGATAGCACAACGCCAAGGTTTTGTGGCCTGCGGCCATAACGGGTGGTATCTGCATCAACTATCCAGTTATACTGTTCTGCTTGTTTTTTGTGTTGGTCAAGTTCTTGGTAAACAAGAGCCATATTCATGTGAACTTGGTATTCACGCCAATCCGGTTCGTTTTTATAGCGAGAAATAAAATTCTCGTAGTGTTGGATTGCTTCTGCATATTTCTTTTTGGCACCCTCGGTATCGCCTTTTTTCTTCATTTCGGCAGCCTGAGCGTGCATAAAGGTTGGAATTTCAAGCATTGACCTGCGCATTGCATCGTCTGCAGACTTAACGCTCTCAGGATACATGCTGTTCTTTTTATACCAAGCAGAATTGCGGTCGTAGCGTTTTGCTACCTTGAATCTCTGTTCCTGAGCTTTGTCCGGTTTTTGCTGCAAAAGGTAAATATCAACCATAGCCAAATCTGCAAGAGGAGCATCTATGTAGGTTGGGTTTGTTTCTATCAAGAAGTCAAACGCCTTTATCGCTTGGTCGTGACGATCGTGGTCTTTTGCTTTTTGACCTATGCGGTAATAAAGAGAATCTTTATACGGAACCTTTTTTGACTTTATGAATTTGTCTGCCACTTTAACGCCATCGTCCAAATCGGAGAATGAGGTTGCCATATAGTCCATAGCTTCAACGCGCATATCCTTTATGTATTTGCCTTTGTCTGCGCCGTCTATATATGACCAAAATTCCTGAGCGGCTCTTTCGTAATCTGCTTGATTGTAATAACATTCCGCCAAATGGTATTGAGCATAAGCGGCTTCTTTCTTTTCTCTAGCATTATTGGTGGGAATATTCGTGATTTTTTCGTAAGCCTTTATGGCATCTGCCCATTTATTGGTGTTATAGTAATATTCACCTATACGAAGCCATGCGCCAGAAGCCAAAGTGTGGTTGGGGTATTTTGAAACCAAAGTTTTGCGAAGGTCAAGAGCCTGTTTTACCTCGCCCTTGGATTCCAAAATAAATGATGCCTGAAACAACATACTGGGTGCAGTTGAGCCATCTGGGAAATATTTTACGTAGTCCAAGAAAATGGGCAAAGAACCATCGTGGTTGATTTTCGGCGGAGTGCTGGTTTTGGAGCATTGCGGATATTTTTTCACGTTGTTATCACGGTCTGCGCACCATTGCACAAGTTCTTCGTACTTATTTTGCTCACCGGTGAAATTATATTCTTCCAGTTTGAAAAGCTCCTGCCCCCATTGCTGAAGTATTGTGGCGCAGTTGGGATCTTTCTTTTTTTCGTTTGAGCGGCAGTTGCGAGTATTGGATTGGTCTTCCCATTTTTTAACGGCTGTTTCAAGGTCGCCACCGCTAGAAATGTTGCCTGCTCGGCAAGCCTGCTCGGCTTTGGCTTTTTGAGTTTTAAAATCATCGGCGCACTTGGCATACCCAGAAGCACCTTTGCCCATTTTCACGCATTTCTCACGAAGAGTTGAAGCCTTGGCTGTTTCTGCGTCACATCCACCCTTGGGAGGAGCGGCATTAGCAGCAGCCACTAACACCAAAGTTCCAAAAAAGATCGCTTTTAAATTCATAATTTTCATTTCCCTTTTCCTGTTTATTCCAAATCATCCAAATCGTCAAGACCGCCGCCGCCACTGCCGCCACCGGCATCTTTCGGCATTTGAGCGATTTTTGAAGAAACAACGGCGCTAGTCAAACCAGCATCACGCCCAACTCTCTCTCTGCTCGCTTCAAAACGGTCGCTTTGAATAACTCTCTGCTGGAAATCCGCAAAATTTTCAATTTCACGATTTGCCTTTTCAAAATCGGGACGCAGAGCCGCGCGTTTCTGCTCAACTCTAGGAGTTGGAAGCTGCCTAGCCAAATCCAAAGCGCGAACTTGAACGCTATCAAAATGCTCTTTCATATTATCGTAAGCGACCTTTGCGCTGTCTTTTTGCGACTTTGTAATAGTTGGATTCTTTGTTAGCGCTATAGCTTTGCTCAGGTTTTTATCTGCTGCCCTTAGCTGACCTTCCAAATAGTCGCAATAGCCTTCAACAAGGTAGGCTTCCGAAACCAAGTATGAATTTGGGCGGTTCTTTATTATCCAAGTTGTAAAGGGCCTGGCATTTTTGGTGTCGCGAACCTTTAAGAAGCTCCAAGCAAGCGCAAGAGCGGCTTCTTCGTAGAACGGAGAATTGATGTTGGTGACTTGACCATAGAGCTTGGCGGCTTCGGGCAGTCCATCTTTCTCTGCAAAATAAATGTGCCCGAGTTTTATTTTTGCAGCATCTTGCAAATCTTTTTCTGACTGGTTAGAAGGCTGCTGGGTTATTATATCGCTGAACGAACCTTTTGCCTCTTCCC
>Ga0268262_10001927_pt1 | contig 24664 bp, 30 predicted proteins | sample TergutNc150P3_FD_190354 | JGI IMG/M metagenome (GOLD analysis project Ga0268262, IMG submission 190354) | Nasutitermes corniger P3 segment gut microbial community from laboratory colony in Florida, USA - Nc150 P3 (SPAdes) (version 2) | ecosystem: Host-associated > Arthropoda: Insects >...
TTTCGCCAGTTCAAAGACCTGTTCCAAGTGCGGGCACAAACTGGACGAACTGCCGCTGTCTATACGCAAGTGGCAGTGCCCAAGCTGCAATACGGAACATGACCGCGACATAAACGCCGCTGTTAATTTGAGGAATCTGGCCGTGAGTTCCACGGTTACAGCCTGTGGAGAGGGGAGCGCTGGCTCTGGCCGCAAGGCCGGAGCGAAACTGCCCTCTGTGAAGCAGGAAACCAACAGTAGATTTAATCAGAAATGATTGGGTCTGCATAGGTTTGGTAGAACGGGATGTTAATGTGACATACAAGGGCAAGGATAAATACGAAACAAAAATTGGTGAGGGCGGGAGGGCCGTTGTGGAACGCCACAATACAGACCACGGTAAGCCCAAAAAACATTCAAACCCACATGACCATGAAATAAAGTGGGACAAAAACGGTCATCCGCAGTACAGTGACCCTATCAATTACACGGACAACAAGAAACCGCCCAAACTATAGGAGGCAACATGGCAATCTTTTACGACACCCCTGAAAATTTCAAGAGCGAGGATGAGTTCATAGACTGCTTCAACCGAGGGTGCGAGGCACAATTTGACTATGATGGCAAAAGCTATTCGGTTGGATTCGCCCAAGAGCGCCGATTCGGCATCTGCGAGGCTTACCATGAAGAAAATGAAACCTGTTACGACACCGCTGAGGCATTGCTGGATCATCCCATTGGCAATAAACGCCTTCGCGACATCCTGCGGGATATGGAAGTTACAGAGAGGACTGTTTACTAGACGGCGAAATTTCTTGGGAGCGGGCTTGGTTCTAGGACACAACCACCGGGGGGCGCAGGCCCCCACAACTAACGGAGAACGCCATGCTAACCAAACCCGCAGAAATACGAGAATACGCGCTGATGAAAGAATACGGGATAGAGCCCGAAGAGCCTAAAAAGAGGGCGCCAAAGGCCAAGGGGTAGAGAACAATGCCTGACCCAAACATAAAACAAGACATCTTGCGCCTCGAAAACGAATTGCAGGCGCTGAAAAATAAGGAACGGGAGCAAATAGACGCGGAACTGAACGAAACAGAAACCATAGCCGCCGAATTTGAAGTGCCGACAGGGGAATCCTGCTCAAAAATAATTGAACACAGCACCAAAGCATGCCCCTACATCGCCTATTCCAGCGGGAACCGAGGGGCTGGATACTATTACTGCGGGTTGTTCCTGGAACAACTTGAAAGGGCAGGTTACTCAGGATTCGACGGGCAGGGTTTCCATATATGGCACAAATGCGACAAGTGCAAAAGCGCAAGGCTCAACGCGCCTAGAGCTGCGATGGCCCTCTAAATTTTACACTTGCTTTGGCACTGGACGGGCCAAAAAAAGCTAGTCGTCCGCGTCAATCGCCATAGCGATGGCGCTCACTTTCCGCGCCAGGCCGTCCAGCGCCGCGGCCAGCCCCGCCGCCTCGCTGCGGCACTCCTTGCCCACGATGAGGGCCGCCCTGTAGCCCTCCAGCGTCTCCGCCAGCGAGTATAGCTCGCCCACCCTGCTCTTCGCCTCGCTCATGGCTTCGCCCCCTCTCCGTCCTGCACCAGCCTGATGCGGCCCAGCAGCTCCACGAGGGCGGACACCGAGACCTCTGGCTTGGCAACGATGGGCGTGGCCGACACATCCAGCGCGGCGGTTTCAGGCGTTGGATGGGTTCCAGCATTCCGAATGGCTGGAAGTGCCTCGCCCGCGAGCCAGATGCGGAAGCGCTTGGCCTCCGGCCTCCGGCTCCTAGAGATTAGGGCGTACAGCCCCATTTTTTTACACTTGCTTTGGCACTGGCCTCCAGCCGCCCCAAAATGCCCCAGAAACGCCCTGGACGTTTTTTGGCTACCCAACTCGCCCCAAGCCCCCCATCTCAAAACGTGGGGCAAATTAAACGGGGTTTGAACGCTATTGGATCATTGGGGGCTTTTGCCTGAGCGTCCAAAGCTTCCAAAGGCCACACGGTTCCACTAGCGCCCCTTATCAAAAGGAATATTTCCAGCAACGGGAGATGATTTCTAAAACGCTTTTGTGGGATTCGCCATAGCCATTTTGATGTTTCAGGTATGGCAACCATAACTATTTTTCGCACTGGCAGGCACGTGGCGAGCAGCGGGCAGAGCATTGAGTTCTCCGCCGCCGACATGGAGGCCTGCGTCAAGTCTTACGACCCGAAGCTCCACGAGGCTCCGATAGTCGTGGGGCACCCAAGGGCCGACGCCCCGGCGTACGGCTGGATAGATTCGCTGTCCTTCGCGGACGGCCAACTCAGCGCCGAGCCGCACCAAGTGGACGCTGAATTCCAGGAACTGGTGAAGCAGGGCCGCTTCAAGAAGGTCTCGGCCAGCTTCTACCTGCCTGACTCCCCTCAGAACCCCGTGCCAGGCACATACTACCTGCGCCACGTGGGGTTCCTTGGGGCGCAGCCACCCGCAGTCAAGGGGCTCAAGGCCGCTTCCTTCGGCGAGGCCGATGCTGGCGTGATTGAGTTCGGCGACTGGGGCGACACGGCCGCGTCCAAGCTCTTCTATGGCCTGCGCGAGTTCCTCATAGACAAGTTCGGGATGGAGGATGCCGACAAGGCCCTGCCCGGCTATCTATTGGACTCGCTGGACGACTTCGCGAGGAAGCCGGAAGATGAGGCCGAACCAGAGCCATCCTATTCGGAGCCAAAACCAGAGCCAGCGCCTGAGCCAAGCGCCGAGTTTGTTGAGGCCAAGGCGCAGCTTGACGCGAGGGCGGCAGAGCTGGCCGCCAAAGAGGCCGAACTAGCCACCCAAGCGGCAGCCGCCAGGCGGCGCGAAATGGTGGCTTTCTGCGAAGACCTGACTAAATCCGGCAGGGTTCCGCCAAACCAGGCGCCCGCGCTGGTGGAATTTATGATGCAGCTTGGCGAGGGCAATGCCGTTGAGTTCGCCGAGGGCAAGGCGGAAACGCCGCTGAGCTGGCTGAAGGGCTTTTTGCAGGCCCTGCCCAAGCAGGTCGAGTTCTCCGAGCAGCTGAAGCCGGAGCCGGCCGCGCAGCCGACAACCATCGTATTCGCCCCCGCGCCAGGCTTCACCGCCAGCGCGGACAAGCTGGAGGCACACGCAAAAGCAAAGGCCTACCAAGAGGCCCACCCAGGAACCGATTTCATTCAGGCCGTCAAGGCCGTTGGAAATGACCTCTAAAGGCGCGAACGCGCAAAGAGGCGCGAGTGAAATGAAGCGAGCCCGCGCGGTTTTCGCGGGGGAGCGGATATGGAGCGCTGCGCCTCGCCTGGCGACACCAACCAACATTCCAATCTTTTAAGGGGCAAGAATGAGCCAAAACATATCAATCTTCTCGCTGGCGGTGACGCTGGCGGAGCCAGTGGACGCCCACACCTTCGTCGGCTACGGCGGGGATCGCGGGGGGGCCATCCTCGGCGTGGCGCAGTTCGGCGGCAAAGCGGGCGACGTGGTGACAGTGGACGTGCTCGGCACGGCCCAGCTGCTGCTTTCCAGCGCCGTCGGAGTCGGCGATGCACTGTTCGGCTCAGCCGATGGCACTGGCATTGGGGCGGGTCCCCACACCGGCTCCGCCCCCCTCGCCAGGGCCCTGCAGGCTGGCAACGAGGGCGACGTCATCGAAGTCCTTTTGATACCCAACTAACCAAGGAGAAAGAAAAATGGCGATGAATCTGAAAGAAACGCGGGCGATAGACCCAATCCTGACCGAGGTGGTGCAGGGCTACAGAGAAACTGGGCTGGTCGGCGAGGCGCTGTTCCCAAGGGTGCCCGTCACGGCGAGCGGAGGGCGCATACTGGCCTTTGGCAAAGAGAGCTTCCAGCGCTACAACACGCTGCGGGCCCCAGGCGCCGCCACCAAGCGCATCACGTTTGGCTACCTAGACGAGCCCTACGCCCTCAGCATCCATTCGATAGAGGCGCTGGTGCCCCGCGAGATGCAGAGGGACGCGAAAGAGGTTCCAAACATAGACTTGGCCTCGCGCTCCACCAAGCTGGTGATGAGCGTGCTGCTGAAGGAACTGGAGGCTGAGCAGGCAGCCCAGGGCACCAACCCCGCAAACTATGACGACGACCACAAAGAGGAACTCACGGGCGCACAGAAGTGGAGCGAGGTGACCAGCAAACCCACAGAGGACATAGAGGACGCCAAGGAGGCGATACGCAAGACCGTCGGCGTCAGGCCCAATGTCATGCTGCTCTCCCCCGAGGCCTACAGGGCCCTCAAGCTGCACCCGACCATCATAGACCGCTACAAGTACACCACGCACGAGGTGATGACGACATCCCTCATGCAGGCGCACTTTGAGATATCCAAGATCGTGGTCGGCGACGGCATCTGGGCGGACGCCAAGGGCAAGTTCAAGGACACCTGGAGCAACTGCGCCATCCTCGCCTACGTGCCGCCAATCCCCAATTCGATGGAGGAGCCTTCCTACGGCTACACCTACACGATGGAGGGGCACCCCCTCACAGAGGAGCCATACTACGAGGACAACATCAAGTCGCACGTCTATGGCGTGTCCTTCGAGTGCGCCCCCGTAATCGCGGGGATGCAAGCCGGGTTCCTCTTCACGGGCGTGAAGTGACGGACGCAGAGTTGTCGAGGCAACAGGATCGCGGACACACGCGGGAAAGGAATGGACAATGGACAATGGCGGATGCGGCTATCGCCGCGCCCCCGCTTAAAAAATGCCGCGCCCGCAAGGGCGCCGCCATGATTGTCAATTGTCAACTGTCAATTGTCAATTGCTCTGGCTGGGGTGCATGATGGCGTACGCATCCCCATCGGACGTGCTGAAGCGCTATCCCAACTCGCGGATAGCGGAGGTGACGGACAAGGAGGGCGAGAAGGTGCAGAACGCTAGGGTCAAAGTGGCAGTGGAGGATGCATCCGCCGAGATAGATTCCTACCTTGGCAAGGTCTGCAAGCTGCCGCTGCCACAGCCCCCGCCCGTCCTGAAAAGGCTGGCGGTTGACATAGCCGTCTATCGCCTGATGTCGCTGCTCCCCAAGGAGAGCGTGGAGGACGCGAGGCGGCGCTACGAGGACGCAATCAAGTGGCTGGAGGCTTTAGTCGAAGGCGAAATCCAACTGGACGGAGCCGAACAGGCCTCGACAGGCACGGGGCGCGTTAGCTTTGCCGCTGGCAGCCGGGTCTTTGACGAGGCGGGGCTGAAAGGGTTCCTGTGATCAAGGAAGTCGAAGACGCCCTTGTCGAAAAGGTCAAGGAACTGATAGAGCCGCTCGGCATCAAGGTCGAGCCTTTCCCCGACAACCCCGACAACTACGTGGTGACGCACCCCAAAGGCGCAGTGCTGGTGATAAACAAGGGCGGCAGCTACAAGGCCCCCGAGACAACCAGTAAGCACGTCCAGAAGCGTGTGCTCGCGTTTGACCTCATCGTGATGGTGAAGAACCTTAGGCAGCACCAAGGGGCCTACGAAGTCATAGACGCGCTGGCAAATGGCATTGCGGGGTGGAAGTCGCCCCATTCGATTTACGGGGCCAGGCTGGAGCGCGAGGCGTTCATTGACCGCAGCGCGTCCGTCTGGACGTGGAATTTGACAATCGCAGTGCCAACCTACTTGATTCCGTTTCAATCCACGCGCCCTGCGGACACGACAATAACCAAGATAACAGCAGCAACCAGAGACACCAACGATTCCGTGGTGGTGGGGCATGGATAGCACGTTCCCGGCGATACCCACCGTGTTCCATCGTGCCGATTGGACAACCTCAGTGGACGGGGGCCGCTGCGCTGTGGTATTCGCCCGGCGCATAACTTACGTGCTCGGGGGCATGGGCCTAGCGCTTGGTTCGCTTCTCGCCGGTTCGTGGAGCCCTTGCATCCCATTAACTGGGGGGCTGCTCTGTGCCCGCTCACTGCGCTCGCGGATACTGCCGCGTGCCCCCCAGACCCCCAAGTGACACCGACCAACAACCAGATTTTTTGAGGAGAAAACATGGCAAGACAGACTAAGACAAACAAGGCCCCCGCGCCCAAGCCGGAGCCGCCCATTGACTATAACAGTGCAGTCAGGGTGGAGCTGGCGCAGGCCATCGGGACAGTGGCAGAGTGCAACAACGAACTGGCGCAGGCCATCGGGACAGTGGCAGAGTGCAACAACGAACTGGCGCAGGCAATAAGGGAGATGTTTCAATCCACGCGCCCAGACAGCGCGACAGACGAATCATAGCACAGGAGACGCAGGATGGCGAAAACTAAATTCATTTATAAAGGCGCGGCGCAGGTCATAAGTCTGCCCGGGAAGGACGCAGATGGCAAGGACGCAAGCGTGGACATAGCGCTGTGGCCCGGCAGAGAAGTGGAACTGGACGGCTCCATCTCCTACGTCAAGAGCCTCATCGCAAGGGGGATGCTGGTTTCAGCCCACGCGCTCGAACAGGCGCGGCAAGCCAACAACATCACGGCCACGGCTGGCTGGCAACAGCCCCAGCCCACAGACGCTCCGGCTGAGGGCGAAGCGAACCCCCACCGGGACGGCGGCAGAAAGAGGGGAGGCAACTAATGGCGGGCTATCACCACGGAATTGAGATAAAGGAGACCCTGGCTGGCGTGAGGGGGGTCAACGAGCCGCCCACCGCAGTCGTGGGGCTCATCGGCACGGCGCCGACCTTCCTGAGCAGCGCGGACCCCGGCGACAAGCCCCGCCTCGTCAACAGCGACAAGGTGGCCGCCGCCTTCGGGCCAGACCTGCCGGGCTACACCATACCCAACGCCCTGAACGCCATCATGGACTATGGCACGGCGCGGGTCGTCACCATCAACGTCTTCGACCCCGAGAGGCACAAGACCAATGTCGAGTCCGAGCCTGTCACGCTTGACGGCAGCGGGCGGGGCCAGCTCGCCAACATGGGCGTCATCGGCGCGACGCTGGTCTCTGACAGCCGCGAGCTGACCGAGGGCACGGACTACAAGCTGGACAGGGCCTATGGCGTCGTCACCCGCGTCAAGGGCGGCTCGCTGCCGGCCAACGCCGCAATCACGGCCACATACGAGTACGGCGACCCAAGCAAAGTCACCAGCGCGGACATAATCGGCGCGGTTGACGAGGCGGGGCTGCGGTCCGGCATGCAGGCATTTGGCGACGTCTCGAACAGGCTGGGCTACAAGCCGAGGATTCTCTTGGCGCCCGGCCATACATTCGGCACCAGCGTGGCCACGGCGCAGCTCTCCCTGGCCGAGAGGCTGAGGGCGCAGGCATACATGGACGTGCCCTACGGCGCGACAATCCAGCAGGTCATTGAGGGGCGGGGCCCGGACGGGATCATCAACCTTGGCACCAGCTCGGCGAGGGCCGTGCTGTGCTTCCCAAGGGTGGAAGTCATGGACAGGCGCACTTCGCTGCCCGTCTTCGAGCCTATGAGCCAGAACCTGGCCGGGCTGGCATGCCACATAGACGCGACAGAGAACTACTGGACGTCGCCCAGCAACCACGAGTTCAGGCGCGTCCAAGCACTTGAAACCCCAATCCAGTGGGACATCAGCGACCCCAACTGCGAGGCCAACCTGCTCAACGAGGTGGGCATCGTGACTGTCGTGAGGCCCTTCGGCAAGGGGTTCCAGGCATGCGGCAACCGCTCTGCGGCGTGGCCCAGCGAAACCCACCCCATCAACTTCATCAACGTGCGTGTGGTGGCAGACCATTTGCAGACATGTGTCGAGCGCATAATGCTGGCCTACATGGACAGGCAGATGACCAAGCCCGTGCTAAGGGCGGCAAGGGAGGACGTGCTGGCCCTCATAAGGAGCCTCGCGAGGCAGGGCGCCCTGCTGGGCGGCAGCTTCGAGTGGCCCGAGGCAGACAACCCGGTGTCCGAGCTTTCCCTCGGCCACGTGTTCTACGAACTCAGCTTCCTGCCGACGCTGCCCATTGACAAGATAACCATCAGGGCGTCCATCGACACGAAGTGGCTCAACATGCTTTACGGAAGCTAAGGAGGCGGCATGGCGTTTCAATCCACGCGCCCTAGCGGGCGCGACAATCTACAAACTGCAAACCGCCAACATTTACCTGTTTCAATCCACGCGCAGCAGATGCGCGACAACGCAATCATAACGTAGGAGTGGGCCAATGTCCAACGTCTATAAGTTACACTCGGCAAATATCTATTTGAACGGCAGCAACATGCCGCACGTGGCGTCGGAGATAACCCTCCCCGCCGTCAAGCACAAGATGGCCACCCACGCGCCGACCGCCTTGCGGTTCTCATTCGAGATACCGATGGGCGTGGAGCCGATGGAGCTGAAGATCAAGGGCGACTTCGACCCCGCCTTTGTCGCCGCCGCGATGGACACGGCGCACACCCACAGCATACAGATATACTCCGACCTCGCCGAGTACGACGACGCCAACGGGCGCACCAGCGAGAAGCAGGTGGTGGCCTACATGAACGTAATGTTCAAGGAGACGACCTTTGGGGCCCTGAAGAACAACGAGCCGGTGGAGATGGACTTCGCGGCCAGCGTCCTGACATACAAGCTGGAAGTCGAGGGCGTGACGATCTATGACCTGCAAGCGGTAGACAACGGGCACGAGGTGCTGGGCACCAACCTCAACGCCACAAACAACGAAGTGATCGCAAGATAAGATAGGAGACAGGGCATGGAACTCGAAACGACAAACCATGGCGAACAGCGCCTAGAAGTGATAAACCTTAGCGAGCAGCCCAAGGTGAAGACTGGCGAGAACGGGCTGCCCCAAGTCAGGCTGAACGACGGCCGGGTGGCGCAGTTCACGCGCAAGCCGAAAGGCAGGGATTCGGAGGTGGCCATAGACCATGCGGGGAGGAAGCAGAACAACATCCGCACGACCGCCATCCTGCTCTCCCGCATCCTCACCATAGACGGCGCCCCGGCCAACCCAGACCAGTTGCTTGACCTTGACTTGGACGACCTGAACGTGCTGGGGGAGAACCTGCCGGGTTTTTAGTAGCCTTTGACGACCTGACCCTCCTCAGGTTGGCAAAGGCCACCGGCCTGAGCCTAAGAGAAGTCCTTGAAATGGACTGCGACGACCTCCAGAGGTGGGTGAGGGCCGCCGAGGAGTTGGAGCGGAAGGAGGCGCATGCCCGACCTCAATGTTGACCTTGCATTTAGGCTGATTGACGAAATCACCGCGCCGCTGCAGAAGCTGGCAGACAAACTGGGCGGACTCGAAGGCAGCGGCAAAGCCGCCAGCGGCGAGCTGTCCGGCATCGGCAGGGCCTCCGCGCAGATAAACAAAGCGTCGGGCGCATGCGCCAAGGCCACCGCCTCGGCTAGGGCCTGGGCCAGAGCCAATGCCCTGATACCAGGGCAGTACGGCAAGATAGGCTCGGAGTCCGCCCCCGCCGTGAAGAAGGTCGCGGACGCGATGGAGGGAGTGGCGGGAAAGACCAAGGAAGCTACAGGCGACGTCCACGATCTCGCAGACGAGTTCCGGAAGCTGCAGGATGCCGCAAGAGTCAAGGTGGCAGCAAAAATCGAAGGGGCCGAGAAGCTCAAAGAACTCAGGGCTGGCTCCATGTCGGCCATGAAGCTCGGCGCGGGCATGTCCGCAGCCGGGGGCGGGATACTCGGCGGCTTCGCAATGGCCGCCAGCACCGCCATGGACCAAAAGGCGGCGATGGCGCAGATGAGGGCCCAGACGCTGGAGGCCGATGGGAGCAGCGTCATGGACAGGCTGGCCCCGGCGGTGGACAAGCTGGTTGGATTCAAGAGCAGGGCGGACATGACGGAGATGGCCTTCGGCATGCACCAGGCAGGGGCATCGGAGGCGGACATCAAGGGCGGGGGGCTGCAAGCGGCGCGGCGCATAGCCGTTGTCGGCAAGATGGACAACGCGGATGCTGGCCAGCAGTTGGCCGCCTTGGCGCAGAATGCCGGGGCCAAGGACTACGGGGCTCTGGCGGACATAGTCGCCAAGACCCAGCACGGCACGGGCAAGGGGATGGGCGAGACGATGGCGGCCATGACCTCCATAGCATCGAAGGGTGCGAACCTTGGGATGTCGGGGGACAGCTTCATCAAGGAAATATCCAAGACGCTGACTGGCCTCATGGCGGTCAACGTTGACAACGGCGAATCGGTCGTGCAGGGCGTGATGGACGCGCTGCCCCGCCTCGGCGAGAAGCAGAAGCACGGGGGCGGCTGGCGCACGGAAGAGACAAAGGGCATTATGTCGAAATTCGGCCTGGGGAACCTGACAGACCAGCTATTCGACAAAGAGGGCAACCTATTGGGCAAGGATGGGGGCGAGCAGTGGGGCAACGTCATGTCGGTACTCGACTCCATCACCTCAGCCAAGGACGCTGGCGGCCAAGGCATCGGCGACAAAGACAAGTCCATACTCCTCAAGGAGCTGTTCGGCGAGGGCGCGGCTGCGGGGCTGATGAAGTTCGACCTCGGCGCGATGAACGACGCCAACGAGAAACTGGCCAAGATGGCCGACATCCAACAGAGGGAGAACGCGATACTCGAAGAGACGTCCAGCAAGTGGCAGGCCATGAAAAACGCTGGCTCAGGTGCGCTGGGGGCCATCGGCGAAAAGGTCTTGGTGGTCGCGGGGCCGCTGATTGAAATGCTGACGTCCGTCATCGGGTGGATAACCGAATGGACGACCAACAACCCCGTGCTGTCGGGGACGATATTCGCGGTGGTCGGGGTATTGGGCGGCCTGCTGGCCGTGGGCGGGGCGCTCATAGGGACTGTCGGCATGCTGGGCAGCGCACTGAGCAACGCCCAGAAGGGCCTCGACATAATGGGCAACGGGCTGCCCATGCTTAAAAACGGGCTTACGCTCCTCAAGGGGAACTTCTTGGGGGCAGCGGCCACGGCGTGGTCTTTCGCGGCTGCGCTGCTGGCCAACCCCATAACGTGGATAGTCGTGGGCATAGCGGCTCTGGCCGTTGGCGCATACATGCTCATCAAGCACTGGGACAAGGTCAAGGCGTTCTTTGCGGGGCTGTGGGATTGGCTGACGGAACTGTGGAACATGATCCCAGGCTGGCTCCAGTGGTTCTTCCCCTTCATCAAAATCCCCGTCCTGATAGTTCAGAACTGGGACAAGATAAAGGGCTTCTTCAAAGACACTTGGGACTGGCTGGTGGGCCTCTGGGACCAGATGCCGGGCTGGCTCCAGTGGTTCTTCCCCTTCATCAAAATCCCCGCGCTGATAGTCTCCAACTGGGACACCATAAAGGGCTTCTTCAAGTCGGCGTGGGACTGGCTGACCGGGCTGTGGAACAAGATACCGGGCTGGATGCAGTGGTTCTTCCCCCTCATCAAGATTCCGCAGCTCATCATTGAAAACTGGGAGAAGGTCAAGAACTTCTTCAAGGGCATCGGCGACTGGATAAGCAAGCCATTCAAGAGCAAAGAGGTCAAGGATGTCGTTGACGCGGCCAAGGGGCCGGAAGTGCCCGGCGCCGAGAAGGCCGGGGCCATCGCCAAAGCCGGCCAAGTCAAGAATGGCGACAAAAACGGACAGTTGGGCGGCCTGGCCTCCAGCGACGCCGACCTCGAAAAGATGATGAACCCAGGCGGCGCAAAGATGGACTGGGGCGGCCAGAAGGCGGACGCCAAAGACAAGAAGGGCGGCGAGGCCGGGGCCGTCAGCATCGTCATCCACTACGAACCCAAGATGGAGTTCAAGGGCGACGTCAAAGAGTCCGACGTAAATTGGTTCAAGAAGCAATTAGAGCAGCACAAAGAGGACATAGCTAGGATGGTCAGGCAGCAGTTTGACGCTGACGGAAGGTGGGCGGCAGCGAGATGATGCCATCGGACGTAAAAGGGCTGTTCAAGGGGCCGCCAACTCTGGCCAAGGCGCTGGACGCGGCGGCGATGACCCGCGTCCGCTTCAGGGAGACGGGCCCCGTGCTGCTCCAAGTCGCCCCGCAGTTCGCAGTCCAGGCATTGAGGCTGGTGGCGGAGGCCGTCAAGAACGCCAGCGGGATGATGGAGGTGCTCGCCATCGTGTCGCCCGCAAACATTAAGATAGGCGAGGCGCTGGCGGTGGAGGACAGGAACAGGGCCCTGCCAGCACCTTACGAAGTCGCGGGCCCGCCAGGCCCACCCTCGCCCCAAGTCTGGGGCAGCCTGGGCGACATAGAGTTCGGCATCCTGGAGAGCCCCACCAGTTTTGGCGGCAAGGACGCCGTCAACTACGCCCAGCATGCAATCATAGGCGAAAAGCCGAGGCTCCAGTACACGGGTGCCAAGCTCCAGACGCTGGCCATAAAAGTTTACTGGCACAGCAGCTTTGAAGAGGACATCGAAGCGAAGCTGGAGAAGCTGCACATAGCCATGCGCGACAGGAAAGTCCTCGCCCTCGTGGTTGGCAAGAGCACCGTTGGCAGCGTGTACGCAAAAGACTGGGTTATAGCGGACATTGACCGCTCTGTCGAAAAATTCAGGCACGACGGCTCCATCATGGCAATGGAGGCCACAGTGAACCTGCTGGAGTGGGTGGCGGACCCTGAACTGGAGACCACGGAGAACAAAGGCAAAGCGCTGACGCAGCCCCCGGCGAAAAAGCCAACGCCAGCACAGCAGTCGCGGGCCCAGCTGAACCCAAAGACGGGGGACTATGAGAAAGACGGTCAAGTGATAAAGAGGCGGGCATGAAGCCCATCGAATACAGCGAATACCTGACGCACAACACCAAGAACGGTGACAGGTGGGATCTGCTGGCGTTTGATTACTATGGCACAGCCTTTGCGACAGAAATACTGCTGGAGGCCAACCCCGCGCTGACGCTCACAGGGGGGCGGGCCCTGCCCGATTCCCCCCCTGGCCCCCCGCCGCTCCAGGGCGGAGTGAATCCGCCCTTCGCGGCCTCCTCCCAGCTCGCGGTTCTGCCCGCCGGGCTGACGCTGGTGGTGCCGATCCTGTCCCCGGATGACCTGAAGCCAGAGGAAGAGGGGCCGGTCCCGTGGAGATAAAAACGTTGAAAAATGCAACGCTGGAAGCGCAAAAAACAACAATCTGGGGGGCGTGATGTCCGAGGACGCCAAAAGAGTCGCTGGCATCTTTGCCCAAGTCTGGCTCGACCACGAGGACATCTCCGTCAAGATAAGCCCTTACCTGACCAGCCTCGAATATAGCGATGACATTGACGGCGACAAGGGCGACAAGATAGTCGTCAAGCTGAAGGACACCGACGATGGGCTTTTCCAAAGCAAGTACTATCCCAAGAAAGGCTCCGCGCTGCGCTTCGAGTTCGGCTTCGACACACAAGAGCGCGAGGCGGTGTTCCGCTCGGAGCACGGCTTCGAGATAGACGAGATCGCCATATCGTGGCCCGACACAGTGAGCTGGACGGCAAACAGCAACAAGCCAGCGGGGGCAATCCACACACGGAAAAGCAAACAATGGGAGAACACCACGCTGGGCGGCATAGCAAACGCCATCGCCGGGGCCAACGGCATCCTCTGCATCTTTCACGGCCAGTCACCCAACATTCCTTACATTTCCCAGACGCACGAGTCCGACTACAAGTTCATCAAGCGGCTGGCCGAGCAGTACGGCCTGGCAGCCTCGCTCAAGGGGGCCAAGGGCGGCCTGACTCTGGTGGTGGCTGACCCAAGGGAGCCGCTAGGCTCTTTGCAATTCGAGATCAATCGGGAGTCTGTGACTAACTTCTCGTTCTCCGACAAAGCAATAAAAGGCAAAGCCGGGGGCCAGTCCACATACTGGGCCGCCGACAAAAAAAAGGAAGTGGCGGTGGGCACCGCCGGGGACGGCGACGGGCATGTCATCCGGACCGTGGCCGTCCAGCAGTCGCCGGAAGCGCACATACAGGGGACGAGCGGTGACGCAAAGAAGAACGAGAACACAAACACCCTGACCCTGCCCGGCAACCCGCGCCTTTTGGCGGGCGTTCTGGTAAACTTGACGGGCTGGTGGCGCAACGACGGGGAATGGCTCATCATGAAGAGCAAGCACACGCTGGACGTGGCCAGCGGCTACAAAACGACAGTCGAGCTAAGGAGGCACAAGTGAAAATGATTCTGCCATTGGTTATTTGGCTATGCGCCCTGCCTTGCCGGGGCCAGCTGTGGACAAACATCGAAACGGCTAGGCAGGCCGCAGAAGAGGCGCGGTCGAGCATCTACCTGATGACTGACAGCGCGTACGACCTCAGCAGCGTCTCCGACCACGCCAGAAAGGGCGTGAAGCTGAAGATACTCATTGACATCGGGGCGGCCAAGAGGAGCAGGGACGGCTTGCTGAGGAGCCTATTGAACAGGGGCGCAGTCATCTGGGTCGCCAAAAAATCGGGGCCTGACGGAACCGTGATGGTGGTTGACGGTGAATACGTTTTGGACGTCCCCAACAAGGTTTCGACAAGGGACAGGTCGCTGGCCGAGGACTACATCAAGAAATGGCACAACGAGGTTTCGCCCGACTGGGTCATACCCTGCAAGTAGGCCCCAGATTTTACATTTGGTTTGGCACTGGGCAAAACAATTTTTGTACTAGCGTGGCATCCTGCGAAAAGCCGTTACTAGAATGGCATTTGATACTGCGTTGAGCTGGTTCTTCCATTAGTCCATCTCTAGTTCCGGCTGGTCTGGGGCCTGTTCCCATTGTGGAGCGGATCGCGCAAGCGGCTCACAGATATGGAATGCCGCGCCTTTTGGGGCATTCGCCCCTTCAGAGATTTTTTACACTTGCTTTGGCACTTATTTGGTACAATTTTCTGAGATGCGGCTGTCCGCCTATCTTTTGGGGGCGCGTATGGCCAAGGTAATGACAGAGGAAACCATCAAGGCCTGGATAGCAGGCGGTAAAGTCATAGAGTACGCCGATGCAGGAAGCGCGGAGGGAATCAAATACGACTTCCACCTTGGAAGGATGTTTTTGAAGGCGCATTTTGGCCGCCCAGTAAACTTCGATGATTTGTCCAATGAAGAAAGAAGGCATGCCATCATTAAGCCCGGCGAGGTCGTCTATGTGCTGACCCAAGAAAAGCTAACCCTTCCGGACAACACATTCGTCCAGCTGAGCGCAAAGCGTAAGATGAGCCACCTTGGCATCCAGCTTTTGGGTGGCTTGACCATCGACCCAGGCTACAAGGGCCACCTACTGTTCGGTCTGTGCAACTTGTCCTCAACGGATTTCACGCTGATGCCCGGCAAAAAACTCGTGGGTGCTGTGTTCTATGAGCTGCAGGAAGGTGAAACGGTAGAGTACAAAATTCCAGACCCCCTCGATGACTTCCCCGAGGATGTCACTTCCCTAATCAGGCAATACAGGCCGGTAGAGTCGCTGATGCTGTCCGAGGAGGTCAAGCGGCTATCGAAAGAGATGTCCGACATCACAAGGAGGCTGGAATCCGACGCCGAATGGAAGAACACATTCAAAGCCAATATCGACTCCATCACCACAAAACTGTCGGAAATATCCAATACCCTGCAGATAGAAATCAATATGAGGAAAGAAGGCGAGGATAGCCTCAAAAAGAGCGATGAAAAACTGGGTGCTGCAGTGACAGGCATAAATCAAAGCATCTCTTCGTTCAAGACGACGATCCGAGTCCTGAATTACATTGGGGGTGTTATCGCGACTTTGGCTGGGTTAACAATCGCTTATTTTTCTTTGTTCATGACGAAAGATGCCCCACCAATTGCCGATCCGCCGCCAGCCACATCGCAACCCAATCCTACGTCAGCTCAGACTCCCACGGCCCGTTAGATGCCCAATTGCGCCAAGGCAGAAAATTCGCCCCCTCAATCCTCATGGGCAGTGTTTGCCTAGCAAGAAAAAAATGGATTTTCGTGTTCAAGGAAACTTTTTTGGGGTAAACTACCAGAATCGGAAATTCATTGAGGAGGTTGCCGATGATGATTCTCTCGAAAAACGCGCTTGAAGACTTGGTTGCGAAGAACATTTCGCCTGACGAGGCCTTACTTCTGATGCGCGCTCTCATGGCCGGAGCGCAGAAGGCAGCGGACGCGGCCAAGGACGTGGACGAAAAGTACCGTTCCACCCACTTGGGGCAAGTCAGGCACACATACATGAATCAGGAATTCGACAGAGCGCTAGCCGCACTAAGGATGCCGCCGCACCCGCTTTGCGGCAGCAAGATTGTTTCAGGGCTTGCCAAGGAGCTAGTGGTAGTCCGTCTAAACATCCGCGAAGGCGACAAGCTCGCTAAATGCAGGAGCGTCACCAAAAGACGATTGGCGGCGGGCAACGGCCACCTGCGGCGACTAGTCGAGCCCGAATTGCCCGGCATACTGGATTTTGAGGACTTTGCGCCATCCGGCGGCACAGTCATTTTCTTGGCCGAGTTCCCGCCTGGGTATATGTCCTTGCCATCGCTTTACATAGCGGTGCCAGACGAGATTATGTCGAGTTGGCTCTTCCGCATGAGCATTGATGTTTTCGCGGTAAGGCACGAAGACGCAGGGGGGCAAGAAGTGACTGTAGTGCAGAGCGACAACGCCAAGCCAAGGCTTAAAAAGCAAGCCAAAGGCGGGGCGGCTGGATGAGCCGGAACTTGGGCGGCGGCTTTGAAACGGGGCGCCTCAAATTAATATTAGATGCTTGCAGTTTGTCTCAAGTCCACTTGGCCCGCATACTCAACGTGTCGCCTGGCACTGTCTCCAAGTGGGTGTCCGGCGGTATGGCACCAAAGCCAGACATGTTGGAAAAGCTGGCCAAGTTGGTTGGCGTCGAGTCTGAGTGGTTCGCCCGCCCCACATTGGAACCATTGACTTCCCCGATGTTCCGCAGCATGGCATCGGCGCACAAAACTGCCCGCGTCATGCTCAAGGCAAGGCTAGAACTTGCACAAGAACTCGCATTAATTTTTTCCGAGTTCGTGGACTACCCTAGCGTGAACCTGCCGACCCGCCACTTCAAAACGCTGGACGCCATCACTGACGAAGACATAGAAAGCGCGGCCGCCGAATGCCGGAAACTGTGGCGGCTTGGCCGCACTGCAATCCAAGACCTTATGCTGGCGGTCGAGGGCGCAGGGGTCATCGTTGTCAGGGAAGAAACAGGTGCGCCCGCAATTGAGGGTCTTTCGGCCAGCAGCAAAGTATTAGAGCACCCGATGGTATTACTCTCGGCCGACAAGGGAAACGGCTACAGGAGCCGATTCGACCTAGCCCACGAAATTGGGCACATCGTGCTGCACTTCGGCCTCGAGCAGACAACAAACCACCAGCACCACAAGCAGATGGAGCAGCAGGCACATAGGTTCGCCGGGGCCCTACTGCTTCCAAAGGAGCAATTTGCCTCAGAGCTAAACGCCATGTATGCCACGCTTAACGAAATGCTGCACATCAAGTGCCGGTGGGGGGTTTCTGTCAGGGCCATCATTATGAGACTCAAAGACCTCGAGCTATTAGACGATTGGAAGGCTAGTGAGCTGTTCAGGAGCATTGCGGCTCGCTGGAAGTCAAAATGGGAACCCCACGATGAAGACAGAAAGCCGGAACGCCCGAGGCTATTGCGAAGGACAGTGGAAATGCTGGTAGAGAACAACGTGATGCCGCTGGACGCGATCCCGCGATGCGCGGGGCTATCGGCGGCGAATGTCGAGGCACTGGCCGGGTTGCCAAACGGGTACCTCTGCAACGGCGGCAACATCATACCATTTGTTAGGTTGCGCGAAGGCTGATAGAACCGCTTTGGAACCTTGAGCGCATACCAGATGGACTACCGATAGAAGCATTCTTGGGCTATCAGACTGCCGCTCAAGTAATTAAAACACTTTCGTGTGCAATCGTCCCGCCCCAATGATAGTTATTGGCAAAGGGGCATTTTGCCTATGAGCTTTGTCGGGCATTACAAGGGCTTGGTTGAAAAGGTGGGGGTGGAGGAGAACCTTGGCAAGGTCAAGGTTCGCTTCCCGCACCTGGACGGCCTGGTCTCGGACTGGCTGCCGGTGGTGCAGCCGCTGAACCTTGGGGCCAACGCATGGGCGGTGCCTCGCAAGGACACGCAGGTGATTGTGGTGCCTGGGGAAAGCCCCCACGCAGGGTTGGAAGACGCGGTGGTCATCGGGGGCATCTACAGCAAGGTGGACAAGCCGCCGTTCGACGACACCCAAACCAAAGTGATCGGGCTGGTGGCGGACGATGGTGTGGAGATAAGCTACGACCCCACGGCCTCCAAGCTGACCGTCAAAGCCCCCAAGGAAGTCTATGTCGAAGCGACAGATGTGAATGTGAAGGCTGAAAACGTGAACGTGAAGTGCGACAAGGCGGACGTGGAGGCAACGACTTCGCTCAAGGTAAAGGCGGGGAAGATAGACATGGAGGCGGTCGGGGCTTTCAGCCTCAAGGCGGCCACGATTGACATGAAGTGCGCCGGGGCGCTCACGCAGACGGCGGCCTCAGTGACGGTCACCGCGCCAACGGTCAGTGTGGCGGGGAACGTAACTGTGGCCGGCAACATCACGGCCGGGGGCGCGGGAGGCGGCGCTGGCACTGTGAGCATGGCGGGGAACATCAACTTGACGGGCAACATCGCGCAGACGGGCACGCTGGCGGTCACCAGCGCGGTCATCGGGGGCAAGCCCTTCGCAACGCACACGCATTTGAGCGCGGCGCAGGGTTCGCCGACGGGGCCGCCGCTATGAGGGCCGCCTGATGCTTCTATCCTCCATAGAGATGCCCAACCGCCCGTACTGGCAGCCGATGCTCGGCCAGTTGGCGGAGACTGTGCATGGGCTGGACGAGGTGGGGCAGGCCATTGAATTGCTGTTTTCGACACTGCCCGGCTCGGTGCCGCTGCTGCCCGAGTACGGCTTCGACTGGCTGAAATACATGGACAGGCCGATGAACACGGCGATGAGGCAATTGGAACGGGACATGATGAAGGCCCTGCGCCGATGGGAGCCGCGCATGGACGTGGTCTCCCTCAAGGTTGAGCCGCTGGCGGGTGCCATCGGCGCTGCCGTGACCTGCCTGGTCTGGAAGCTGAAGGGCAGCAACGAGGCGGTGGTGCAGATACTGGGCCTTGGCGTTGGGAGGGCGGCGTGAAATCAGTGGACAGTGGACAGTGGGCAGTTGGCAGTTTAGGAATTGCTGCGGCCTGCGGCCGCACCCTCTTGCCGCGCAGAGCGCGGCAACTTGCCACTGGCCACTTATCACTGACCACTGGGGTGGTCAATGGCTAGACCACTATCATTCCTCGAAAAGAACCCAGAGGCGGTGCTGCGCGACATAATCGGCTTCTGGCAGGGGAACACTGGGCGGGTGCTATATCCGAGCCAGATTGAAAACTTGGAGATGCACACGCTGGCATACAGGGAGAGCCTTTTGCGGGGCGACATCCAGTGGTCGGCGGAGCAGAACCTTGTTGAGTACGCCATCGGGCCGCACATGGACGCGCTTGGGGCCATGCTGGGCTGCCCAAGGCTGGCCCCGGCAAAGGCAGAGACAAAGGTGCAGTTCCTCCGCAGCGGCGAGGGCGCGGCTGGGATAGGATTCCCGGCTGGCACCATCGTTTCCACCGAGGATGGCAAGGTGTCATTCGAGACGACCGCGCCAGCGTTCATCTTGGGCGGGCGGACGGAGAGCAGCATAGTCACGGCGCGATGCACCGTGCCTGGCGTCGGCGGCAACGGGCTGGAGGCTGGGGTGGTGTGCAGCCTGGACCCCGCCGTGAACGGCATCGTGGCGTCCAATGTTACGCCCACCGAGGGCGGCGCGGACGTGGAGGGCGATTCGGCATACCGGGTGCGGCTGCTGCTTGCCCCCGGCAAGATAGGGTGTGGGGGAACAAAATCCGCATACAGGGCTTGGGCGATGGGCGCATCCGCGCTGGTGGCCGACGCCCATGCCGTGCGGGCCTGTGACGAGGCTGACCCGCCCCAGGGGGCGGAGAATGCGGAGCCAGGCGACATCAACATATACGTGCTTTCAACGGACGGCAACGACGCCGAGACATCCTCGTGGCTGCTGGGGACGCTGCAGACCGAGTTCATGCGGGACGACGTGCGCTTGATAAACGACAAGGTCTTTGTCTGGCCAGCGGAGAAGGTGGAATACACCATCAATGCCAGGATCACGGTGTTCAGCGGCCACGACCCGCAGGCGGCAGTGGAGCTTGCGCGGGCGGCGGCATACGAGTACGCAGAGAGGCAGCGGCAGAGGCTGGGCATGGACATAACCCCCACCCAGATACTCATGGCCATGTCGCCCATCGGCGGGACGCTTTACCATGTCAATTTGATAGAGCCGAGCGGGATACTGGAAATCGGCGAGAAACAGTGGGCCTGCGCTGTCGGCATTGACATAGAGCTGGACTATCCGGAGACGTGCAATGGTTGAGACCGCCGAACTCCTCCCCCCCGTCCTACAGACCGAGCGCGGCCAGGCGCTGGGCGCGGCGGCGGACGGGGCCTATTCGCTTGACCCTTGGCTGGCATGCCCCCTAAATATAGAGCATGCGCCGGACGAGGTTCTGTGGTCGCTGGCGCGGCAGTTCGACGTGGCGGGGCCTCTGATGCAGGCCATGCGGACTAGGGAGCAGCGGGAGAGGCTCATCAGGGACGCGCTGCTGCTGCAAAAGAAGCGTGGGACGCCTTGGAGCGTGGAAGAGGTGATGAGGCTAATCGGCTACTCGGACGCGAAGGTGCTGGACAGGGCGAACATGGCCCTGCTCTACGACGCGGAGGCCGCGCACGACGGCACACACGCATTCGACGGCGGCGGGGGCCTCGTGAAAGTCAAGAGATACAGCGGCGCCGGGAGGCCATATGACTCCGGAAGCCCGAATGGGCTAGGAGGCGCAGCGGAATGGAGCGAGCCGCTTGCGGCGAGCGGATTTGGAGCACGCGCCGACGGCGACCCGCACCTCTACAACGCCATCAAAACCTATTACCGCTACCGCTGGACGGACTACCGCGTCAGGCTCTACGTTGACGGGGCCAGCCGCTCATTCATGGCGGAGGACCTGGCCGTGGCCCTTGCGCTGGCGGAGGCGTGGGCGCCGCTGCGGGCCACTCTGATTGGCTGGGACGTGAGGCACGTAGTGGCATCCAGCGTCTGGAGCCCCGCAGAGCTGGCCGAAAACCTGTCCGGCCTGTCGCTGTGGGACAGCCGGGGGAACTCCTACATGGTGAGCCCCTGGGCCGCTCCCTTGGGGCATGACGGCGTGTCGCTGCGCTGGCGCATGTGGAGCGATGAACTGCCGCTGCAAGGGATACTGGCAGCCGCGCTGGTTGGCCGCGATGGGCAGGAACTGCTCCGCGCCGCGCTGCCAGCGGTGGGGGCCGCCGAGAATGTCATCTATGAGGGTGTTTGGGAGCTGAGAAAATGCAGCTGACAACGCGACCATCGGAGAGCCGAGCGAAGCGAGGCGGGGGGCCTGGGGGGGAATTGATCGGAGCGAATCCCCCAGGGAGCATCCGGGTGGGCTCCATGCACAAAAGTAGGCACCGACTGGCGTCCGCAGTTTACCGCGTTCCATTTGGCTCTGGCCGATTGGGCCCGCTGCGAGGTCATTCGCAGCTTGACCTCGGGGCGGGCGCCCCTCGGCCCGTCCCAGTTTACCGCCGGGGCAGGGAAAAGCCACCGAATGCTAACTGGGGGGCTGCTCTGGGCCCACTCGCATGCGAGCGTGCCCTGCCGCGTGCCCCCCAGACCCCCATGTGCCTCCGATGAAGACTTTTTACAAGGAGAATGACAATGACTGAACGAAGATACCTACCGGAGCCAGGCGAGGAGGGGCCGGAATGGCCCCGGGTGCCGCTGATAGAGACGGACACGCCGGTGCTGGGCGGGGACGGGGGGCCTGCGAACCAGCCGCACGAGGCGCTGCTGAAGCGGACGGCCTACCTGAAGGCGAAGCTGGAGGGCCTGAAGACCCAGGTCGAGCAGATGAGCCTGGAGGAGCTGGAGGCGTGGATAAGGAGCCTGGAGATACAGCTGGCCAACCTGAAATACACCCTGACTCTGATACCGGAGGGCGAGATGCTGGACTTGTCCGGCATCCTGGGCGCGATCGTGGCCATCAACGACAGGATAGACAACCTTGACATGGGGCAGTTCGCCACGCGGGAGGAGACGGAGGCGAAGCAGAGCCAGAGCCTGATGGTCAGCCCTGCCGGGCTGGAGAACTTCGCCCTCAAGAGCGACATCCCCGCTGCGTCCGCGGACGGGGTGACGGTGCTGCTATCAAGCCCGTCGCACCTGTTCCCTGCGGGGGCCAGCGCGGCGACGGCCGGCAGCACTGGGGCCATCGGGGTCCAGGCGTTCAAGGGGGGCTACGAGCTCCCCTGCACAATCGGGACGATCACGGGGCAGGTGGCGGGGCTGACGACGTCAATTTCCGACAACGGAACGACGTCGGCCAGCTTCACGGCCACGGCCACTGCGTCGCTGACGACAAGGAGCGGGGTGCTGATCGTGCCTGTGACGGCGGACGGCAAGACGTTCACTCTGCGGTTCTCGTGGGCGCTCGCGCTGCAAGGCGCGGCGGGCGGCAAGGGCGACCCGGGGGGGGCCGGGGCCAAGGGGGTGGGCATCTGGGCGTGGGCGCAGGCGGCGAACCTGACGAACATCAGCAGCGTGACGGGATCGCAGGTGGGCGACTACTTCGTGAACACCGGCACGGCCACGAGGACGATGCTGGGCGTGGCTGCGGAGCCGGGCGACCTGGTGAAGTCCACCACGGCGGCGGCGGGGACCGCTGCGGGGAGCATCAAGGGGCCGCAGGGGGCGGCTGGCACGAAAGGGGCCGATGGGAAGGTTGGCACCAGCTTCTGGGCGTGGGATCAAGCGTCATCCTTGTCGAACATCAGCAGCGTGCCTGGCTCGCAGATAGGCGACTACTTCATAAACACTGGCAATGCCACTAGGACGATGCTGGGCCTGATCGCCGCGCCCGGCGACGTGGTGAAGTCCTTAACGGCCATCAGTGCCAATAAGGCGGGGTACATAAGGGGGGGCAAAGGCACCAGCTTCATTGGCACAACTGTCAACATGAGCGGGCTTAGAGACATATACGTCGTCAACACAAACGAGTCCGCCACCGTGAATATACAGGGCATAGCCGCCGCGCCCGGCGACGTCGTCTATGTGGACGATGCCAGTGTGAGTTCCCTCTGCGGGAACATCAAGGGGCCGAGCGGGATAACGTTTGGGGCGGGATTCATAAAGTTTGCAAACAATTTGGCAATCGCATGGGGTACCGTAGAATATTCGCCCACCGGAGTCGGATCGTTATTCGGCATTACCTTCTCGCTAACATTCAAAGACCCGCCCACCGTAGTGTTCACCCATCTGCGCTCGGCGGGTGGGGCGAGCAACTGCTGGGTTTACCTTAGAGCAGTGCGGGGAAATAGTTTTGATTGCTTCGTTGACAATATCATCGGGTTGCACTGGATAGCGATAGGAGAGGCCAAGTAATGTTTACTGGAAAAAAGAATGATGTCTGGGGGTTCTACCTCAGCGCGGAGGGCATCGACCCGTGCGTGGAGCTGACAAACGAGCAGCACAAAGCTCTGTTCGATGGGCAGGCCGTCGGCAAGATCATCAAATGGCGCGACGACGGGACGCCATATCTGGACGACCCGCCCCCGCCGACGATGGAGGAGACACAGGCGCGATACACGGCGGCGATACAGTCGCGGCTGGACGGCTTTGCACAGACGAGGGGCTACGACAACATCCACACGGCTGCGACATACGCCGTGAGCGCGGACGCGCAGTTCCGCTTGGAGGGCGAAATGTGCCTTGCATTGCGGGACGCGACTTGGAGGGCCTGCTACGCCATAATGGACGCGGTGCTTGCGGAGACGCGGCCCCTGCCCACGCTGGAAGAGCTGTTCGCGGAGCTGCCCGCGCTTGCTTGGCCGGGGGCGCAATGAGCGAAACAGTCGGCGCGCTTGGCGAGGTGAGGCTTTACTACTGGCGGGGGCCTGGCTTCATCGGCTCGCTGGTGCGCCATGCGTCCAGCAGCCAGTGGGGGCATGTAGCGGTGGGCTTCGTGTATAGGGGGAGGGAATATTTCATTGACTCCTACCCCGGCCAGGGCGCACGGATAAAGCTGGTGGCCCGCTTCCATGCGCCTGAGGGCGTCCAGCGCACGGGCGTCGCGTGGGAGGAGGACGACTTGCACGACGCGGGGCGCATGCTGTGGCTGGACGGGAACTTTGGGCGCGGCATACCGGACGACCTTTGCTGGCGCGGCGTGAGGCGCTATTCGTATCTGAATGGGGCGCTGGCCGCTTTCGGCTTCCGCCGCGACCCCGACACTGCCGAGGTGCGCGACAAGCGGGGCAAATACCGCCCCGTGCTGACTTTGCTGACGCGCTGGGGGCAGAGCGGCGCCCTACAGTGCGCCCAGGCGGCGGAGATGGTGCTGCGGGAGGTGGGCCTAGAGATAAGCCCCAACACGATTCCAGAGCCGCAGGGCATCGCCACGCAGGTGGAACTGCTCACAGGCCACCCCGTCAGGCTGGTGCGAGGCCCAATGCCCGTTGACGTGCCGCCCAATGCCCAGAGCTACCCCAACTCAACCTGCAAAATGCACTGACGGCGGCAGGTTGGAAGGGCCTTGGTGCTGTCATAAACAATTCATAAACCAGCGCGGCACCCACCCGCGAGTTTTACATCTGGTTTGGGTGCCAAAGCAATTGTAAAATGAGTGCCAAAGCAAGTGTCGTTTTACA
>Ga0268262_10001928_pt1 | contig 24663 bp, 25 predicted proteins | sample TergutNc150P3_FD_190354 | JGI IMG/M metagenome (GOLD analysis project Ga0268262, IMG submission 190354) | Nasutitermes corniger P3 segment gut microbial community from laboratory colony in Florida, USA - Nc150 P3 (SPAdes) (version 2) | ecosystem: Host-associated > Arthropoda: Insects >...
AATCCTCTGCGGAAAGGAGAATTTGCCCAACCGTTATGCCTTCTTTTTCAAAAGCGTTTCTGTATGCGTGCATCAAGTCTATTTGCCCAACCGCTGCGCAAACCTGCTTGTCTGCTATGTTTTTTGGCTTTTTTGTGTAACCAAGCCTTGCCATTCCAGTTCCTACCGCGCCGCTGCTGACAATAGCTATTTCTTTACCTGCTTTTTGCAAAATAGCAACAGATTTCGCGAATTTTCTTATGAATCCCAAATCAACGCCATTGCTGCCGGCATCCACCAATATTTTGGAACCGAGCTTAATGACAATTCGCCCAGATTCCGCGAGTAAATTTTTTCGCAAGTCGCTCATCGCCAGCACCCCGCCCATCCTCTATCCACAGGGGCTGAATTTTTGCTCTTTGCTGTTAGGTTTTGATAATCCCAAAACAAAAGTTCGCCTTTTTTTCCATCCCATATACTCCATTCGCTTTCCCAATCAAAGGTTTTTCGGTCTTTTATGTTCACTTCAATATAAGAGGCAAAAACCAAATAGCGAACCTTGTAACGAAAACTTAAATTTTTCAAAAACACTTTTAGTTCTTTGTTCTCGTTCAAGGGAATTTCCTTTAAATTTGCAAAAGCTTTCCAAAATTCTGTGGAATCTTTTTCTGGAACTCTAGCACTTGGAAAAAGTAAAACTCGTTCATTGTTTGGAAACCAAGTTCTTAAAATGGAATCCTCTCTTGCGGCAAAATCAAATTCAACCGCACTTTCGCTAAAGCTATGGCAATAATCGCATTTTTCTGGTGAGTGAGCAATAACATTCAATGCAGGCAAAACACCTATCAACTCTCCAGAATCAAGCACCAAAATTTCATATTTCTTTTCCCTATAAGATTTATTCATTTTCACTTCAAAATTTGGTTCGTCACCACTGCGGCAATTATCGCAAGGAGGGGTTTCCCTGCCTGCAGAGGAATTTTTAACGGCGCAAGCTGCTAAAAGCGAGCTAATTAATATTAATATTACCAATCGCATCTAAAATATCTTTTTTTCGGTTTTCAAATTTTGAGCTTTCGCCAGAGGCTTCAACAACAAACATCTTTTCTTTTGACTGCACCGCGGCAACCAAATATAAATCGTGACCTGTACTGCTTGCAAAGGAAAATATATAGCCTATTGCCGCTTTGCCATCTATGTTTATGCTCAAGGAATCTTCTTGCTTGTAGTTTGAATTTTTCATTTTTAGCAAAAATGCCTCTTTCCAAAAATCCATTGAGGCTTCTGATTTTTGCTCATAAGCAGAAACCCTATACAGAACCCCATCTGAACTTATGGCTTTGAATTTATCGCTTTCGCTTTCATAAGCGGCAAAATTTCTAGGTTCGCTTGCTTTAAAAGAAGCGCAGGACATTGTCTGAACCAAGATACCCAGAATTACAAGGATTTTTAGGATTTTGAACATATTAAAAATCCTCACGCAAGGAGTTTAAGTTTGTTGAGTTTATCCAGACAAATGGCGAATTTGTTTGTTTTATTGGGCGGTGAATCGGTGCAATGGGTGCGTGAATTGTAACCCAAGCAAGGGTGGCTCTTTTTTCTATTGCCTGCAACCTTCCTTGCAAATTTTCTATTTGCGCATTCAAACTCACCATCTCACGCTCAACGGATTGCAACTCCGCAAAGGGAGCGTTTTTTACCAAATCCATATAGGTTGCCAAAAGTTTTTTTCTGGATTGTATTTGCAATTTCAACCTTTCAAACTCCGTGCTTTTGTCCGTGCTTTCAAAGCCTTTTTCCTCAATAGTGGCAAGGCTGCCCACCACCGACTGAAACTCCTGCAAAGCCTCAACAGGGAGCCTTAGAGAAATGGAATATTCCGTGAAATTCGTAAAATAACCGCCTTTGGATTCTGCCGTCTCTATTATCTTTTGAAAAACGCTATCTGTATTCGCAGTTCTAATGCGAAAATCAAACATTTGTTCCACTTGCGCATAAGCCTGTACTACGATTAACAAAGCAACTGCTATCCACTTTTTCATTTTACCCTCCTCAAAACTTCCAACACAGCTTCGGAGTTCTTTTTTTCTACTTCTGTATTTGGAAAATAAGCAACCGCTATTCTCAAAGTTTTTTCATCGGGTTTTTTTAACAAGGCTATATAGTGAACTTCGGGTTCTGTGCCAAAATTTTGCAGGCGAACTAGGGAAAAATTTTCTTCGGTTTTAAGTTCTGCCGCATACTGAGACTTGAAAAATTCAAGCATTGCCTCTGCCCAAAAATTGGTTGTGCCTTGGGGTTCGTTTTTCTTTTCAAAAGCCTTGAATTTTGCATTAAGTGCAGAAGCTGTGCTCCATTCATATTTGGTATCTGCCGTTTCTATAAAATCTTTTGGAATGGAGAGTTTGAGCGCTTTTCCATTAATTGAATTATTTGGCAAACTTGAAAACCATTCAAAGGCTTTTATGTTTGCTCTATATGGAATAACCGCAGGTATATTGCTCACCCAAAGGTTTATGGTGGAGAAGGCAGCTAGGCGCAACAGTTCTTTTTCTTCTAGCTTTCTCTGCTCAATTTGTTCGCTCACCCTTTGAATTTCTTTTAAGAGGGCAATTTTTTCTTGTTCGGTTTTTGCAGCGGCCAAAAGTTGATGCAACCTTGCCAAAGTGCTTTCTGCTATGCTAAGGCGAGCGGCATTGTCTGCATAAGCCTCTGTTATGTCGCTTGCGGATATATTTTTGCTTGTGACTCGCCCAAGTTTTAGAATTTGATTGAAGAAATTTTTGAATTCTGCCACGGGAATTTGCAGGGAAATAAAGCTATTTCTGCGATTGGTAATGGAACTGCCCTTTGCCTTTGCCCAAGCTGCAACTGTATCTATGAGTGCCTCCGGCTCTGCGCTTTGCATGGTGATGCTGCCGGTGTAATTCACCATTCTTGCAGGTGCCGAGCCAGCCACCACCATACCATCACCCACACCACCATACCCTGCCTCATCTGCAAGCGCTTGGGCTTCCATATTCATAGACATTGCTGCTGGCATTGGCATTGCTGCTCTTCCACCTGATCCATATCTTTTTGGTGCAGCACCAGTTAAATAACTGGATTTGGAGTATGATAAGTTTTCTTCAGAAGGAATGTCATAGTCATATTGAGAAGCTGCCTCTCTATGGGCATTGCTTGCGCAAGATAGAAGCAAAAAAACGCTTGATAGTAATAAAATGTATGGCACAAGGGTAATATAGTAAAAAAAATTAGTATATTTCCCTATTATGTTGTTTAATTTGCGAAGTTCGTTATCTCTGGCAGCCATCTTTGCGTTTGCCACAATGCTAATTTTATCCTGCTCTTCCGATAGCAACGAAGATTCTAACCCATCTTCATCGTCTAATAACAGCGAAGAAAGTAGTCCCAGCAACAGATCTTCTAGTTCTAGCTCTTTGGGCAGCAACGAAGAAGGTGGCTATTTAGGTTACGGATATGACGTGATAAATAGTTCCTACATAAATAGGAGCGATGTTAAAATATCGCACCCGATTTTAGACCAAAAGAAAATGTCCAAAGATGCTATGATTGTCGCCGAAAAGACAGCTGAACAGGATTTTCAAAAGTTTGCAGGTAGCAATTTAAAAGCGTTTTACACTGATAGAAATTCTGGCTTTGGCCTAAGTTTAGGTTACAGCAATGTTTTATTCAGCGGAAAATTCGGTGTAGAATTTTCAGGAGCAACGAGTGAAAACAGGGTGGATTCAAATTCTTATGTCCGCGGACGTTCCTATCGCTATACGCAAGACGATTATATAAAAGGTGCAACGCCACAAAAATTAACCGATTATTTAACCCAAGATTTTATCAATGCTTTGCAAACAAGAACTGCATCCCAAATTATAGACCAATACGGAACCCATGTTCTGGTTCGCTATTATAAAGGCGGCTCGCTGGAATTCAATTATACCTACTATGGCAAAGGTTTATCTAAAAATGATAATAAACAATTAAAAGCTGCATTGGATGCGAGTTATAAAGGAATTACAGGCGGAGTTTCCGGCGGTACAGCATCAACAACGGAAAGCAAGGAATTAGAAGATAACAGCCTCTTTCATTATTATGCTTATGGCGGAGAACCCATTAATGCTTTCACTTTAGAAGAACTTAAAAAAAGTTATGAAGATTGGCTAAAATCAATAGAAAATAAAGCCGATATTTGCGGCATTGGAGACTTTAACCAAAGTTTAATTCCCTTGTGGGAACTAGCAGCGGCAACTGGTAATTCTACCTTAGCCACGGCATTGCAAAATGAATTTAATACAAGAGCAGTTAAGGCAGGAAAAGCCTTGCTTGTGAAAAAAATTATACCAGAGAGCAGAGAATTTAAAGCAGAAACCACTACAAACCATACATATACATTTGACAAAGTGTCAAAAGATTCTCCTGCGGAAGTGGAAATTTACGTACTTGGAGCAGGTGGCGGCGGGCAGGGTGGTGATTATAATAATGGACTTCTTAACAAAGTGATTGGCACAGGCGGTGGCGGTGGTGGCGGAGAAGTCGCTTTTCTAAAAATGGTCATAGATGAACCTATTAATTTTAAGATAACACTTGGCACAGGCGGAAATGGCGGCGAACATTACGAAAGCGGAATAGGCGGAACAATTAGAGTAGGCAAAAGTGGAAACCCCGGCGGTGAGACAAAAGTAGAATGGTCGGCAGGTGGTAAAAATTTTAGCATTGTGGCAAATGGAGGAAAAGGTGGTGGTGGTAGTGCGGATTGCTCAGGCGGTAGAGGCGGCACGGGTGGTTATGTGACGCCACCTAGTGCTTCGGGTAGTGTTTCTTATGAACAGTCCGCATGGGGTAAGGTCGATGGAAGCGACGGCTGGACTGGCACTGTAGATGAAGGTGATTGGAATAGCGAAGGTGGAAAGGGTGCAAAATTGGAAAAGGATAAAAAAGGCAACAGCGAAGAGTTTGGTGGCAGTAATGGAGGACAGCGCAAAGGTAAAGATACTACTGCTGCTCAATATGGCGGCGGAGGCTATGGAGGCTATGCGACACAGGATGGCGGAAAAGGTGGCTTGGGTTTTGCTTATATTATTGTAAAATATTTTACTTTGGAAGAATAACAAAATTTATCAGCTTTTACTATATTCCCCCTTATGCAAAACGAATTTGTGAAGGTTAGGCTGGGAAAGCTGGAGAAAATGCGGGAGCAGGGATTGAATCCCTATCCGTATAATTTTTTAGTGAATTGCAATTCAAGCGAATTAAAAGAAAAAGCAGAAGAATTTATTGCAAGTAATAAAGAAGTTTCTTGGGCGGGGCGCATTGTGCGCTATAATCGCAAGGGAAAAATGTGCTTTATGCACCTAAAAGATGCCTATGGACGTTTTCAGGTTTTGGCGGTTGCAAGCGAAATCAGCGAAATTGAATATGAAGTTGTAAAAAGCATGGATATAGGCGACTGGGTTGGCACAAGCGGCACGGTGATGAAAACAAATAGCGGCGAATATACCCTGCAAGCTAAAAAAATAGAGATTATTTCAAAGGCAGTTTATCCCTTGCCCATTCCAAAAGAAAAACGGGACGAAAACGGCAATGTTGTGATTTTTGATGAATTCAAGGATATAGAAACCCGCTACCGCGAGCGCTACATAGACCTTGCGCTAAATGATAATGTTAGGGAAGTGTTCCGCAAAAGAATGCGCATAATTCAATCCATAAGGGGATATATGCTGGAAAAGGGATTTTTGGAAGTAGAAACACCCACGCTCCAGCCCATTTACGGCGGCGCAAATGCGCGCCCCTTTGAAACACACCACAATGCCGCAGGCATAACCCTGTACCTGCGCATAGCGCCTGAGCTTTACCTCAAACGCTGCATAGTTGGCGGCTTTGAAAAAGTTTTTGAATTCACAAAAAATTTTCGCAACGAGGGTATGGACAAAAACCACAGCCCAGAATTTTCTTCACTTGAATTTTACGAGGCATTCAGCGACTACAACGATATGATGGTTCATTTTGAAAGTATTTGCGAAAGAGCCTGCATAGCCGCAAACGGAACAACCAAAATAGAATATCAGGGAAAAGAAATTGATTTCAAAACTCCTTGGCAACGCTTAACTCTTTATGAGGCAATCCAAAAATATGCTGGAATTTCCGTTGAAAGCCTCTCAGACGAACAACTTAAAGCCGAACTTGAAAAAAGGCATATAGAATTAAAAGGCTCTTGGTTAAGGGGTAGAGCAATTTTAGCTCTTTTTGAAGAAACCTGTGAACATGAGCTTATTCAGCCCACTATAATAAAAGATATGCCCAAAGAAAGTGCGCCACTTTGCAAAGCGAACCGCAGTAACCCAGATTTAATTGAGCAATTTGAACCATATATAAATGGCTGGGAAATTGGCAATGCCTATAGCGAGCTAAACGACCCTGTTTTACAAAGGCAGCTATTGGAAGAACAGGTTGAGCGCGGACGTGGCGGTGAAGATGAAACTCATCCTATGGACGAAAACTTTTTACATGCTATTGAATGTGGAATGCCTCCAACTGGAGGCGTGGGCATTGGTATAGACCGCCTTGTTATGCTTTTAACAAATCAGGCAACCATAAGGGATGTTCAATTATTCCCATTGATGAAATAGCGGCAGTTCAATTCTTTTATTTGCTGCGGGTTCCCATTTATCTACCGGTCTCTCTGGGGGCAAAGGTTCTGAGCTGGTAGGCATAGTTGAGAGTTTTGCAGCGGCACCAAAGTTTCTGGCAGCTTTTATTGCTTCATCGCGCAAAACCTCTATATTTCCAGGTTCTGTTGGTATATCGGGAATAATGCCAATATTGTGGAATGTTTCCCCATTTGGATAAAATGTTTGAAGGCATGTTATATATGCAAGCCCACCCATATAAGTTTTTGCGTACATTTGCCCTATCCCCTTTCCATAACTCGTTTGCCCAATGACAACTGTTTCTGGACGGTTATATTTCACAGCAGCGGTAAAACGTTCCGAACAACTAGCAGAACCTTTGTTCATCAAAATAACCCATTTTATATTTACCCCTAAACCTTCTTGTGTCAAAAAATCTCTAGCATAATCATGCGAAATATCTACCACATTACCTCTTTTGCTATCGCGATAATGTTGAACATCATAAACCAATTCACTGTTCAGAGGAACAAGTTCTGCCGCCATTGCTGTACAATGCCCTATATTCCCACCCGGATTACCGCGAAGATCCATAATTGCCGCTTTTGCTCCTTTAATCTCTTGCAAAACATTTCTGAATTCGGAATAAGTTCCATGTGGATTATTTGTATTTACCTTATATGACTTAATTTGAACGTATGGAATGCCTTCAATAGAATCTAAATATACAGTTGGTTCTTGAATTTCACCTTTTCGCATAGCAGGCAAAATTTTGATTTCACCGTCGCGCAAAACCTTAAAAACCGTTGTGTTTTCAAATGGTTCATCGTTTTTCAGATAAGCAGCAAAATCTTTGCTATTTAAATCTGTTAAAGAAACTTCGTTTGCAAATAAAAGTTTGTCTCTTTTTCTTAAACCAGCAGAGGCGGCAGGTGAAATAGGATAAACCGCTGAAACAATCATAGTATCTTCCGATTTATTTTCTCTTCTCTCAAAACCAAAAGAATAATATTTTTTTGTATTCTCAATGTTATTTATTCTATCGTCAGATTCTTCTGGTGGGAAATAGATGGTATATCTGGCGGGGCAATTACCTACGAAATTAGCTCCGCAAAAATAATCCTCCAGACTCTCATACATAGAGTCAACTTCCATTCCTCTATATTCTTCATATTTCTTTACCTTTTCTGGATGGTAAAAATATGCCTTTAGCAACAGATGATTTTGATAAAGCTCCTGCTCATTACCTGAAATTTCCAATGCATCGCCACAGGCAAAAATCAACAAACCGCAAAATAAAAGAACTATACGCATATTGTATAATATAGTAATTTTCTATCTTCACTTATAATGCAAATATCCGCCGTTAATTTTGTGCTTGGGGCAACCTCAATAAAACAGGTTCCCAAAGATGGAATTCCTCAACTCGCATTTCTTGGACGTTCAAATGCTGGCAAATCTAGCTTGATGAATGCTCTTTTGGAAAAAAATATTGTGAAAACCAGTGGCACTCCGGGGAAAACCCGTGAAATAAACTTTTTTTTGGCTGAAAATTCTTTGGGAAATATCTTTTATTTTGTGGACTTGCCGGGAGTGGGTTATGCAAAAGTGAGCATAAGTATGCGAGACGATATGGCAGAGCGAATTAAAAATTATGTGGAAAAAGCGCAAGATTTGAAAGGCATAGTTTATTTAATAGACATTCGGCACGGTGGCCACAAAATAGATTTTGAAACCATAAACGGAATAAAAAATTCTGGAACCCCCATTCTTATAGTTGCAAGCAAAGCAGACAAATTAAATCAAGGAGAATTCATAGCTGCAAAAAAAAAGCTAAAGGAAAATTTTAGCTTGCCAGAACTTCCACTTGCAACCAGCGCAAAAACAAAAAAAGGCATTCCAGAACTTTGGGAACAAATAAATGAGCTACTCCGCTTCTAATTTTTCAATGCCTGGGCGCGCCATCAGCCAAGTGGGGAAATTATTTTTACGTTCGCACGTAGGTCATTTGTTATCTATATTCTTTCTCGCTATACGCTCATTTTTTCACGACAGGGGAAACAAAAAAATAGATATTGAGCAGATAATTGCGCAAGTGTTTAACATAGGTGTAAAATCTTTGCCTCTAATTTTTATAGTAGGCACAATTTTGGGCAGTGTGCTGATAATAAATACAGCGGGTTTGGTACCAAAAATAGGTTTTGGAAATTTTTTTGGAAACCTTATGGTGATAGCTATAATCCGTGAGTTGGGACCAATTTTAACTGGCTTTCTGATAGCTGGTCGCAGTGGTAGCTCCATAACAACACGCATAGCGAGCATGAAGGTAAATTCAGAAATAGATGCTTTAGAAACGCTTGGCATTAATCCCATGCGTTTTTTGGTTTTGCCAGCACTTATAGGTTCAATTTTAGCTATGCTCATCGCAAATTGTTTTTTTTGTGTTTCTGCCATTGGTTCTGGTTTTTTAGTCACAAAAATCGCAACCATTCTTTTGGAAGGCTATTTTAAGGCGCAACTGGAATGGAGTTCTTATTTTATCTCAATTTTAGTAGCATTAAAACCAATTGATTTTGTAATGGGTTTTGTGAAGCCGTGCATATTTGCCTCCATAATAGCAACCAATGCCTGTTACTACGGAATCCGAATTAGAAACGACCAACGTGCTGTACCAATAGCTACTTCGCGCTCAGTGGTTAGCTCATTCATCTTTATAGTGGCAAGTGATTTGCTACTCTCCATAGTTTATATTTTGGATTATATAACCAGCGTAAGCTCGGTGATTTAATATACCGGCATACTTTTATCAACATCTCTGGCCCAAGCGTTGAGGCCATCTTGCAGGTTCATCAATTTGCCTTTGTAACCGGCTTCCTGCAAAGCTCTTATACCTAAAATACTGCGTTGACCTATTTTGCAGAGAAACACCGCATCTACAGAAGGGTCTAGTTCGTCCATGCGCCTTTCTAGCTGGCCGAGTGGCATCACTATGGCATTTGGGAATTTTACAATGGCTCTCTCATGTGGTTCGCGAATATCTATGAATTGAATTTTATCTCCATTGTCAAGGCGTTTTTTTAAATCAATGGCGGTTATGGTATCTATGGGTTTGCTCTCTTGATTCTTTTTTAAGCCGCAAAATTGTTCATAATCAATTAGTTCGTGAATGGTTGGATTTTTTCCGCATACGGGGCAGTCTGGATTTTTTTCGAGTTTCAATTCACGGAATGTCATGCGCCATGCGTCAAATAAAAGCAAGCGGCCTATCAATGGTTTTGCTCCGCCCACTATGAGCTTTATGGCTTCTGCTGCTTGTATGGTTCCTATGATGCCCGGCAACACGCCCATAACTCCGCCCTCTGCGCACGAGGGTACAAGCCCAGGTGGTGGTGGAGTTGGATAAAGGCAACGATAACAGGGACCTTCTTTGGCACCAAAAACACTTGCTTGCCCATCAAATTGAAATACAGAACCGTAAACATTGATTTTGTTTAGGAATATGCAGGCATCGTTTACCAAATAGCGAGTTTGAAAATTATCGGTTCCATCCGCTATAATATCGTAATCAGCAAAAATGTCCAAAGCGTTTTCGCTTGTGAGCATAGCGTTGTGAACCTTAACATTTATCATGGGGTTTATTCCCTTGATTCTATCTTGTGCAGATGCAACTTTGGGTCTGCCAACATCACGGGTGCTGTGAATAATTTGCCGCTGAAGATTTGATTCATCAACAACATCAAAATCCACCAAGCCTATTGTTCCAACACCGGCCGCCGAAAGATACAAGGCAAGAGGTGCGCCAAGACCACCCGTGCCAACAATTAAAACTTTCGCGGCTTTTAATTTTTTTTGCCCTTCAACGCCAATTTCTGGCAAAAGCAAATGCCGGCTATAACGCGCAATTTCTTCATTTGAAAGGTCTGGAGAATCAGAGCCACCGGCAATGGCAGGGACAAGCATCATTTCGCCATTTTCTTTTATAGGGGTGTTTAGTCCCTGCAAATTGTTGATGTTTGTTCCATCAACAAATAGGTTAATGAAGTTGCGAAGCTGACCATCTTCTGCAAACAGATGAGTTTTAAGTGCAGGATGAGCCTCTGCAAGTGCCTTAATAGCCTCGCCAGCCGTGCTGCCTTCTACTTCCACCTCTGCATTGCGTTCAGTAAATGCCCTGAGTGCATAAGGAATGAGAACTTTTATCATGGGTTGAAAAATAGTAAAAAAGAAACACTATGTAATTTTCTATCGGAGTAGCCGGATTCGAACCGACGACATGCAGCTCCCAAAGCTGCCGCTCTACCAGACTGAGCTACACTCCGTAAACAAATCTCACACCTTGCCAAAAACCAAAACGCTGTTATGCCCGCCAAATCCAAAAGAATTTGAAAGGGCGTAATCAAACTTATGTTCAACCGTAGCACCTTTGCAACAATCAAAAGGTATTTCGGGGTCTTGGTTTTCCAAATTCAACGTTTGGTGCAATTTTTGGTCTATTAAAGACTTAATAACAACAATGGCTTCCATGCCGCTGGCTGCTCCTAACATGTGGCCAGTCATGGATTTTGAGCTGTTTATTTTCACATTGTCTATTTTGCCTCCAAAAGCTTTTAAAATGGCTTTACATTCGGCAACATCTCCCCTTGGAGTGCTTGTGCCATGCGTATTCACATAACCAATTTGTAAAACATCTATGCCAGCATCTTTAAGCGCCATAGCAGTTGCCAAATTAACACCTTCTCCATCTTCTCTTGGTGCGCTCATGTGATAAGCATCGCCGCTCATGCCATATCCTGCAAGCCTAGCTAAAATTTTTGCGCCTCTTTTTTTTGCGTGGCTAAGAGATTCCAAAACTAAAATTCCAGCACCCTCAGAAAGCACAAATCCATTGCGACCCGCATCAAAGGGGCGGCTCGCTTTCTCAGGTTCCTCGTTTCTGGTGGAAAGGGCTTTCATAGAAGCAAAACCTGCAAGCCCAATGGGGCAAACTGCTTCTTCTGTGCCACCAGCTATCATTATATCTGCCCTTCCAAGGCGAATTTGGTCTGCTGCGGTGATAAATGAATGGTTAGATGTTGCACAAGCCGAAACAGGGCTCCAATTTGGACCCATCCAACCGGTGCGAATTGCTATTTCTCCAGCAACCATATTGGCTATTGCCTGAGGAACAAAAAAAGGCGAAACGTGGCGAGGGCCTTTTGTTGCCAAGTTCACAGAGCTTTCGTAATAAATCTCCATGCCACCCATGCCAGAACCCACCACGACTCCAGCTCTGTTCACATCCACGGCTGTTTTAGGGTCTTCTATGCCAGCCATTTTAAGGGCTTCTGTTGCCGCATAAACCGCATATTGAACACTTCTGGAAAGGCGTTTGCTTTCGGGTGGAGGCGTAAATTCCCTCACCTGCCCAGCGAATTTAACAGGGTAAGCTCCGGTATCAAAACGGTCAATAGCCCCAATGCCAGACTTGCCAGCTAAAAGGTTATTCCACAACTCATCTGCCGTGTTGCCTAAATCGGTAACACAACCCATTCCTGTAATTACTATCTCTTCCATAATCGGCAATAAATCTAGAAAATTTTTAAACCAATAATATAGATATAGAATATATCATATTAAAACGGCAACCTCACTGCTAAGGCGAGCAAGGCAATAACAGACATTCCAAGGCTTGCGTTTAACAAAACCGAGGTTTTGTCGCGTTTTTTTGCCTCAATGCGGCCGTGGCTCCATATAAAATAAATTATGCGCAAATAATATGTTGCAGAAATAACGGCTAAAATAAAAGCTACTATAGCTATGCCCCAAACAAACGGAGTTTCAAAAGAAGCATTTACAAGAGATGCAAATATTCTGAACTTAGCCAAAAAGCCAGCTGCAACTGGCAAGCCGGCAAGCGAAGCCAAGTGCACACTAATGCAAGCTCCTAAAAAGGGATTTTTGCGAGCCGCCCCATGCAAGTCTTCCAAATTGTCGTAGCTAGAAGGCATAAGAGCAGAAATTCCAGCAAGAGCACCTGCCGAACCAATGGCATAAGTGAGCAAAAAATAATAGGAGGAATTTAAATCCATCACCTGCAATTTTGCAAAATACGAATAACAAAAACCGAGTAAAATAAAGCCAGCATTTGCAATCGCACTAAATGCCAAAATACGCCTAGCAGAAATTTGAGCAAGACCAGTGATGGTTCCAACAACAACAGAAGCCACTCCAAGGCATAAAAATAAAATTGCCTCGCGGGCAACAACAGCATAAGCCGTGCTACCAAACAAGCCAAACCATACAGCTCCAAGCCCTAGGAAAGCACCTATTTTCACAACTGCAGCCATATAACCAGTGACAGATGCAAGTGCTCCAGTATAGGCATCTGCAACCCAAAAATGCAATGGAAAAGCTCCAACCTTAAACAGCAATCCAAGGGTGAGCATAAAAATTGCAGCTTGGTAAATAGACTCACGTCCTTCTAAAAAGCCGCTGGATATTAAAGTGCTGCCAGTTGCTCCATAAAATAAAGCCACTCCATACAAAAACACCGCACTCAAAGCTGCGCCGCTAATAAAATATTTAAAGGCAGCCTCATTGCTATCTTTTGAATGTCTATTCATTGCAATAAGAGCGTAAATGGGAAAAGAAGCAAGTTCCATTCCCAAAAACAAAGGCATAAAATCTTTAGACAAAACCATCAACATAATGCCACTCGAAGAGAGCATAAGGAGAGAATAAGCCTCGCCACATAGAGTATCTCTGTTTTTCAAGGTGTTTTGCAGAGCAGTCGTTCCAAGTGCTGTACACAAAATAATTGCATAGAGAAAAATTTCTTTTACAAAATTCAGAGAAAATAAATTCCAAGGGTCTTCAAGTTCACCAGAAATAAATTTCACAAAAACGGCAGACACTGTTAAAAACAGCATATTAATCCAAGGTAAAACCTGATGCTTTCCATCTTTGCTCAAAAAAGATTCCGCTACAAGCGCAAATATAGAGCCTAGACAAAGTGCAATGAGTGGCAAAAGAATTTTTAAATGGTAAAAAGAAGTTTCAGTAAATTCATTGAACATCGCCGTTATCCTCCAAAGTGTCGTTTACAAAGCCTTCTTCCGTATTTTTATTTTCAAATTCCAAAGATTTCAAATAATCTTCAAACTCCTGCATTTCTTGCTCGGTTAAAACGCGATTTGTGTTGGCAGAGCCAAAAGAATTCAATATGGGAGCGGGATGAAGTCCAAAATAAAGGATAAAGAATATTATAGGAATTGCCGCCGCACCCTCAGAAAAAGAAAGAGAAATGCCTGTTCGTCTTGAATTTTCTGGAACTGGTCCAAATAGCACACTTTTAATAAGCCTTAGCATATATGCGGCAGAGCAAATAATTCCAATCCCGCCAATAAGAGCAAAAAATGGAAAACTGGAATAGAAAAAACCTTGCAAAATCAAAAATTCGCCAACAAAACCAATCGTGCATGGAACCGAAATTGCCGCAATACCAACAAAACCAAAAATAGCCGCATAAATGGGATTTGTGGAAACAAAAGCCCCATATTGATTTAAATTTGTGCTACCAGTCCATTTTTGTACAATGCCGCTTAAAAAGAAAAGCCCGCCCGCTGTTAAACCGTGCCCCACAAGCATAACGGCAACTCCAGCATCCACAACCCCATTAAAGCAAAACAAACCTGCCACTGCAAGGCTTAAATGCGACATAGAACTAAATGCCAAAAGTTTTTTAACATTTGTTTGCTTTAAGGCAAGAACTGCACTATATATCATTGAGAAAAGCGAAAGTGATATAAAATAAATATCATAATTTGAGGTTTGCAATGTATTCCAAAAAATTTGAATTACCCAAATTGCAAATCCAAAAACACCAACCTTTGCCATAGCACCAGAAAGAATTGCCGAAAGCGGATATGGTGCCTCAGAATAGGTTATGCCCTGCCAACTGTGAAATGGGAAAATAGGAGTTTTTACAGCAAATGCCAGAGAAAATGCCAAAAGCAAGGGAATTTGAACGGAAAGGGGCAATGTTTTTAAAGTTTCTGCCAAAACATTGAGATTATCGCTACCAGCTTTAATCATTAAATACCAAGCACCAAACAGCAAAGGCACAGAACCTATCAAAGTGTAAAGTGTAAACACCACAACAGCGCGCCGCCTTTTTAAGCCTCCATGCAAAGCCATTAAAATTGCAGCGGGCAAAACCATAGCCTCAAAGAAAAACAAAAACTGCACTATGTTTTGAGCAGATAAAAATGCTCCTATCATTGTACCTTCCAGTACAAGCAAGCCTATTGTGAATTTTTTTATTTCAAAACCCGGCATTCCCTTAAAATAAGCATAAGCCAAAAAAGATATGAGTGCCGCAAGCCAAGACATCCAAAGTGAAAGCCCTTGCCCATATAAAGAAAATTCAACATTTATTCCCAAAATGGAAAACCAAGCATAAGAAGGTGTTTGCTGCCCACCAACCATTACCAACGCAGTTGCCAAAACAAATGGAACTGCCGTGCAAAAAAGCCCAATGCGAAAGGATGAGTTTACATCTCTTGAAGATGCAGCAAGCATTAAGCAAGAGAAGGCAAAAGGCAAAATGAGCAAAAGCGATACTAACATAGCTTACCTAATAAAAAACACCAGCAAGTAAATAAAAATAACCGAACAAATTACCGAAAGAGAAAGTTGCATTCGCAGTTTATTTGTCTGCATTGTTCTAAGCCCTTCCGCACAAATCATAGGAACAGCACCTATCACTGTCATTGTGATTCGCAAAAATCTATTAACCAAATTTAAAATATATATAGCTACGCGCATAGGCAAAATTCCAATTACAAAATGCAAAGAATCAAATGCAAAAGTCCAAATTCTTGCAAAACCAACCAGCTCGCTGTGCCCTGTATATCTCGGAATGTTCTTTCTGAAATAAAAAACCGCAAACCCAAGCCCAAACAAGGCTACCAAGCCACCAACTATGCCAAAAATCACAGAAGAATGGTGGTTTTCCAACAAGGCAAAATCTGGAAGACCGGGCCACATATAACCAGCAAATATACAACCTACCACTAAAATCCACATTGGAACTTGCATAACAAGGGGAGATTCGTGTATATGCTCTGCGGTATGCTTATCTCCTCTGAATTTTCCAAAAAACACAAGCACCAGCAAGCGAGTCATATAAATGGCAGTTAGCAAAGCGGTGAAAAGCGCAATGCCATAAAACAAAGGAACGCTTCCATTTCCGTATAATCTTTCCAAAATCAAATCTTTGCTCCAAAAACAAGAAAGCCCTGGCAATCCTATTAAACTTGCCCAAGCAACAAGCATAATTAAGAATGTGGAAGGAAGCTTAGAAGCTAACCCTCCCATTTTGCGAATATCTTGCTCTCCGCCCAAAGCATGTATAACCGAGCCGGCAGCCAAAAATAGCGCTGCTTTTGTAAATGCGTGGGTGAACACGTGGAAAATTGCCACATCAAATGCCCCAGCACCTGCAGCCATAAACATAAAACCGAGCTGAGACACCGTGGAATATGCCAAAACTTTTTTAATATCATGCTGAACCAAGCCCGCAATAGCAGCCCACAGAGATGTTGCAAGGGCAATCAAAAGCACAAAAAACAATATTGCTTTTGAACAAAAAAAGAGCATGGAAAGCCTTGCCACCAAATAAACCCCAGCCGTGACCATTGTAGCCGCATGTATAAGGGCAGAAACAGGAGTTGGACCCGCCATAGCATCTGGGAGCCAGGTTAGCAGGGGTATTTGCGCACTTTTTCCAGTACAAGCAAAAAACAAAAAGAAAGCCGCAATTATCAGCCACCCAGAAGAAAGTGGAGCCATCAACTCCCCTTTTAATGCCTCATTGAGGTTTTCATAATTCAAAATAGTTGTTCCGCCTATAACTATCAAAGCGAACATGCCTAGCAAAAAGCCCACATCACCAATTCTGTTCACCAAAAACGCCTTATTTGCCGCCGCACAGTTGAGCAAGTCTTTGTTCCAAAAGCCAATCAGCAAATAAGAGCAAAGCCCCACACCTTCCCAACCAAGGAAAGTGAGCGGTAGGGAATCTGCAAGAACAAGGACTATCATTGAGAACAAAAATAGGTTCAAATAGCTTAAAAAGCGGGTATAGCCAGGGTCGCCTTTCATATATCCCAGCGAATAGACTACTATAAGGGTGGTTATTCCCGTCACAAATAAAAGCATTATTTTTGTTAAAGAATCAAATAAAAAGCCAAAAGTCACCTGAATATAGCCTATAGACATCCAATTACCCAGAGTTTCTGCATAAACTGTACCCCGCGGCATATCGGAGGCAAATATCACCGTTGCTACAAAAGAGCAAAGCGGGAACAGAACTGCAAGTGCCCCTATATATGCCTCAGGTGCCGCCTGCTCGCTTTTAACGCGAACCAGCGCTATTGCCCCAAGAGTTAAGGCTCCCAATAGGGGGAAAAACGGTATAATCCATAATGGAATTTGGGTGGTCATGGTAGGAGTAAAGTAGAAAAATCTAAATTTATATAAATTATTATCACTATGGAATTCCCGCGGAAATTTTACAAAGATAGCGAACAGCCCTTTTTGTGGCATTATATGATGGCTATTGGAGAGCAAAATTTGCCAGAGCAGGTTTTGGAGACAGAAACTTTGTTTGAAAGCAAAGGGGAAAAATTGGTATTGGAAATTGGGTGTGGAAAAGGGGCTTTTTTGTGTCAATATGCTTTGGATTTTCCGAAAAATTGCATTTTAGGGGCGGAATGGGATGTTTATTGCTCAAAATTAACCACAAAAAAAATAGCAAAGTTCCGGCTTAAAAATGCCGCTGTTATGAGGGGCGATTTGTTTTATTTTTTAAGGGATTTAATGCCAGAAGCCTCTATAGACGAGGTTCACATGTATTTTCCAGACCCCTGGCCCAAAAGACGGCACCATAAAAAACGGCTGATTTTGCGGGAAGGCTTTTTAGAGCAAATTCACAGGGTTTTAAAACCTGGCAAAAGGCTTTTTTATTGGGCAACCGACCACGAGGAATACAATATGCTTGCACTTGAAGCATTCCGTAATTTCCCAAGCTCAAAAATTTTACAAGAAAACAATGCAGAGCCAACACACGGCATAGAAACAGGATTTGAGAAAAAATATAAAAGAGAAGGCAGAAATATTTACAGAAGTGTCATTGAATTGTCAAAAATTTAATGAAATAACTGCTCTTTTCAAAGATATACCCTTTACAAATCGCAAAAAATTAACTATATTTTATGTGGATTAATCTATCTTTATAGGAATATATGAACAAGGTCAAATTTAAATTTATTCTGCTTGGCATCGCAATCCCTCTGGTTTTGGCCAATTGCGCAACCAACAAGGTTGTACATGCAGAAAGTCAGGTAGCAGCTCCAATTGTTCAAGAGGAATACCAAGGTTTAAAGCGCAAAGTTGCCATAGCCCGTTTCTCCAACGAAACAGAAGCGGCACGCAGTTCTTTTTACGACATTTCTCGAGACCCTCTCGGTAAGCAAGGTATGGAAATCCTCACCACAAGGCTTGCCAAAACTGGCAAATTCATTTTGCTAGAGAGAAACGATTTGGATAAAATTCAAAAAGAATTGGAAGAATTCGGCAGCAAAGATGCCTTTCAAAAAGTTGGAGCAGATTTTCTTTTGCTCGGTGCCATAACCGAATATGGTAGAAAAACAACTGGCGAAGAAGGTGCCTTTTCCAGAAGCAAAACTCAAACTGTGCAAGCAGGGGTGAGCATACGCTTGGTTGATGTATATACAGGGCAAATAATTTACTCAGAAGAAGCAAAAGGGCAAGCAGAAACCACCAGCTCCACCACACTCGGCATGGGTGGAACAGCAAATTTCGATGCGACTTTGAGTGATAAAGCCATTTCCGCTGCAATTTCAAAATTGGTGGAAAACATAATAAACAACTGCACAGACAAACCTTGGAGAAGTTTTATCCTGAGCAACGACGAAGCTATGTTCATCGCTGGCGGAAAAAGCCAAGGTATAAAAGCTCGTGATATTTTTGAAATAGTTGAAAAGGGCAAGCAGGTTAAAAATCCCCAAACAGGAATGATGATGGAGCTACCTGGTAGAGCAGTTGGCAAAATACAAATCCTGTCCACTGGCGGAGACCCACAAAACGAATATTCCACTGCAGCCTTTATCGAAGGCGGTTTGCCAGCGGGTGCAGATATTAGCAACTTTTATGTACAGGAGATAAGAAAATGAAAAAATTTCTTTTTGCAATTTCGTTTATATTCTTGTTGCTCGGATGCGCAGGAAATAAATCCACGCACGGTGGTTTGGAAAATGAGGCTTTCCTAGATATAGTTGGTACCCAACGGAATTATGTTGGTGGGGTAACAGTTATATTAGACGATAAAAGCAGTTTCAAGGCAGAGGTAAACGACCCGTCTTCAAACACGCCAAGGGGCAAAACTTATGCCATTGAAGCAGGCCAGCGCACTGTTGCTGTGCAATATAATGGCAAAGATATTTACAGAAAACAAATTTTTGTGTCTGCTCAAGAGACAAGGAGAATAGCGTTACCATGAAATATTTCAATAAATTCATTTTCGCAAGCCTTTTTGCGGCAGTTGTTGCTTTTGCACAAGGCGGTCCCCATTTTGGCGTTCATGTTGGGCTTGGAATTGATGGTTTAGTTTTTTCTACAGAAGAAGAAGACGATATAAATGGCGAACCTATTAGGATTGCTTTTGCTATTGGTGGCATTTATTCTATGCCGATGAGCGAGTCTGTCACTTTAGCTCCCGGAGCACTTTTGAACTATGCCGCCGTGCCTGGGTCAAAATCCTCGGATATAAGTTTGGACATACCCGTTATGTTCAAATTTTTTACCCTTGATTATCTCTATTTGCAAGTTGGTCCACAATTAGGCTTTTCCTTCTATTACGCAGATAACAAAACGGGAAAAAGATTTAAAGACCGCAACACTTTTAATGCCGGCCCTACTTTTGGACTCGGTTATCAAATAGATGCTAACTCCTCTATAGATGCTCGTTTCTATTATGGAATGACAAAATATTTTAATGTTATCGTGCCAGGTGCGCAATCTTTTAAGTTATTTTTAGGATACACTTATCTTTTTTAACAGAGGATATATAAATGTATAAAAAGATATGGCTTTTGCCGATATTTTTGTTAATTGGTTGTGGTGGCGACACAGGGCGGAGATATTGCATAGACCCAGGAGACTATACATTTAAATACATAAAAACACAAACGGCAGAATCTTTGCAGGCTTTGATAGATGTTTATAAGAAAAACGATGAGATTATAGCAGAAAATGGATATTGCAGAGTGGGTGCAGGCTATTATGCGGAATACGGATTTTTGTTGATGCAACACGGAGAAGTTAGTCAAGGTAGAGAGCTTTTGTATAAAGAAATTGAACTTTTTCCAGAATCAAAAACCTTTATGCTCAGGGCATTAGGAGAAAAAGAATGAAAAACTTTCTCGTTTTTTTGGTGATTTTCTCGTATTTTTTCACCTTTGGCTGCTCTTCTGGCAACGCACCCGTAGCCCTTTATCCCGAAAGCCGTGATTTTAAAAAAGAACAACCCTTAACATTTTTGGTTATGCCGCCCATAAATAAAACAAATAATGTGGATGCTAAAGAATTGTTTTATTCAAAAATGGCAGCTCCTATTTACACTGATGGTTATTATGTTTTTCCGCCTACTCTTGCAATGGAACTTATGAAAAAAGAAGGCATTTACGATGCAGAACTTTTTCTGAACAATCCTTTGAATAAATTTGAAGAGCTTTTGGGTGTGGATGCTGTGCTTTTTACCATAATATACGATACAGATAAGTCTAAAATTCTCAGAGAAGGAATGGTGGATATTGAATTTATAATAAAGTCCACAGCTACAAATAAAGAACTTTACAGGATAAGAGGCGAATATGTTTTGGATAGGTCTTTATATTCTCTTGATGATATGTCAAGAGATATGGACAACGATAAAAGCGGATATGGAGCTGTTGTTTACCCAATAATTTATGGGGTTATTTTTATGGTGGACTTAGTCAGAACCATCACTCTAGAAGAGGCTGATGTTTCTGGAAAAGTGGCTAGAGTTGCTTTGAATAATTTGCCTTGCGGAATTTACCCATGTACGCAGTCTTATATAAAAGTTCCTAAAACTTTTAAAGTAGTGGAAACAGAAAAAAATGGTTTCATGTCTGCATGGTACAAAAAATTCAATGAGGAGAAAAAATGAAAAATATTATTTTTATAAGTATATTTTTGCTTTTAGCTTCTTGCGCATCATCTCCCTCAAGATATAATGAAATTCGTGTAAATAGATTGAATTTTTCTTCTGATGTAGTTGGGTTAATAAATATTATGAGTGATTTGCCTGCAAGTTCTAAAATTGCAATTTTAAATGTTCCCGAAGAAAGCAAAAAAATAATGGAAAATTTGCTAGAAAACACCGGATTTAAAGTTGTGAAAAGCGATGCTGGAAACATATTAATTACTGGAAATACATCGCCTGCTGAAGGCGGACATACATTAGCAGCAGTCGAAGCTATACTGGGAAAATCAAAATCTAATGTTGTGAAAAATTCATCATCACAAGTATCAAATTTTTCTGACCCTATTTCATTTGGCAAAGCGGTTGGCGCAGACGTTGTTATATTTGGAAAAAAAGAACTAGAAGGTACTCTGGGAAGCAGATTTACATTGAGAGTGGTAAAAGTGGAAACTGGAGAATTGATAAGTTTAAGCAGAACTTATGAAAGCAACAAATTTGTATTTTGGATAAGGCGTACTATGGTTTATTTCAATAGACCAATGAATTCTAAAATTGCAGTTGTTCCGGGTTATGTTCCAGAGGAAAACAGAGGAATAATTGATGCTACACTAGAAGCGTATGGATTTAATGTTATAAAAACAGCAACCTCAAGCACTGGCCTTTCTACTTCAGACATACTTCCTTTTGGCAAATCAATTGGTGCAGACATTCTTATAACTAGTGCAGTCAGAAACGGAAACACAGTTGGGTTAGCTGTATTAGATGTAAAAAGTGGAAAAGATGCAAGGCTAGGAAATGGAGATTTAGACCAATTTTATTTTGATGATTTAACAGAAACAACACTTGCAACACCAGAGGTTTTAGGTTTTATTGATAGTAGAGATTGGCAGATATATAGTATAAATAAAATAGGCAATTTAGTATGGATGAGCCAAAATTTGAACTATGAAATTGGAGATGGCAAATGCTTTGATGATGATGTGAAAAATTGCAAAAGTTATTTTGGCAAACTCTATAAATGGGAAGATGCAAAAAATGTTTGCCCAAATGGTTGGCATTTACCGAGCATTGAAGAATGGAAAGATATGGCAGATAGCACAGCCTTTGGGAAACCTACAAATTTTAGCTTTATTATTGATTATGATATTAGCGGCAATTATTCTTTTTGGACTTCTAGCGAAACTTCAGCAAACGAAGCCTCAATTTATTATATGACTAAAACAGCAGGAGCATTTAATGCATCGGCATCTTGGGATGCGAGAGATAAATCATATCATTATTCTGTACGTTGCGTATATAACCATTAATTAGCAACTATCACCGTCAATCTGCAAGCCATTTCAAGGTCTTTTTTTTCAAAAAGAGTCCAGAAATCGGGTTGCCAACCGTAAATATCGTTGGTTAAGGCATCGCCAATGGCTATTTCGGCTTTTTCACACTCTTGCCAATCAAAATCAGGTGCCGCCTCATAGCATCTCAACATACCTTTTGCAGAAGTTAATTCTGGAAAGGAATCCAGCAAATTATACACACATTCCTTAAATGTTTTAGCACTTGTTTTATGAATTTTCAGGGTTTTATGAGCTAGCAATTCCCTCAGGTCTTCAACATTTGTTTCTATCAAAGCCCCATCTGAATATAAACTCAAGATAAATTCATAAATAGGCCGATTTTCTACTAATCCTGGCCATATTTCTGCAATCAAATCTTGCGCCTTTGAAATTTTATCAGAATACAAACATACCCCTCAGCCCAAGCTCCAAAACTCCCTGCCAAACCGCATCACTCAACCTAGATACATCGTTCAAATCTGTTGCAACTCTGTTCAAATAAAGAAAACGGCCGCGAATGGCACTCTCCATCGCAAAATTTTCCGTAAAATAATACTCTGCAGAAAGCACTGCATTAGCTCCATTGCCAGTGAAATTCGCATAACTCCACTTTTCTTCTCCAAAAGAAGCATGTGGAAACCTCATAGAAGAAAAGGCATAGCCAAGCCCAGTGCCTATTCTAAAAGATTCAGGCCACAAAAAATGATATTGGTATTCAATGCCTAAGCGCAAATATCTAGCCTTGCCGCTTTGCTCATAAGGTTTATGTTTATAATCTGGAAAACCAAGTCCTAAATTAAAAGCCATTGAATGAGCATTTGCGAGGGCACGTGCATCAAAGGCATAAACAAGAAAAAACGGAACTTTTGGCAAAATAACCATCTCTTCTACTTTAGAATTTTCGCTGGAATTAATTTCTGAAAGACCGTTTAAATTTCCTTTGGTAAAGTCAAAATCAAGACCCACTGCAAATGCGTACTTTTTTATCCATACCTCTCCCAAATCCGCATAAGCAAGCGAAGCAAACAAGAGGATTAAAAATTTTAAGCGAAACACAATTGCGTTTAGCCTTCAGATGAACTTCCTGATTCGACTTTCTTTTTTGATGCCTCGTCTGCAGCAACTTTGTCTGCTATTTCTTTAAGTTGAGCATCTTTTTCTTTTCTCGCCGCCGCTTCGCGTTCTGCAACGCTCTTTTTTACCTCGGTAAGAACGTCGTACCTAGAAGGTTTTTTAACGGTATTGGTGGCAGCAGTTCCAGCAGCATTTGCGGGATTTTTAGAAGTATCTTCTTTTTTATCCGTTTTTGCTGTATTTTTTGCCATATTCATGCGTACAATTTGGTCGGTTATATCCACACGGGTCGCTGGACCAAATTTCGAAGAATTGGCACTGGTAGAGGCTTTCCCCCCAGATTCTTTATCTTCTTCTTCTTGCCTTTTTTGCACAGCAGCGCGAATTTGCGGGGTTATAGCCTTATTATCGTAGAATTGATACATCAAATCTACACTAATTGCTTGATTTCCGCTAACGGATGGTAATGTTATAGCCATAAAATACCTCTCTATTAGTATATCGGTATAAATTTAGAAAACTTTAGAGAAAAAAACTGAATTTTTCGTTGAATTTCACATTGATGGCATTGCGTATATATGCTTTAAAAACGTTTTTTGCTTGCTTGGTTCCGCTAATAGCCTCTAATTTTTTCCATGTCTTATCCCTTAACTCAAGTGTACTGGGGAGCTTACTATGAAAGTGATTACCCCAAGAATTAATGTTATCGAACAAAACTTGATAAAAAGAATTCGCTGTTATTGTATTTATCGTAGTCAAAAAAGCCTCTATGCTTTTGGCAAAATTGATTATGGGAGCATCTTCCTTGTCGTTATTTTTTATATATACCAGTAATTCTATAGCTAAGTAATCTTGTTCCCATCGGCTTAGTTCCGCAAGTTTCGGAACATAAGTAGAAGAATCGTTTAAAAAATCACTTATAGTGAAGGAAGGCTTAGTTTTCTCTAAGCTAGCGTTAGGAGCTGGCAGATAATTTTTAACAACTTCAATTAGAAATTGGGGTATTTGATTAGAAGAAACTTTTCCTTTTAAAACTTCAATTTTATCGTTTTCTATACCGAAAGTGTCAACTGTTTTAAAACTAGTGTCTATATCCAAAGCTACAGCCTTTACACTCCCACCCGATGTAACAATAAGGCTATTTGATAACTTATTTTCAGTGTTAACGAAAACTTCATAGCCTTCATTTTTCAAAAATTCTTTAGCCTCTTCCATGTCTAACCTCCTATAAAGAAATTATAGAAAAAAACCTCGGCGGCGACCTACTCTCCCGCACCATTTCGGTGAGGTACCATTGGCGGCAAGCGTCTTAACTTCCGTGTTCGGGAAGGGAACGGGTGTCTCCCGCCGC
>Ga0268262_10001929_pt1 | contig 24648 bp, 22 predicted proteins | sample TergutNc150P3_FD_190354 | JGI IMG/M metagenome (GOLD analysis project Ga0268262, IMG submission 190354) | Nasutitermes corniger P3 segment gut microbial community from laboratory colony in Florida, USA - Nc150 P3 (SPAdes) (version 2) | ecosystem: Host-associated > Arthropoda: Insects >...
ATTTTTTTATCTTTGTCTTTTTTTTCAGCAAAAGCAGAGGAAGCGAGCAAAAGAGCCAAAGCGAGGATTAAAGGGAGTTTTTTCATATATATAAATATACATTATTTTTGAGCAGTCGGCAAGGGTTTAAAAGATTTTTTTATAGGGTTAGAAATTCATTGCCTTTTAGTAAAAGTTGTGAATTGGTTTTATTTTTCTAAATTTAGGATTGTTCGCAACTCCAAAATCGCGGAAATTAAAAGACTGCAATTAAAGATTTTGGCAAAGCAATAGGGGGAATTATGAAAAAGCCGATAAACGCACTAGAAGCAATTAGAGATTTTGCCATTGGCATTTTAACGATTATCGTTGTAGTGGCTGGCTTGGTTTTAATCGGGGATTTTATTTTTTCCTTAATTTTTTGATTATTTTCCAACTAGCGAAAATAAAGGGGGTGGCAAGTATAGTAACGCCTATAAATTCTCCAATTTTGCCGTCAATTAAAAAACTTATGGCAATAATTAAGCAGGGAATAATTATCGGGGCAAATAAAACTAACAAAGCTACAAGTGCTATTTCTTTAGGTTTTAATTTACGTTTATGCCATTTTGCATTTTCGGTTGATGTTGGATTTTCGGATTTAATCTCTACTAGCTCCGTTTCCTTAGTCTCTTTAATTTCGGGAGTGGTTATTTCAGTTGGCTTATCCTCCTTCAAACTAAGCAATGTTAAAAATCGCTTCGCTGCTTTATCAAAATCGGCAAATGAAACGGTCGCCTCTCCAACTGTTTGTACCATATAAGGTTTTTCATTTTTCCTAAATAATGCTATTGGTTTTTTTCCAGAATTATCCGTTGTGTAATATTTCATATTTTCATATTGCAAAAGTATTACAGGCCTTTTCATCGGCTTTCCGTCTTTTCGTTTTTTATGCAAACTCAAAGAATTTATTTCAGTATTTACATACCACCCCGAATTGACCCACGTTTGGGAATTTTTTTTTATGAAATCTGAAAATACTTTTGGCATTTCTAAAGGTTCTAATTCTAAATTAGCTGGGTCTATGTTTTGGTAATTTGAAAGAAAATCTGAACTTTCTTTATTTACGGAATCCTCCGCGCTCATTCCATCAATTTCAATTTTATTTAGGAAAAAAGTTTTTTCCATATTATCTCGCAAACAAAAACATCTAACGTAGCCTTTCGGAAGCATTTTTTTAATTACCAATTCTCGCTCCGCTCCGGGGTTTGAACCACCGTGATAGTGAACTTTAATAACTTCGCCTGTGCCTATTGCTTCTTTTAAAATTTGCTCTCTAGTTTGCATTTTCCTTTTTCCATTGTAGTTATTCCAGTTTTAAACTAGAAAAATCCCCGTTTATTTTGCCATTCTAGCGACTTTGGCGGGTAAATCCGCGCCGGGCCAAAAGCGGCTAATTTAGGCATTAACCCTAGAATTTGGGCTAAAAATCGCTATGGTTTGCGCCTTTAGCCAGCCGCATCGCATATATATCAATGGTAGAACCTATGCCGGGGGCTTAGGCTATGGCAGTTGTGAATTGGTTTCATTTTTCTAAATTTAGGATTGTTCGCAACTGCAGGAAAGTATATACAGCCGATTTCTGGGTTGTGAATTGGTTTGATTTTTCTAAATTTAGGATTGTTCGCAACACAGAGATAAAAGACCTATGCACTTGGAAGTTGTGAATTGGTTTCATTTTTCTAAATTTAGGATTGTTCGCAACTAACTGAAAATTAAGTTATATAATGAGTGGTTGTGAATTGGTTTCATTTTTCTAATTTTAGGATTGTTCGCAACAGCTTTGTGTTGCAAACTTTCCCTATTCGGTTGTGAATTGGTTTCATTTTTCTAAATTTAGGATTGTTCGCAACTTTGCTGTCTTTTATCATAACCACCCCTCGTTGTGAATTGGTTTCATTTTTCTAAATTTAGGATTGTTCGCAACGTTTGAAACGTCTTTAAAATCATTGTCAGGGTTGTGAATTGGTTTCATTTTTCTAAATTTAGGATTGTTCGCAACAAAATTGCTATCATGGAAAAAGTGTTTATGGTTGTGAATTGGTTTCATTTTTCTAAATTTAGGATTGTTCGCAACACATGGAAGAATTTAACACGCTTGGGGGTGTTGTGAATTGGTTTCATTTTTCTAAATTTAGGATTGTTCGCAACATAAGCAGACGTAGCAACTGAAGGAACACTGTTGTGAATTGGTTTCATTTTTCTAAATTTAGGATTGTTCGCAACAAGGGGGGCGATTTGTAGTTATTCAATAATGTTGTGAATTGGTTTCATTTTTCTAAATTTAGGATTGTTCGCAACTTTAGCTACGGAAACACAGGCAAGGATAGAGTTGTGAATTGGTTTCATTTTTCTAAATTTAGGATTGTTCGCAACCAAGCTTTGTTTGGGAAGGCAAAATCTTCGTTGTGAATTGGTTTCATTTTTCTAAATTTAGGATTGTTCGCAACAAAATTTTTGATTTAGAAAAGCGATTCATCGTTGTGAATTGGTTTCATTTTTCTAAATTTAGGATTGTTCGCAACCAGCAGAGCTAGAGGAAGGGAAAGAAGAAGGTTGTGAATTGGTTTCATTTTTCTAAATTTAGGATTGTTCGCAACGTTGTATCAATAGCCCAGCGCAAAGAAGTGTTGTGAATTGGTTTCATTTTTCTAAATTTAGGATTGTTCGCAACATAATCAAAACCTAGTTCGCTCTGCACCTGCGTTGTGAATTGGTTTCATTTTTCTAAATTTAGGATTGTTCGCAACCTGATGCAGAGCGGCATAAACCCAAATAAGTTGTGAATTGGTTTCATTTTTCTAAATTTAGGATTGTTCGCAACCCAATGGCTGTGAATTGTTAGAATATATCGTTGTGAATTGGTTTCATTTTTCTAAATTTAGGATTGTTCGCAACAAACACACACAAACATAAACAGAATGCCTAAGTTGTGAATTGGTTTCATTTTTCTAAATTTAGGATTGTTCGCAACCATTATAGGAAGCGGCATAAACAAGCCTAGTTGTGAATTGGTTTCATTTTTCTAAATTTAGGATTGTTCGCAACCTCAAAGTATCGCAAGGCATACCAGCTATGTTGTGAATTGGTTTCATTTTTCTAAATTTAGGATTGTTCGCAACCTCAAAGTATCGCAAGGCATACCAGCTATGTTGTGAATTGGTTTCATTTTTCTAAATTTAGGATTGTTCGCAACGCTTGCTGCAAAGAAGCTATATTCCTTATTGTTGTGAATTGGTTTCATTTTTCTAAATTTAGGATTGTTCGCAACTTCAACCAATTTCATTTAAACCTCCGCAAAGTTGTGAATTGGTTTCATTTTTCTAAATTTAGGATTGTTCGCAACTTTGGATAAGGCGAACATTCAAGGGTTGGGTTGTGAATTGGTTTCATTTTTCTAAATTTAGGATTGTTCGCAACACCCGGACAAGTGATACCAGCAATGTTGCTGTTGTGAATTGGTTTCATTTTTCTAAATTTAGGATTGTTCGCAACCAATAGTGGTGCGCCCCTTGCTTCAAAGGGTTGTGAATTGGTTTCATTTTTCTAAATTTAGGATTGTTCGCAACAAACGGCTTGTCCGATGACAACGAGGCGAGGTTGTGAATTGGTTTCATTTTTCTAAATTTAGGATTGTTCGCAACGCAAGAACACAGCGGTCAATATAGCCTGTAGTTGTGAATTGGTTTCATTTTTCTAAATTTAGGATTGTTCGCAACGCAAATCGCACTATTGTTGTGCTGTATGCTGTTGTGAATTGGTTTCATTTTTCTAAATTTAGGATTGTTCGCAACTTTTTCTTTTGCACATACGAGCGCAGAATAGTTGTGAATTGGTTTCATTTTTCTAAATTTAGGATTGTTCGCAACTTCTTTAAAATTAGGGCTTTCAACTTCACGGTTGTGAATTGGTTTCATTTTTCTAAATTTAGGATTGTTCGCAACATTTCGTTTGTTATCCGCTAGACCCAAGAGTTGTGAATTGGTTTCATTTTTCTAAATTTAGGATTGTTCGCAACAAAAAGCTACAAAGCCCGAAACTATCATATGTTGTGAATTGGTTTCATTTTTCTAAATTTAGGATTGTTCGCAACACATTAAAACTGAGTTGCTTGTTCCCTATGGTTGTGAATTGGTTTCATTTTTCTAAATTTAGGATTGTTCGCAACGAGAGCCGAGAGAATCAGAGGCAACGGAAGTTGTGAATTGGTTTCATTTTTCTAAATTTAGGATTGTTCGCAACATTATGCTTGTAACTGTCCTAATTAGAGCTACTTATAGAGGCTCTTAGAAATGGGAAAAAGGCGGATTTTAAGGAAACTTGGAATCCGCTTTTTGTTTTTTATGTTTTGAAAAGACCTTGCATTGGAGGGTCTAAGAAAGTTTATTGTGGCGGAAATAAAGGAAGGCGACCCGTTGCCAGGCCGCCTTAAAGTTTTCACAACGGAATAATCCTTATTGTGAATTGGTTTCATTTGTTGTAAATATAGAAAATTTTTCATTCATTCAATAAATATTCAATTTCACCTTTTAAATTCGTTCTACGCATCTCTTCAATTATACCATGAGGGCATTTCTCCTCAAATGTATCAAATATTAATTTTTTCCTTCTATAATTCTTTAACAACAAATAATTTAAAATAGGAAATTCATGCCAAAAATTGTTATAATATCCGATTATTCCATATTTCGTCAAGATTTCACTACACGATTCTAAAATATTATCAACTAATTCATTAAGGTCTATTTCTTCATTAAAAACGCATATTTTTTCTTCTTCCCAATCGCGTTTTTCTTCTATATAATTCGCTATTATCTCTATTATCTTTAAATTTATTTTATCAGAATCATTGCATAATGAAAATATCATTTCTATTGTTGAACCCTCCTCATCAATAAGCCACTTATAGTCATTATCTTTTTCAGGAATTTCACAACCCAGCTCTTTTAATTCTCGGTCAAATTCCGTTTCTGGTTCTTCTTCTTTTAATAAAACTACTAAACCTTTTAATAAATCGCCAATATCATCTCCAAGACAATGACTAACTCTATACATCGCCGAAAACGATCCTGATTCAAATATTACTCCTGCCCAGCCAGCTGAATTATCCAAAAAATATTTAAATTTCATTTGCTCTCCTTGTCATTAAATGATTTTTTATACAGCATTTCTTTGTATTTCTCAATCTCAAGTGCAAGCTCATAAGAATTAGCACCTACCAATATTTTTCCTTTGAATAATTCCGAAAAATATTCTACAAACATTTTTTGTTTTTCGTGATAACTTATAACTAAAGGATGGTTTTGGTTTTTCTTATCAAATCTCCATTTTCTAGCAGGAGCATTTATTTTCCAATACATTAATTCATTATATATATTATTATCCACATTCGGTATATCTTCAATATTTATATTTCCGTTTAGAGTAAATAATCCTGTTGGGAAATAGGCTTCTACCAACAAATACGTATCCACATTTTTGCAAAACAATAAATCGCTCGGTTTTCCTTTATGTTGTATAATTAACTTTATAATTTCATCCAAATTTTCCGTTTCTATTTTTTCATTTCCTAATTTGTGATAACTATGTTCTGAACATGCAAAATCTAAAACGCTTTCAGAATCCTCAAATTGAATTAAATTAGGATTAGCTCCATGTTCTAATAAGAACTTTACCATAATAGGTGACTGTGAGAAAATTGCTTTATGCAAACACGAGTCTCCTCCCCAATCTTGATAATTTATATCTGCTCCTTTCTTTAGTAGCAATTCTATTAACTTGATATAGTTTTCAATATTGTTTCCGTGACAAGAATATGCAATTTCTCCCAAAAGACCTTCTCCAAAACATTCATAATCTATTATATTTACATCTGCATTTTCAATGATCATATTTTCGATTTTTTGGAAATCAGGTTCATCTTTTCCTATTTCATGAAAAATTTGTTTATTTGGCAAACTAGTCATATTATATTTCTCCTTCCTATAAAAGCTTTTATTTCAAGCTTGTTGGTAAGATAGAAAAATGTGGTACTTTTGCCGAGTTCCTGTACCTTTAGGTCTATGAACTATTTTTTGTATATTTACAATGGGGTTGCTACTTACGTCCTCGGGGTTTCTGGGGTTATTTAGCAACCCTCCTTGACTACCTGCGCCCGCAATTGGAGCGGAAGTGCCAAAGTAGTCAGGATTTTTTGCCTTAGCTGTTTGAGCGTTGTGTCTAGTTTCCTCTTGCACATTGGGAAAATTTTTGTATATTTATTTGTAGAGCCTTGACTACCTGCGCCCGCAATTGGAGCGGGAGTGCCTAAGTAGTCAAGGTTTTCCTCAAAACATCTCCAACTGCACCGGTCCCACAGGCGGAATCTTATCCTTCTTGCCGTAGAAAATTTGCATAGCACTGAATTGTTTATCAGTCAAATGCAGAATACAAACCTTGCCGTTTGGTTGCAAAAAATTTTTCACACGTTCAATATGGACTTCCATATTTTCCTTGCTTGCGCAATGCCGCCAGTAAACGGATAATTGACCCATAGTAAAGCCGTCTTTGAGCAGGTCTTTTCTGAACTGAGAATGTCGCCGCCTGTCCTCTTTGGTCTCGGTTGGCAAGTCAAAAAATACCATTATCCACATAACTCGGTACTGATTAAGGGCACTTAGATTCATAAATTTTCGGGTAAAGAATTTTTTTCTTTTTGCCTTCAAAACAAGCTATAAGAGATGCTGCCGTACGAGTTAAAGCGACAAGCATTGGGCTTTTTTCACGCTCAAAATGGCAATCACATTCAAGTACTGTTAGCAGGCATTTTTTGATATTTGAGTTTAATTCCAAGTTTTCGTCAGAAGAAAAACCATCTGCTAGTTTTTCGGCAACAGCCAAGTCAATATATGGGCGATATGGTTCCATAATGTCGTCTGCCAAGCAATAGGCGTTATATTGGTTTTTATGAAAAATTCCAAAAGTTGGTAAAAGCCCGGAACCCACAAGAGCACGGGCAGTTGCAGCCCTGACTATCGCATATCCGTAATTTAGGAGATTATTTGGAGGTTCGCCTTCTCGTGAACGGGAAAAATCCTTTATATAATCTTCAAAAATTACTTTCCAATAATAATTTGCAGCCTGTGCTTCGCAATTATTTGTATCTCCGCTGCTCACGGCTTTTGCTAAATATTCCATTCGTTTAACATCTTTGCCTAGGTGTTTTAATACTGCTGCCTGATTTAAAATTTTTGCCTGTACAGTTTGTTGCCAGAGTGATTTTTTTAGAGGTTCGCTCGCTTCTATTTGAGTTTGAAATCTGTTGCTTTGCAGTGTGTTGCCATCAAGATTTAGGAACATTCCAACGGGTATATGTTTTGTGTTGCAGGTTATAAGAGCAATATTATTTTCCAACAAAAGCATCATTGCGTTTTGTGTGATTGTTATTTGCGAATTGTCTAAAATTATTACACCTATGTCTTCTATTGGGCGAGTTGTTGTAGTTTCTGGAGTTTTAATTACGAGTTGAGCATTTGATGTGCTCAAATATGCGGGATTGGAAAAGGAAAGAGTTTGTTTAATCATCGTTTAATTCTCTTGTTGGTTTCTTCCAATAATTTATCAAAGTCAGATTTGTATAATTGGTCTTGGACAATTCGGTATTTTTCCCACTCGCTTTCGGCAAAATCACAGGCTATTTTATGGCTTATTTCTCCAGCATTTTGCAAAATGCTTCTGTCGCTTGCTACAGATAAAAAAGAATTCAATTGCTTTGCCCAATCTTCCATTGTCATCGGTATTTTTCGTTTCGCCTTTACCTCTGCTAAATCAAGATAAGCATTCACAATGCGTCCTAATTCTTCTAATTCGTCTTTGGTTAAATAATTTTTTGCAATTGAAACATCTGTTTTTAAAATTTTTCCTTTTGGAGAATTTTTCCATGTTGTTAGACCCATATTCTTTTTTTTGCTATCCGCTCGTTTGTAAATTAATTCTGCTGCTGTATGCCCGTGTATAGCCCAATGGAGTTTATTTTGAACCGTTGCATAAAATAGTTTTGTAGTATTTGCCTCTGTATCATAATCTAATGCGGTGGCATAGATATCTGTGATTTTCTGATAAAATTTTCGTTCAGAAAGGCGAATTTCTCTGATTTCCTGCAATAAATAATCGAAATACTCGTTTGTTAATACGGAACCGCCCTGTATTAGCCGCTCCTTATCCATTACCCAACCTTGGATTGTGTAATCTTTGGCTATTTTGTTAACCCATTTGCGAAATTGAACGGCACGGGTAGAATTTACTTTGAAGCCTACTGCGATAATCATTTGTAAATTGTAGTGTTTAACTTCTCTGCTAACTTGTCTAGAACCCTCATCTTGAACTATTCGGAAATTCCGAATAGTTGCTCCTTCCAAGAGTTCATTATCGCCAAATATATTTTTAATATGCTCGTTGATTGTGTGAATCTCCACATCATATAGCGTTGCGAGCATTTTTTGCGTTAGCCATATATTTTCATCTTCGTAGCGCATTTCAATGCTTTGAGGAGTGTCGCCTGTGGCGGCTACAAAGGTTAGGTACTCTGCGGCGGAGGAACGGATTGTGGGTAAATGTTTCTTTTTCATTATTCACCATTCAATTTTACATTACCAAGTCTATCAACTTTTAACTTTAAGCATACACTTTTAATTTGTTGTTCTCCTGTAATTGTATTTTCGTTTTTTGATCTCAGAGAACCCAAACCAATTTCGTTTTGAATTTTATAATCTATTCTCTTTTGTTTATCTTTGCTATAATTGAATATAACTTTTGCAATATTCGCAGGAACAAAATTTGCTGTTGAACCACTCGAATCTGTGAATCTATAAATTCTATTCCTATCTATTTCAATTTTTTTATTTTCTATTTCATCATTTTTCGGAACATAAACTAAATCATTTGGATTCAAATAAAACAATAATTTACACCCGTTTTCGTTCACTTCTGGAACAGCAGGTAATTTCTGTTTTAATTTATCTATTATTTTATTTAGCTGAATCGTTTCATAAGAACGATTGCCATCTTTATCCACATAAATAGCAAAAAACAAATTTGTACCTGTGTCTGCTTCAACCCATTTATGCCGTGTTCCGATAGTATTTCCTACTCTAAATCTGCTTGATCCGCTTTCAACAATAGGAAGTCTATAGACAGGTATTTTTCTATTAATATTGAATCTTTCTATTCCTTCTGCACTAAACGCTAAATCAATATCATTCTTATTGTTTTTTAAATGATTAAGCAAATCTATTCTTAATTTAAAGTCTGCAACTTTATTAATAAATTTAATTGCATCATCATAAGTTTTTATTCCTCCGATACCTCTGTTTGAAAGTTCTGAAATAGGCTGTCGCTGTCTAAATTTTTCTGTATTAATTTTAAACGCTGTTACAATAATTGGATTACCATCATCATCTTGAATAGGTGATTTTCTTAACAATTTTTGTGCATCTGTTATTTTCTCATTGCATTTTTTAAATACTACTTCGACTTTATTTCTTATATTGTCGTCAATGATAAATTTTCGTTTTCCGACAAAGTCAGCTATCCTTAATATATCAAATTCGTAAGTTTTTTTCCCATAAGGCATAGGTGTATGCAATGATTTACGAATTGCTAAATTCGCTCCTTTTTGCTTTAAAATTCCTTTTTCTGGTTTTACATTTTTCCCAACTCTAATATTTCCATTTTCGTCTTTGTAACTTTCATATTTATTTGTTGTTTTGCTGACTACACGCAAATTTTGCTTGAAACTGACAACGATTTTCTCTAATTCCTTTCGTGCTTCGTCAGTAAACTTGTCCCAAGGTTTTTTAAATTCTGTGAAAACATCTCGCGTAACTTGTTTGTTTTCATTTTTATCAAAATATGTCTTCTTTTCTGTGTTTCGCAATTTATGTTGCAAATCGTATCTTGAATTTTCAGATTTTGCAGATTGATTATTCAACAAATTTATGTGGTCTCGTGTGGCACAAGCAATTACCAAAGCATCCATAGCGTGATGACGGTGGTCAATGCGTTTCTTTTGAAAACCTTTTGATAATTCAAGTGGTATCGATGGAATTATGTGACCTTCTTGATTTTTTGAAGTAAAATCTTCAGTACCAGTCAATTCATTCATTCGCTTGAAACGTGGCAAAATCAAAGCGTTCCAAACTTCATTCAAGCCCCAGTCTCGTTTCAAAATTGTTGTAATTTTCCCATTACCAGCAATAAGGTTTTTCGAATTTACACCATCATCATTTTTGTCTTCTCTAACTATGTTAGACAAAAGTTGAGAAACAAGTTTACTGATAGAACGAGTATCATTCATTTGCCGTTCAATCATTTTTTCAGGAATTTCCTCCAACAAAAGCTTGTTGCGTTTTGCATAATTTTTGGCATAATGCTCTTTTACAAAATATCGATAAGCATCTTCCGAAGATATTTCAATCTTTTTTCCCGACCCACAATCAATTTTTTCTCCATGATGATTCTTAATAAACTCAAGACCAAGTTGCTTGTCTTTTAATTGATTAACCGCCGCCTCGCAAATTACTTTATTACTAAAACTATCATCAAAATAACGGCTTTGCGGAATAATATGTTCAACCTGATATTCTTCAGTAAATAATTTTCCAAGCGGAATCGCTTGTCCAGTATAAGGCGAACAATATTTTTGTTCAAGCCATAATTTATAACGCTGCAATTCAGATTTTGATGGCTGTGCCACTTTGCTAATTTTTTGAATAAATTCTTTCTCTACATCATTTTCTTCTATATTAGATATTGCGTATTCTTCATAAATTTTCAATTTTTCCTGCTGAATTGGTGAATAAGGGCGAACATCTTTTATATCGGGATATCCTTTCAATTCCATAATCAACGCTTTAATGCGAAGATTTGTATTCTCATTTTCAGTAACTATATTCGTAAGGCGTTTGCGTTCTTCTGTAGTATGTTTCATTTCGCGACCAAGTTCAATATGAATTTCTGAAAAAACGCCGTATTCTTTCCATATATCACGTACCACACGTAATGTTTCCGTAATTACTTGTTCAACGATAGGATTACGCAAAGAGTGTTGTTTAAATTCTTCCAAATATTTTTCCAAATCAGCGACAGAATTCCATTTATTCGCAGGGGGAGTATCATACACAATATATTGTGCTAACCATAACTGTAAACCTTGAAAATCATTCTCCGATTTCAAATCAATTGCTTTATTTCGAACTTGGTTTTTTATAGCTTCGTCATATTCGCCTGTAATAATCTTACTGATTCTGTCTCTGGTTTTTGTATCAATCAATTCCCAATTCCAATATTTACCCAAACGCATTAAAAGCAAAAGTTTTTTTATTGCTTTTTCAGAAAATGAACCGTATTCGCTTTTGAATGGAGGAAACTTTTTGAAATTTTCAACAAAGGAATTTCCATCTAAATTATGTTTAACCGCAAATGTTTTCAATCCTTTTTCAAACTCATTTTTATCTGTAACTGAATAGATTATATGCCAAAGTTTTTGCTCAATTTCGGAAGTTAAAAAATCAGCGGGAACATTTTCTACTTTTGCTAATCGTGTTCGGATTTGCATTCCTGTTTCATTACAAGGATAATTCTTATCTTCCACAAAGTTCCAACGATACGTTTTTTCTGTAAGTTTAAAGTATTTGAGTAGGGCTTTTTGGTCAATTTCTTTTCTGTTATTTAAAAAATCAAACAATTTCTCTTTATCAGTAATATTTGTGATAAATTGCTCTGTTACATCAGTATCGTCATCTCTTTTATAAATTTTAAGATTGAAAAGCCACTGCCACAAACGAAATTCCTGATACAAAGGATTAGATTTTGGAATTGCTTTTAAATATTCTTTAATCTCATTTCCGTCTTTATCTTTATGTTTTCGATACTCTAACGTGCAATTTCCAATAGAGGATTTTTGGCTTTTTAAAGGTCTCTGATAGAATATAATATCATTGACAAACAAATGCTCAAAATTTCGCTTGCTCAAAGCCAATTGGTGAGCTTCATTGTTACGATACAATTCCCGAATACAATCATTGTATAAATCTTCTGTAAATAATTCAGGTTGTAGCTCTATTTGTTTTTTGAGAATAGCAATCAATTCTTCTTTATAAAATTTACGCTCAATTGTGCGAACTAATTTTCCTCGTATTTTCTGGCTTGGATTCTCTAACAATGTTTCGTAAATGTATGTACCAACATTTTTCTGAGAATGCTCAATATTTGCTTCCGTTTTCTTTTTTAACAAGGTCCAATCATCTTCACTTGGCGCACGAAACGAACGTTTTTCGTAGCCATCTTTATCCGTTTTTATTGTACCGTCATCGTTCAAATCAGTTGTAACAATAAAATCACGTACTTTGCCATTCCAATCAAACAAAGACATCTTGCTTGATCGTCTATATATCCAACCATTTTCCAAATGAAGCGAATACCAAGTATCTCCCTTGGTATTAGGTTTTTCATCTGCAACGACATCAATTATTTTCAAAGAATGAAATTCTACCAATTTATTTGGATTTTCTTCTTCCTCTTCACCACGCAACTGATAATAACCTCGTTTTTGATTAAAATTCAGTATAATCCACGCTAATTCCTCTTTTTCAATTTTTTTAATTAATGCTTTTTTACGAAGATAATAAATTGTCCAATCGTAAGGAATTTTAGTATTTTGTTCATTTGCTTTAAAATCATCAACCATTTCATAAAATGATTTTTGAAAAATAAATTCAAAATCATTTTTATTTTTCTGCTCATTCTGAATTTCTTTCCACGCAATTTTTGGCTCAGTTTCATCTAAAAATTGCCCTAACCGCTTCTCAAAATCAATCTGACTAGCATAATGTTTCGGTAAAAAACCTAATATATTCAATACTCTATGTAAACGTTCACGGCGTAAAAGATGACGTTCACGTAACCGCCTTGTTCCCCGAAAGCCTGTACGAACAGCTGTTTGAGATTTTGATGGGGTTCCACCGCCAAAATTATCTAAAACTTCCTGACTCATTGGAATAACCCGAACACCATCACCCAAAATTTTGCCGATTTTCGCTTCAAAATCTTGTTCTATAAGCATCCACCCAATGCTATTTGTTCCTAAATCAAGTCCTAATATCTTTTTCATATAGGTAAGATAGAAATCTATCTTACCCCCAAACACCCCTCCAACAACTCCCTCTCCAACCCAAACATCTCCGATAAAATTTCTACACCTTCTTTGCCACCAAGTTTTCTCTGAGTTGAACCAGTTGGAGTTCTTATCAAAAGTTTGCCGTTTTGGTAATAATATTGAGTTGAAGTTTTTTTATCCAGTTTGTTGAATACCAAATATTTCATGGATTCACCTGTGTAGCTCTCTTCCCAAGCGAGGTTGAATTCTTCCATTGAACAGCCACCCAGCGGAAAATAAAAGCGGAATTTTGCCGCCTCGTTTGCAACGCCTGTCCAAAGGCAGAGATTTTCGCCGTCTCTTTCAAGACGAACCCAGTTCGGTTGCAAGGGAAATGTGGTCTTGTTTTGCTGCGGAATGTTTGGGGGGATGGGCAGGGGGTCAAAAATGAGATAGCCTGGGTCTAGAAAAAGTTCGGTTCCATTATCAACAATGCTCAGAGCGCAATGCGCATTTTTTACGTGCTTTTTATGACCGAGCAGAAGTTTGGGAGAGTATCCCAACTTCACAAGCTCACTATGCAAACGCATTGTTAAGCCAAAACACGTGTTTCCACCTTCTTCGTGGATTCTGAGAATTTTCGTCAAATTCTCATAAACCCAAAGCGAGGATCTATTGCATAGCGAAAGCAGGGGGAGCACTTTTTTAACCCAAAGTCTTCTTTACCTGCTTTAGTATCTCTGCATAGGCTTCATCTTCTTTTCCAAGAAATTCGGCCAGCTTCTTTATCATCTCTTCGTCTTTTATTCCGGGCTTGCTCAGAATCTCAACAATCTCGTTCACTCCTTCGTAATCTTGAGGATCTCCGTCTGTCTCTACATCTTTCCAACCGAGAACTTTGGCTATATTCTCTATTGCAAATTTCTCATCTTTAGATTTCATAATGGTCGCTATCTTCTTCATAACATCATCAGATATCTTACTATCAGAATTACTTGAAGCACCACCACTGGTTTTCTTGGAAGTATCTTCTTCCACGCTTACCAAATATCCAAGCCCGTATTGTAGTCCGTTTATTGTTAAACCAGCACCGCTTTGGCTAAAGCTAACTCCGCTCACAGTACCATCTTGATAAGCATAACCTGCGTTTTTCGTGCCGGAAGCATCGAAAACTTCAATGGTGTATTGTCCGCCGAGTACCATATTCTTGGTTTCTGTGTCTTTGCCATCCCATTTTACCTTTACATCGCCACCTTTGCTGCTTTCAACTGCAACTTCCAACTCAGCAACGGTTTTTCCGTCTTTGTCTTTAATAACAACAGTTCCATTTTTATTTCCTTCGAGCAAATGAATATTAAACTCCCTTCCGCCGCTTTTATAATCAATTGCGGCTTCCATAACGCGAACTTCCTTGCCCAAAAGCGGAGTTGCGCTGGCATTGGTTATGCTCTGCGCTTGCAAAGTCTGCATTTCCATAAATGCCTGCATACTGCTTGCAAGCGTAGAAATTGCCTGCGTGGAATTCTGCGTGAATTCAAGTTGCGAGAACTGAGCGAGCTGCGACACAAACTGAGTATCTTCCGCTGGATTAAGCGGGTCTTGATATTTTAGCTGTGCCACGAGCAAATTCAAAAATGAATCTTTGCCCATTTCATCTTTTGAAGCTTTAAATAGCTTGGTATCTCCCTCGCTCACAACGTTGGTACCAGCGGAACTAAGAGAAAGCTTGCGAACCTCTTGTTCGTGCGTCATATCAAAAAAACTATCGTAACCAGTAACAGCAGCCATAAAGCCTCCTTATGCTAAATATTCCATTGTGTTGTAACCCAGTCGCCGGCCTGTATCGGAATTCTCATCGTTTTTTACCGAAACAGCCAAATGCACTTCTTTGTTGCGATGGTGGTGCTTGCCCTTGCCATGCCTTTCTTGCTGTTCATGTTTCTCAGCCAAAGAAAAAGCATCTTGCCTGTCTCTTTGCTCAACAGAAACTTCCAGTCTATCTAAATTTATTCCTTGCTTTTCCAAACCCTCGCGCAAAAGCCCGATATGACTTTCTAGTGCGGCTTGCGCCGTTATGCTTTCAACACGTGCGTGAATTTGCATTTCTCCATTATTCAAAACAATGCGCAAATTCATTTGCCCCAAATGATCAGGACGAAGCTGCATTGTAAGTTTTTGTTCCCCTGTTGGAGTTGTTATGAATTTCGCTTGCGCCACAACTTGGCGAACAACCTCAAATTCATGTATTCTCTCTTGCATCCTATGCGAATTAGCCACAGGAAGACTTTGCAGTTTTTCACCAGTTTTTGGATTAACCGTTTCTATCTTTAAATCGCCAGCATCCCAAACAGCGCGGACTTCAACTTCTACCTTTGCTTGTTTGAAATCTATTTTTCCACCGTTTGTGCTCGCGCTTCTCGCTTCAACAATTTCTCTGAATTTCGAAAATACGTTTCCTTTTTCCGCCTTATTTTCGCTTTCAAGGCTTGTCCAAATTTTTTCAAAAGCATTTTTAACCATAGCAGACTCTATTTTTTCTGCATCGCTTTTCTCGCTTTTTTTAGAAACTGGCTCAATTGGAGAAATATTTTCATCGTCTATTGTTGCTGGCATTTTTACAACATTTTTCAAATCTTGCTCATTTATCAAGCCTTTTTCCACCAAGTTATTGATCAACTCGTAAAATTTATCCTTATCTTTTGGCTGGGTTCCCATTTCCATTTCTGCGCTAATAACACGCAGTTCTTCTAGCAATGGTTCTGTTTGTTCAGTTTGCACAACCTGCCTTGATTGTTCTGCATATGTAGGTTGTTCTACCTGTTTGAGTTCCAGTTGTTCAGTTTGTGGGAATTGCTCCGTCTTAATGAATTGTTCTGCTTGTAAAAATTGTTCAACCTGTTTGAACTCTCCAGTTTGCCAAAATTGTTGCCTGGGTTGCTCTGCCTGCCTTGACCCTTCAAATTGCCTGTACTGCTCCACTTGAATTGGCCGTTCTGTTTGCCTATTTTGCTCAACCTGTTTGGGTTGTTCAGTTTGCTTTGATTGCTCAACCTGCCTTGGCTCTTTTACCTGTCTAGGCCGTTCTGCTCGCCAAAGTTGTTCAGCTTGCTTTGGTTGCTTTGATTGCTCTGCCTGTATAGGTTGCTTCACTTGCCTTGGTTGTTCAGTCTGCTCCGACTTTTCTACTTGCCTTGGTTGTTCAGCTTGCTCCGACTTTTCTACTTGCCTTGGTTCTTCTGCATATCTAGGATTCTCAATCTGTTCTGTTTCAACATTTTCAAGTTTTTCAATTAATTCTCCCGCTTCTTTTTTAAGCTCTCCTAAAAGTTCAGGTAAAGAAGATTCTTCGGGATTTTTTAAAACGGTTTCATATTCTTGTGGGGTTATCATTCCCGTCTTCAATAAATCCGTGATCAAGTTCAAAAACTTTCCAATATCAAAATCCTTTTCATATCCTTGCATATTAATATCTTGCACGTCTTTGCTTGGCACATCACTAGATATCTTTGCAATCTGTTTTATTGCCAAATCAAGCCTTTCTAAAAGCGATGCTGTCAATTTTACAAAAGTATCCTTATCCCAATCAAGGGTATCTGCCTGCACAGAAAGGGTGCCTTTTTCAAGCAAATTTATTATGCGTTCATAAGCTTCCGTTCCAGCATCTTCGCCGAGTATTTGTTGCAATTGCATTAACACTTCGCTTTTGTTAAAATCCTGAAAGGTAAAATCTAAAGGCGCAGGCTGCTCTGCCAAATTCTCTGAATCACAGCTCGCTGCTGAAAATTCGGTCATAATCTCAGGCATAATATTATGCATAATGTCTTGAGACGACACTGCACTCAACACGTCCTCGAAATTGCCAGAAGCAATTTGGCAAGAACCAAAAAAAGAACCTGGACCCGAAATTTGGGCCACAACAGGAGCGGGCATTATAGAAACGCTATTCATAGTTTGTCCTTCCAACCTAAAATTTTTGTAATCGAAGCAGCCCTTTTAGCACTAAGAGCGCCTATCGCTGCCAAAAGTTTACCCTGCGTGCGAGTATCTGGAACTTTTTTTAATATGCGCGCAATGGAATTATCATCCAAATTCATCAAAATAGGCGCTGCTTCAACAGGTTTCATAGCTGCATAAACCTGCGCCAATTCTTCAATTTTTTGATTGGTAAGAACATCGGATTCCCCCACCTTTTTGTTTATTTCTTCTCTATTTTGGCTCATTTTTGCCAAATTTTGGCTAGTTTCCAGCTTTAAAAGCTCCAAACGGGAGAGTTCTTCCTTTAATTGTTGCTGTTTTTCCTCTAATTCCGCAGCTAATTTGCGATTTGCCTCGTAAAGTTTGCTCTGTTCCAGGTCCTGTGCCTCTTGGTCGGGCGAATTCCTTTCCAAATAGCCGGCAATCATTTTTTTGACTTCTACATTCAAAGAACCCACTTCCAGCCTCGCCATACCGCTTGCAAGCAAAACGGCAAAGAAAACAACTGGAAAAAGTAGCATTGATGCAATGCCCACGCCTATCAAATCTCTAGCACGTATATCCATACAGGTTTTACATGCAAAATTTGTGCCAAATTTTAGAAAGAATTGCGGGTATTTCTATAATTTAGGCAAATTTTTTAACAATTCCTCCAAAATATTGTCATCGCCGTGAGGAAGTATAAGGTCTTCTTCGGGGCTTACCCAAGACTCACCGGCTTTAAGCGGATAAATTGAACCAGAAGTAAGACGTCCATCTCTATTCATATCATTAAAATAAAGCAGTTTATAAATACCCTCTGGCACACCTTTTATTTCAAAATACCCCGACTCATCGCACTTTGCCTGCCACTCTCTGCCAAAAGATTTAGAGTGTCTAGTTAACTTTGATTTTATACTAGAGCTAGAGCCAGAGCCAGAACCAGAACCTATTATTTCTAGCAAGACAACCACTGTTTTATCATAGCCACCAGGTATATTCCCTTTCAAAGAAGCGAGTTTCAATTTTGAAATCGTGTTGAACTGAGTCAAAATTTTCTCTCTGAACAGGGTATCAACAACAGAATCCTTTTCCACCTGAACAAATTTAATTTTTGAGTCTGCTCCCCAGGTAGTATCTGCCGAGATTTCCAAATTAGCGGCATCAACTTGTTTCACTATAATTTTAACGCTGTCTTCATTCACATAAAGGCGAAATTTCAAAGTATCTGCCGAAATTGGATGGTTGTAATACAGTTTTATTGGCAAATCTGGCAGAACATTAGCAGCATCTTTTGCTGGTTCCGTTTTGGAAATATATGTTGGCGTAATTTCTTTTTCTGGGATTTTCTTAAACTTTAATTTTGCAGAACTCCGTGCAGTGTCTAGTTGCCTTTCCAAAGAATCCTTAGCATAAAGGCAGCGCATTGTGTAAAGGCTGTCGTTTTTTAAGTTATCAACCAAAAACACAGGATTTTTGCTGTTAACCTCAACATAAAAATCAGATGGGAAGATAGTATCTTTGCCGCTTATCACAAAGCAATTATTTTTTCGTTTAAACAGGGAATCCAAAACCATATTTCTAGAAAATGAAACCTCTATTTCCTTATTGCCCCTTTGAGAAACCGCATCCAAACTAAACGAAGATGTATCTAAATCTCCAAGAGAAAACTTAAGCAATGGCAAATTACCGCTTTTTTTTGGTGCGTTTAATTTAAACGGAAACTTCGCAATGCCTGCAATTTCGTTTATCGCATCTAATTTTTGATTGTTGTTTTCGTCTAAAAAAGCTACAGCCAAATACGAACCAGCTTGCATTCCCTGCAAAACTCCGTCTCCAAGGCTATCGGTTTGAGCAATATACAGAGGAACCTCTTTTGTGATACGAGGAATGGTATCGGCTTCTGCTTTTAGGGTTGAATCCCTGAATTTCTCCAAATAGCGTTTTTGTATGCGAGATGCGCCAATAGGATAAAAAGCCACAACAGGGAATTTCTTTTTTTTAATCAAAGAATCCTGTAGCAACACAGAAAAATTCGTTTTAAGGCTATCCAAGAAACTTCCTGTTGAAAATAAAATTTGGAATGACTTTTCCAGCGGGTTGCCCTGCAAATCTTTTATGGCATTTGTAACCGTGAGGGTGTAGGTTGTGTTGGAATCCAAAGGCTCGGTGGAATATATGCGCAACTTGTCGCCATCGGCTTCTACACGCAGCTTGCCAGAAATGGGTGGCGAGATTGCAACTGCTCCTGCGGGCGGTTTTTGAACTATCCACTCATCAAATTGCAAAATTAAATCCAAATTCAATTTTTGATTCACGGCATTTGGGGCAAGCGTTGTTCCGCTAACTCTAGGTGGCAATTTATCTTCGGGGCCTCCGGATGGCGGAGCTACAGAAGCACATGAGAATGTCTGAACCAAAATGGCTAGAATGAGCAAGAGAAACAGAATTTTAATTTTATTTTTCATTTTCCACCTTGTCTATTAGCAAAACGAATTCGCCTTTTGGGGTACGGTTTTTGTAGTGTTCTAGGAGTTCAGTTGGAGTACCTATTAAATGTTCTTCAAATTTTTTCGTGAGTTCCCGCATCAAGGCTACGCTCACTTCGCCATAAACTTTTTTTATTTCTCCCAAAAATTTCACAAGGTTGTGTGGACTAGCGTAAAATATAAGGGTGCTGTTTCCATCGTTTTTCAATTTTTGTAGCAGATGTTCCCTTTGAGCGCTTTTTTTGGGCGAAAAATTCTCAAATCTGAATCTATCTGTTGCAAATCCGCTTGCGACCAAAGCTGTTAATAGGGCATTTGCCCCAGGCACCGCCCTAACGGGAATATGCTCTACCCTGCAAGCTCTAACCAAATTAAAGGCTGGGTCTGCAATTCCGGGGGTTCCGGCATCGCTCACAAGGGCTATATCTCCGTCTTTTTTCAAATATTCAATATATTTTGGCGTAACCTGTTCCTTGTTAAAATCGTGGTAGCTTTCCATTTTTGTTGGTATTCCATAATGTTCAAGCAAAACCCTACTATGCCGCGTATCTTCTGCCAAAATAAGCGAAACTTCCTTTAAAATGCGCACCGCTCTGAATGTCATATCTTCCAAATTGCCTATAGGCGTACTCACTATGTAAAGCGTGTTCATTGCTCCTTGTTAAATATAGTAAAAACGTTATTTATTTCTCTCCCTTAAAAACCGTATCAAGCTAGAACTATGCACACCGAGCCTTTTTGCGATTTGGGCTTTTGAAAATTTTTTCAGCAGCATTTTTTTAATGAGATAGTTTTTCCCAGTGAATTTGCACCTCTTTGATTTTGCTCCGCTCGGTCTGCCTATGCGAATCCCCTCTGCCTTTTTGCGGGCGAGTGCTTCTTTGGTGCGTTGGGATATAAGTGTTCGCTCTATTTCTGCCGAAAGTCCAAAAGCAAAAGCCAATACTTTGGAATTGATGTCCTTGCCAAGTTTGTAGTTATCTTTTATTGTCCACACTTGCACGTCTTTTTCCATGCAAGCGTTGAGTATTGCCATAATCATCAACAAATTCCTCCCCAGCCGCGACAACTCGGAGCATATAATAACATCTCCTTTTTGCATTATCTCTAGCAATGAACCCAATTTTCGCTTGCAAGCCTCTTGCGTACCGGAAATGGTTTCTTCAATCCACTTGCCAACAGAAATTCCATTTCTCTTGCAGAACTTGGAAACTTCAAACCTTTGGTTTTCCACTGTCTGTTTGTCAGTGCTAACACGAATATAGCCATAGACCATAAATCCTCCTAATTAAATGATGATTTTCTAAATTATCTTTTATGAAATACGAAGCTGAAAAATCGTTTGTAGATGAGTTGGATTTGGATTCCGAGCCTATGTCTATAGAAGAAATGAATAGGTATATGGACGAATACGCTACCGAAGAAGACTGGGACGAAGATTTTTTGAACGAAGACTGGGACGACTTCGACAAGATAGACCGCAAGGTTGAGGAATTCTCCGCTCGCATTGCTGAGTTGGAAGAGGAATTGGAGAGAGTGAAAAAGCAAACGCAAAATTTAGCCGACTCAGGAGGCTTGTCTAGCGAGTTAGAAATATTGGAATACAAAATATATGTGCTTGATGAGCAAAGAGGTATTCTTATTGGGCATAAAGAAATTATGGAAGGCAAGGGAATACCTAACGAAGTTGTTTTTGCGGAAGCAAGAAAACTTATACGAGGTTTATGATTATAAAGTGGTCGATAGATGCTCGTGCAAGTTTCTTGGAGTGCGCTCAATACATTAAATTCCATTCTTCGGAAAGAATAGCTGAGAAATGGATGGATGAGGTGGAAGAGAGCCTTAAAACTTTGGAAATTTTTCCAAAGGCAGGAAGGAAAATAGGTAAATACCGCAAATGGCAAGCTCATAAAAATTATTATGTTATTTATGAACCTTGTGATGGATTTGTTGATATAATTCGTTTCCGACATTCCAAACGAAAGCCATTGAAATACAAAGCTAAATAAAGCGTTCAACTCTCCCCTCCTCATTTAAAAAACGTCAGACAATATTGGCAACCCGACCCGCCAGTCCCCAACGCTTGCACAGGAAACCTGTATAAGGTGTTAACATATTGGGCTAAAGGCAGGCTGGGTTGCATCCCTACCAGCTTGGCAAGGACACCAAGCAGCTTTGGCTAGGCAAGGCAATGGAGTAATAAGGAAACCATTGAGTGCCGCAGCGAAAGGCTGGCTTGGTCTTTTTTTTACCTCAAAAAACCGAATTGTGGCGTTAAAGAACCGCAATCACCAGCAGCAACCTTGCCTGTAACATTGGCAGTATCGATCTTAACTTCGGTCACTTTCAGGGAATCTAGCTCGAATTTACTTGTCCATGGTTTATCCTTAACGCAATTATTTAGAGGAACTTTATTAGTTGCTTTCCAGCCTGCTACTGAGCTATCATTTTGACCACTTACCCCACTTTCAGATGTATATTTAAAATTCACTGTTTCGCTTTCCTCGCCATTTTTGCCTTTGGTAAGGTCTCCAGGAGGAGTATAACCAATGGCATTAAATTTTCCAAGCCTAGAAGTTTCCGTAACATAGGCCTGTTGCAATTTGCTCCAAGTGCCAACTGCTGGGCCTACTTCGCTGGCTTTGGCTTTTGCAGACATACCGAACAGCTTTGGAATGGCTATTGCGGCGAGAATACCGATGATCACAATTACAACCATCAGCTCGATAAGGGTGAACCCTTTTTTGAGTTTTTGAACAGACATAAAGTCCTCCATTTTGAACGAGCCTACTCTTTTCCACGGTTTTCGGCATACCCGCATTGCGTTTTAAGGTTCCTTATCTTGCAACGTTTTTGCCCTTCTTTGCAAACTGATTTTTTCGCAAAAAACGACACAATTTTGACAAAAAGGGGGGCAAAATGACAAAAATATGACAAAAGTGGCCTAAAAATGGTCACGGGGGCGAAAAATAATGTATATTAGTAACGTTGCGTTTTAAGGAAGGTTAAAACGCAATGGTTTTTCTAAATTATTTCCGTAAATGATAAAAGTTGCTATTCCAAATAAAGGCGTGCTTTCGGAGCCTGCGCTGGATTTGCTAAAGGCTTGTGGATACAAGGTTAGCAAGGTTATTAAAACGCTCAGTTCAGTAGATGCCGCAAATGGCATTGAGTTTTATTTTTTGAGACCTGGCGATATTCCCATGTATGTTGGCAAAGGCATAATAGATGCAGGCATAACAGGCGTGGATTTTTGCGTAGAAGCTGGAAGCCCCGCGATAAAAATACTCGACTTGCCTTTTGGCGGTAGCAAACACTGCGCTGCCGTTCCAGAGAAGAGCAACCATCAAAAATTGAGTGATATTGAAAATTTACGGATAGCAACCAGTTTTCCAAATATTGTCCGCAATTATTTCAAAAAACCTGAAATGGAACTCGTTGAGCTAGAAGGCGCGGTTGAAATTTCTGTAGGATTAGATGTTGCAGATGTAGTTGTTGATGTTGTGGATACAGGAACAACCCTAAAACAAGCTGGGCTTCGCATTTTAGGAGAACCTCTGTTTTTGAGCAATGCAGCACTATTCGCTCACCCAAACCACCAGGAGTACCCTGAGGTTCGCACACTTGCCCGCCGCATCGAGGGCAAATTGGTGGCTATGAGTTATAAAATGGTTGAATACGATGTTCCATCAGAACTGTTGGAAAAAGCCTGTTCCATAACGCCCGGCATTGAATCGCCAACTGTAGCACCTTTGCAAAATAAAAATTGGTATTCAGTAAAGGCAATGGTGAAAAGCGAAGAATCAAATTCAATAATGGATAAACTTCAAGACATTGGCTGCAAAGGTGTTTTGCTATTCAACATTGAAAGCGCAAGAGTTTAACGCTTGCATTGATAATACAAACCGCCCGCGTGAGACATCATCTCAAAACTATCGCTAAGCCCCCTGAGAGTTTCTACCGCACCGATAATCAAAAATCCGTTTGGTGAAAGAATCCTTGCAAGCCTGCTGTACAAACCCTTTTTGAACTCATCGCTAAAATAAATAGCCACATAACGCATAAACACCAAATCAAAATTAGCCTCTAACATAATGGGATTATCTTGCAAATTAAATTTTTTGAACTTAACCATATTTTTAATTTCTTGGTTAATGGAATAATTGTTCGCAGATTCTTTCATAAAATATCTGTTCAGTTGCTCTTGAGTAATTCCTCTGCTTATGGCAATGGAATCATAAATGCCAGCCTTAGCTTTTTCAATGCAAGAATCAGAAATATCCGTTGCGGTTATTTGCACCATTTCTTTTTTGATTATGTTTTGCCCCATGCAAAAATCACGCACGGTAATGGCTATGCTATATGGTTCTTGGCCTGTGCTGCTTGCCGCACTCCAAATTTTAATACTATCTCTTTTGCCCTCACTAACCGACTGAACAAAACTCGGCAAAATTTTCTCTTTCAAAATGGCATAAGGATGAGCATCTCTGAACCACAGAGTTTCGTTTGTGGTCATAGTATCTATTAGCTTGGTTTCTAAATCGGCGTATTGACCGCATTTCAGTATATAATAAAATTCAGAAAAATCTTTGCACTTATAAGATTCCATAATGGAAGTCAATCTATTCTCTAGTAAATAGGCTTTATCTTCATTTAAACAAATACCACTCCGTTCTTCTAGGTAATCCCGAAGGAGTTTAAATTCGGTAGGTGTTATTTTCATAAAAATAGCCCCTTTCGGGGCTTTGAAATAATTTTAAGTTTATTCCGTGAAGTTAAATGGTATGGTTGGAGTAGTGTTGCCGCTCTTGATAACCTTCCATTTCCAAGTTGCCACCATATTCTTAACAGCGTTATCGAACTCGCCATAGCCTGTTGTGGAAGACACAATGCTAATGCTTACAATATCGCCACCAGGAGCAATGGTAAATTTGAGAGTAACCTTGCCGCTAAAGCCCGGTTTCAGCTTCAAATACTTGTTATAGATGTTCCTTAAACCTGGCATACGGGCATTAACAACAGCCATAATTTCCGCTTTGGAGCGAGAACCATCGC
>Ga0268262_10001930_pt1 | contig 24638 bp, 21 predicted proteins | sample TergutNc150P3_FD_190354 | JGI IMG/M metagenome (GOLD analysis project Ga0268262, IMG submission 190354) | Nasutitermes corniger P3 segment gut microbial community from laboratory colony in Florida, USA - Nc150 P3 (SPAdes) (version 2) | ecosystem: Host-associated > Arthropoda: Insects >...
CCGAACAAACAGAGCCGCATTTGTTCTGGTACAACCCGAATATCCACCCCTGCACGGAATATAAATCACGCAGAGACTGCCTGAATGAATTTGCCAAAAGCGAAAAATTGGCGCTTACGTCTGTTGACGAATACGGGTTAAGGGAATTCCTAAACGAAGTTTATTCGCAAAACAGCGATTCAATCGCTCATCCGCAGAGGTGCAAAAAATGTTACCGTATGCGTCTTGAAAAAACCGCCTCTTTCGCCAAGCAGGAAGGCTTTTCCGCCTTCAGCACAACCCTGCTGATAAGCCCGTATCAGGAGCATGAGGAGATAAAGCGGCAAGGCGAAGAGGCGGCGGAAAAATACGGAGTTGAGTTTTTATACAGGGATTTCCGTCCGCTCTTCCGTGAAGGGCAAACAAACGCCAGAGCGGCGAATATGTACATGCAGAAATACTGCGGCTGTGTGTTCAGCGAAGAAGAGCGGTATTTGGATAAGAACGCAAATGATTAAACCTATCTTTGAAAGACTAATCTTGCTCACGGGCAAAGAAGGTCTTGAAAAACTGAACAACACTCACGTTCTTGTCTTCGGCGCAGGCGGCGTGGGAAGCTGGGCGGCGGAGGCGCTTGTCCGCTCCGGGATAGGGAAACTCGGTATTATCGACAATGATGTTGTTTGCGCTTCAAATGTTAATCGTCAGGTAGAGGCGACACCTTTAACTTTGGGACAGCCGAAGGCGTCGGCTTTAAAAAAACGGCTTTTGGAAATTAACCCCGATTGTGAGATTACAGCGTGGGACGAAATTTTTTGCCGTGAAACAGCGGGAAACTTTTTTATTGAAAAATCGGATTATGTGATAGACGCCATTGACAGTTTGAACCACAAACTCGATTTAATCGAAATTGTTTATAACGCTGATGTTACTCTCTTTTCTTCGATGGGTATGGCTCTTAAAACTGACCCGTCGCAAATAAAGACGGCGTCAATATGGAAAACAGGGAACTGCCCTTTGGCGAGGCTTGTGCGTCAGGGGTTAAGGAAGCGCGGCTTTTCAGGCGATTTTACGGCTGTATACAGTACGGAAACGCCGATGCATAATGAGACTGATGAAGAACAGTTTGTAACCACAGGCGGGAATACTCCTTATCAGGGGCGTAAAAAAGTAAACGGGAGTATTGTAACGGTAACGGCAAGCGCTGGTCTGTTGCTGGCAAGTTTGGTAATTAACAGCGTACTTAAAGAAAAAGAGGGTAAGGCATGAGCAGATTTTTCAAAAAAACTAACGCGAGCGAAATCGTAAAAAAAATGGTTGTAAAAACAGTTTGCGAACGCTCGCTTATTAGCAAAGACGATCGTGTGCTTATCGCCGTTTCGGGTGGAAAAGATTCCAGCGTGTTGTCTTGGGCGCTTTCGGAAATAAAGCAGGCGTTAAAAATAAAATATGAATTAGCCGGTTTGCACATAAGCACGGACTTTTGCGCCTGTTGCAAGAAATCGGCTCTTCGTAAAAAATTGGAAGAATGGGGTATTCCGTTTACCGATTTATTTGTCCCTGTTATCGGCAGGCTCAAAGAAGGCGAGAAAATGAACTGTTACTGGTGTTCCACGCAGAGACGGACAGAACTGTTAAAATTCGCTGTCAGAAACGGTTTTAACAAAATAGCTATTGGTCATCATCTTGACGACATTATCGAAACTTTTTTTATGAACCTCTGCTCAAAAGGCGAGCTACTTGCCATGCCTATTAACTTAAAATACCGAAAATACCCCATCAGCCTTATCCGTCCGCTCGCCTTGCTGGAAGAAAAGCAAATTATTTCCTGCGCTGGGGAGCAGGGCATTCTAAAAAACGCCTGTACCTGCCCCTACGGGCAGAATTCAAAACGCCGCGACATGCGGGTCAAAATAGCGGATTTTGTGGGAAAAGAAGCGGGCGATGTTAAACGACGGATATTAAAAGCTCTAGGAGAAGGCAAAATTGACTATTTGACCGACGAATAATTAAGAGAATTCTACCGCGAACGACACAAACACCACGAACTTTTAGTACATATCTTATCGCCATTCGCTTTGGTTCGTCGCACTGTCGGTCACCAAAAGGTGACCTTGCTTTATAACAAACAGCGGCATTTTTGGTGCTCTCGCTGTGCGGTATTATCCATCTACACGGCTTCGCCGTGCGTTATTTAGCGTGGTTCGTGGTAATATTTTTTGTATAATTTGGTAAAAAAACTTTGCAAGTACCGGTAATTATGATATAATACATAAAAGTATGTTTTAGGGTTGTTCAAATAAGGAGCAAAAAATGGAAGAAACTGTAAAAGAAGCGGTAAACTGTAAAAATTGCAATAAACCTTTGAAACCTCATTGGGAATTTTGTCCATACTGTAAACAGCCGGTGCATGTAAAGCCGAAAAAATGCAAGAAATGCGGCGAAGAATTAGAAGAAGGCATGTTAATATGTCCTGTCTGCGGAAAAGCCGCTACATCTTCATCCGCCAGGAAACCGGCTGCAAAAAAAAAACCAATAGCATATAATGCTCCGTTAGAATACAAAACTGCGGTATCACATAAGGCTTCGGCAGAACATAAAACTCCGGCAGTATATAAAGAAAAACCTTTTAAACCGGTAACGGACAAGGTCAATATCAGCGACGTTTCATACCGTAATCTGTTTGACGCTTACACTCATGGGAAACTTCCGTTTTCCAACGGTTATATCGTTTCCTCATTCTTCAGCGATACGTCTTATTACGGAATTTACGAAATTGTATCCTATGCCGGCGTTAAAGAAATCTTTATGACAACTACAGGTTTACAATTTATAACAGGCGGAAAAAAATTGTATGTTCTGGTTGAACCAGACTCGTATCAGATAAAGTATCAGGAACCTGTATCAAGAGCGGAAGGCGAAAAAATTCCCAAACGCTTTAATGAATTGGAAATTATAACCGCAAAAAATCAGACAAAAATAATGATAGCAAAAGAACCAAACGAAAGTTACGGCTCTTTTACTATCCTAAAACCTACGGGAATCAACTTTGCGGTAGTGTTCTATAACAGACCGGATATGTATAGCGCGCTTGCCGAATTTTTTACGGAAACGCTTAACAGGCAAAGAAGAGTCCCGGAGCATGACGCAAAACTTGCGGCGCAGGTAATCACAAACATTCTTAAAAGACACATGGGCTTTGAAGGCGAATATAAGTAATCACTACGCCAGCAACTCGTTAATTATTTCAATACCCTGCTCTATTTCGCTGTCTGTTATTATGTATGGCGGCAGTAAGCGTAAAATATTTGTACCGGACGACAGCATTAAAATACCGTTTTGGTTTTGCACATAATCGGCTCTCTCTATTCCCGCTTCAAGAATTTTCCATGCGTCTCTTTCAATGTCCAGAGCGACCATCAGTCCCCTGCCACGAACTTCTTTTATTTTCGGATTATTCCTTAATCCCGCCATAAGTTTTTCGCCTTTCCGGGAAATTTCCGCAAGGAAAACGGGATCGGTTATGGTCTTTAACACTACAAGCCCGGCGGCGGCGGCGACAGGATTGCCGCCAAAAGTACTGCCGTGATCTCCCACTTTAAAAACATCTTGCGTTTTTTCTCCGGCTAAAATCGCGCCCGCGGGAATCCCCCCCGCAAGCCCTTTCGCAAGCGTTACAATGTCGGCTTTGATTGGTTTGCCTTGCAAGTCCTTGTACTGTTCAAACGCGAAGAAGGTTCCGGTCCTTCCAAGACCGCATTGGATTTCGTCGAACATAAAAAGTATGTCCCTCTCTTCGCATAAATCCGCGGCGGCGGCGATAAATTCCTTCGACTGCGGCACTATTCCGCTCTCGCCTTGTATCGCTTCAATAAAAAGACCTGCTACGTTTTTTTTATCCAGCGTTTTTTTCAGCATATCAATATCGCCGCCCTGTATGTGAACAAAACCCTCCGTAAAGGGACCAAAGTCCTTGTGGAATTTATCCTGCCCTGTCGCGGACAAGGTTGTAATTGTCCTTCCGTGAAAACTACCCTTTAAAGTAACAATGGTATGCCTTCCCGGTCCGTATTTTTCAAGCGAATATTTTCTCGCTATCTTACAAGCGCCCTCGTTGGCTTCTGCGCCTGAGTTTGCAAGAAAAACTTTTTTCATTCCGGCGTGAGATGTCGCCTGCGCAAGTTTTTCGGCAAACGCCGCGCTTGTATCGTTTTGAAAATAATTGCACACATGGAAACATTTTTCCGCCTGCAGAGAAACAGCGTTAACAAGCGGCGGATAATTGTGCCCGAGAAGGTTTACCGCTATCCCGGAAGTTAAATCCAGATATTTTCTATCGTCCGTATCAAAAAGCCACGAACCTTCGCCCTTTACGAAAGTTACAGGCAGTCTGTGATATGTATTCATAAATACGTTATTCATGGAATTCCCCTTATGGCGGTTTACGACGTTCTGCCGAAGGCAGAATGTAGGGCGACTTTGTCGCCCGTAAACCGCTTCGATAAGCGACGTTTTAATGTCGCTTATCGCGTTAGTATCTGCCGTTTTAATGGCAGATACTAACAATTAATTTCTCATTCGATTGTCAATGGCGGTAACTTCGTCTTTGTTACCCAAAGCCTCAAAAATTGATCTTGCTCTTTTATACGCTTCCAATGCATCTTCATTTCTCCCCATTTTACGGTAAACATCGCCCATGGCTCTCCAGTTGGCGGCAAGACCAAAGGAATTTTCTATACGGCGATCAATTTTTATCGCCGACTCCAAAGCCTGCAACGCTCCTGCGGTATTTCCCGCCATAGAACGTATAGACGCTATAGTGTACCAGTCATAGGACGCATTTTCAAGAGCCTTTTCTTTTTCGTGAATTTCCAAACTTTTTTTTATTGAGGCTTCGGCTTCGGTGTATGAGCCTAAAGCCCTCTGCGCGAGACCTTTTGTCTGCCATGAATAAGCAATATAGAGTTTATTTGTTTTTACATTACCTATTTCCCTGTTTACCTCTTCCAGCGCGGATTGAGCGGCGGCTCTTCCCGAAAGCATGTCCCCCCTCGCCTTAAAAATCTTTGTTACGGATAAAAGCTCATTATCCCCAGATTTTTGAGCTTCCGCGACAGCCTGATCCCATTCGGCGTACGCCTCATTTATTTTTCCCAAAGATAACAAAACATTTCCGTAAGACAGGCAAATCCTGATTATCAGCGAAGGATCGTCCGCAAGAACCGCTTGTTTTTTATACTCTATCAATAAATTCTGGGCGTTGGCAAAATTACCCTTTCCCGCTTCCTTATTGGCGGAATCCAATCCTATCTCCGCGGATTTTCGTAAAACATTAATATCGCCGTTATTTTTTGGAGCCGTTGAACAAGAGCTAAAACCAAGAATTATTAAGATAAAAATACCTATAACTTTTTTCATTATTCCCCCGGTTAAAATTTCTGGTTTCTTGGATTCGCGCCGGTAGGACCGGTTTCATTCTGTTCAGGTATGCCGTTCTTTAAAAGCGGGTTATTGGCAATCGAGGTTAATACATCCTGAATTTGTTTAAGAACTATATTAAGCTCATTTACCGCCACGGCGATTTGAGGAAGCTGGGCGGGAATAAACTCGCTTGTTTTGTTAAGGTTTTCAATTATTCCGGCAAGGGAAGTAAGACCTTCATACAACGGACCTTTTGGGTCGGAAATTTGACCCGTAAACGATTCAAGATTAGCTATCAGCGGCTTTAACTGATCGGTAAGTTCACTGGTTATTGTATTCAGGTTTCCGGTAACTCCCTGTACGTCGCCGACAATTTGTCCGATAGAGTCTTCGCCGTTAGCGCCTACAAGAGCTTTGTTAATGGTTTCAAGTATCGAGTTAACCTGATTTACAATATTGCCTATGCTGTCGTTTGCTCTTGGAATCTCGGTCAAGCCCCTTGCCATATACGGTTTTGCCTCGGGAGAGTTTACTTCGGGAATAACGCTTCCATCAGGAATTATTTCCGTTCCTTTGCCGGGATAAAAAACAAACGAGCTTCCAAGACCTATCGGGCTTTCCTGCACTTCAACTACAGAGCCTTCCGTAACCCTGTGCGCGTATTCTTCAAATATCGTAAAAATTATTTCCACGCGATCATCTTCAGAAAGCGAGAGTTTTTTAACATGACCGATGGTAAACCCTTTATGCAGAACCGCCATATTCGGGCTGATTCCCGAAGCGGATGTAAAATAGGTCTTATATTGACTGTCATTTACGAACCAGCGCTGATTTTTGCCTATCATAAAAACGACAAAAACCAAAATCGCCAGCGCAAGCACTACAAGAGTGCCTACAATTTGATCCGCAAACCGTATAGAAAATTTCATGACACTATCCCTATTTTAACAAAATCATTAAGCAATAAATCGCTTATTATTAAATCCTTCGGCGCACTTATGGTTACTTTACCATCAACTACTATTACTACAAAATCGGCTAAATCCATTATAATCCTCATATCATGGCTTACAAATAAAATCGTGGCGCTTTCCCTTTGTTTCCTTCTTACAAGGTTAATAAGCGTATCGGCGGAGTTTTCATCAAGAGATTCAGTCCATTCGTCAAGAAAGAGGATGGACGGATCGCACAGCATTGCGCGCGCAAAGGCAATTAATTTCTGCTCGCCCATGGAAAGCCTTGAGGGGCGGACATTTAACTCCTTTCTGTAACCGGCTTGCGCGGTTACCTCATTAATGCGCTCCTGGCGCTGTTTCTTGGTCATTTTAGGAAAATGTATTTTCAGCGGAAGTTCCAGAGTCTGAAACAGATCCATATTCGCCCAAAGCGCCGAATCCTGAAAAACAAAAGCCGCTTCCCGCCGGAAATCAAGGTTCTCGCTTCGGTTCATCATAGCGATATTCTTTCCGTGGTACAAAACTTCCCCATTATTCGGCTGAAGAAGTCCGGCGGATACTTTTAACACTGTGCTTTTTCCGCCTCCTGACGGTCCCACAATAGCTGTGGTTTTCCCTATTGGGAATTCAATGGAAATATCCTGAAGTATTTTCCTGTCGTCATTGTCAGAGAAACTTATTTCTCTTAACTCAATAATCTTTTCCATTACGCCAACACAACATAAAATAAAGCTGAAATAATTACATTTACCACTATACACAGCGCAAAAGCACCGCTGACAGCGCGTAAACCCGCAACCGGAACTTCGGTAGTCGCCCTTTCGACGGAAAAACCTTCGATTACGGCGTCCATAGATATAATCGCCCCAAAAACAACGCTCTTTAACAATGAAAGAAGAATATCATTGATGCTTAAATGCTGTAATAAACTTGTAAAATAGTAATCCATCGGCGTTGGGCTGAATATCTTGGTAACAATATAGGAGCCGGCAAGCCCAAAAACTGAAAAATAAATATTCATCAGTACAAGCGAAATAGTAACGCCCAAAAAACGGGGAACCGCAAGATGTTCAATGGGGTCTATTCCGATTGAAATGTAGGCTTCTACTTCGTGTGAAATAACCATTCCGGCGATTTCCGTAGCAATAGCGGTCGCCGAACGCGCTATAACGATAAAAGCCGTTAAAAGAGGACCCAATTCCCTTGTAATAATTATAATTAAAAGCGTATAAATAAGCTGCTGTTGGTTAAGCATGGTAAGAAAAGGCACGCCGATAATATTCACAGCCGCGCCGATTGCAAGGGCAAGAAGGGTTGTAATCCCCATAGCGTAAACAAATGTAAAAAGAATCTGCATTATAAGAATTTTAAAAGAAGCCCGCGAATAACGGACAAAATTAACGGCTCCTTTCAATGTTCTGGCAAAAAAACCCAGATTATAAAATGCTTTTTTAACAGGCGCGACAGGGTTCAACATATTATAATTATACAAAATTTTAGGCAAAATTGGTAGTATCCCCGATTTTTATGCTATTACGTTGACCGCCGTCATTTTATTGGGCTATTATTTAAAATATAATGAGGTTTTTAATAACCGCCATGCGGAAAAAAGGAGTATTTCTTTTTTTGGCATTGGTTCTGCTCATTTCCTGCAATTCTTCAAGCAGGGAAATAAACATACAGGAAAATCCGTCATATAAAAAACTGCTGGAAATCTATGACACGGACAGGTTAAAGGAAATTCTTCAATCCGCCAGAGAGAGCATTTTCCGGGTTTGGAATGAGGGCAAAGAGCCGCCTTTGCCCCCGCTTGGTGAAAACGAAGGTCTGGCTGTCCGCCTTATTGTTGACGGAAAAGACAGAGGCTGTCTCGCATGGTATATGCGCACAGGCGATATGAAGCTTTTTGCCGCGTTCTGCGCCGCACAAGCCTTAAACGACCCCCGTTATGAGCCGCTTCGTCCTGAAGAAGCGGGGGATACGCTGGTGGAACTGCTTATTTTCGGCGAATGGGAAAATATGTCCACACCTGAGGACTTTGTTCCCGGCAGTCACAACCTTTGGCTTGCCGATGACTTTGAAAATACAATCCTTCAGGCGTCGCTGGCTGCGCAAAGACACTATACAAAAAAGGACTTTCTGGAAAAAATCTGCGTTAAAGCCGGGCTGGATAAAAACGCATGGAAGAAAAATAAAAAACTTGTTTGGCGGCGAAGCCCCGCGGTTTGTATTGTAGAGCCGTTGGTAAATTAATAAAAAAAGAAATTATTGTTTCTTATCTCCCATATACGCAAAAAAATAGCTTGTAACATCATGATCCCACTCGTTGGATATCTCCCATGAATTGGTGTGGTAAAGAATAAAAGACTCCATATTTTTTTTACCAAGACGGTCAAGAACGAAAATTCCCGGAGCGTTATCGCAGCCTACCATGTACCATGAAATATCCGCAGGGTTTTTTAAATACCGTAACGAATCGCTATCCCTTTTTTCTGTCAGTTTCAAATCGCCGTGATGGGAAAAATCGGTTGATATTAATAAGAAATTCTTTTGCTTTCCTTTTTTGTCAAAAAAACTTTCCAGAGCGTCCGCAAGCATAGCGCTCTTTGGAACATTCACCGGAGCCTCGCCTTCGTAAGCAATAACAACTACCAACGCTTTTGGAAAATATTTTTTAATATACGGCATTAGTACTGACGCGCCATGTTCAATATCGAACATTCTTTGATCCAAACCAACTCTCAGAGACTTCTCAAGTTTGCGTACATTTTTCTTGTCTGAATGAACAAGACCAAAATCGCTTGCCCATGAACCATCGGTTAACGAATAAGGCTCTGTTGAAAGACCAAAATGAGACGGGCACAGGATGTAAAAACAACTCACCTGTCTCATCTCCGCAAGGCGCGAAAACCACGAATCAATATACTCATGGGCAAGAAGGTGGTGGCTTACGGTTCCAGCCCACGGGAAAAATTCAGGCGGCGAGATTTCATCGGACGGAGGATGAATCGGCTCTCCGTATTTCATCTCCTTTAAGGATTGCCATGTGTGGTATACAGACGCTTGTTTCCCATAACAGGAAAAAGAAAGAACAAGAAAAATAAGAATAATTACGCGCTTAACCAACAAACCTATTTCGCCGTATTAATTTTTCCCTGCATCCAAAAGGGAAGGTAGTTTTTCATGTCATTGTTTCCATACACAATGGTTTTCCACTGATCGTTATTAAGCCTGTCCGACATAGGCTGGGTGAATTCGTAATAGCTAAAACCATAACCTACCGCTATTCGCTTTCCGCCCTGTTTGTCGTTAAGAGGGATATAAAGCCGGTATGGAATACCCACAGCAACTTCCAGAACCACTCCGATTTCCGCGTTGGTAAATACATCCGCCACCAGCGCCATGCGCAGTTGATCCGGATCGTCCGCCCATCCGCTTCCCCCTGCCAAAGCTATCACAAGACCGGATAATTGGCGGGGGACGCTTCTTATCCATTCAAGATCGGCTGCGGACACTTCTCTATCAAAAGCTTCCTGTTCGGAAATTCCCGCCGCTTTTACAAATATATCATGCATTCTTGTCAAAATACCGGCTGATCTTCCGTCCAAAAAATCGTATTTTTCCAATATTCTATACAACTTTTGAATTCCTATAGCGGAAGTATTCCAAAATGGCACGTTCGGTTCAATATAATGGACAGGCTTAGGAAGGGGTTTTGTTCTGAATGTTGGATCAAATCTTCCCCCCGCCATTTCGGCGTAATTTTGTTTTACATAAAGAATCGTATCATGCCTGAGTTCAGCCCATGTTCCGTGGGCTGAGTTCATTGCCTTTAAATTCCAGCCGGGTTTTTCCGTAAAATAAAAACCCGCTCCATTTTCAAAAACGACTTGAGTTTTTATCTGGTGCAGGATATTTGTATAATATGTCGAGAACCAATAATCGTCTTTTATTTTTGCCGCGCTTTGTTGTAATGAATTCAATGTTTTTTCCAATCCGGATAACTTGGGGTAATCATTTACCCTTAAAAGCTGATCCGCGGTTTTTGATCCAAAGACCTTCATAATATCAAGTCCGCTAACCATTTCACGACCGTAAAGTCTGGGTGAGGAAACTAAATTATGGATTTCGCTGTCCAGAGTATAACGCTGACCGAACAACCTCCATCCTACCGGAGGAAGGAGTTCTCCTTTTTTCCCAACATCAGCGATTCCTTCGTTTTCTTTGAATAAAGCATAACCTGAAATCGCGGGAGTGCGAAGCTCTTTGTATTCTTTTGAAACAAAATTTTCCAACTTGGCGGAATCATTGTACCACCCTGCAAAACCGGAACCTTTGATTTTCTTCCAAAGCGGGGCAAGTTCATAAAAACTAATATCATCCGATATGCCTATAAGTTCTGTAATGGGATCAAAAAGGGACTGCCATAGTTTTTTTATTTCCTGAAAATTTTCCGTTATGTCGGTAATAAAAAGAGCAACGGGAGCAAGTGATTTTGCGGCGGCTTTAGCGCTTGCGCTTTCGCCGCCAAGATTAAAATTTATTCTGCCGAACCACATAAGCGCGCGGAAGTACGCGCCAAGCACTCCGTTTTTTGTATAATGCCCCCTTACTTTGTATTGGGAATAATCCTCTTTCATTTCGGGGAAAACAGCCGATTGAGCTATTCCGACCGCTTTATTCATTTGTTCAATTTCTTTGCCTACCTGCTCGGGATAATTGCCCAGAACTTGAGCGGCATTAACTTTCTTGTAAACAAAGGTTTTGTGATAACGATCTTCATCCTTTTCAACTCTTTTAGGAGCCAGAGCCAGCAAGGCTTGAGCCGTTTGAAAATAAAGGATACTTGTATCGTACACAGAGCCGGGTATTTGTTCTCTTTTTTCTTCAATGGTCTTAATATATTCATCTATTACTGTAACTAATTGCGGAAAAAAATATTCTTCTTCACAGTATTGAAGCAGTTTGTCAAACACCAAATGGTTTGCGTGAGCGGCAAGATCGGTAGTTACAAAAATGGGAGTTTGCCAGTCCATTTCCATGTAAAGACTTATCATATCGTCCGGTTTTTCAACATTCAGTTGATATTCCGATTGTTTTACTTCCTGAAAAACAAGACCGTTTGTTTTTAGTTCGTTTTGAATATCCGTTCCGATGTTATCGTAACCGGTAACGGGATAAAAATTGTTAAAATGTCCGTCTTCTTTATATAAAAGGGCATTCACCCTGTTTTTTTCATTGGAATCATTGATCCCGTACAAATCCGCCCCAAATACAATGCCTTGTTTTCCTTTCCATGTTGTCTTGTAAAAATAATTATAGTTATCCTGAAAATGAAACGTATTTTCCTCATACTCCGGCGAATTTTTACATTTAAGTTTTTCTCCCAAAGGAATAATGGCTGCAAAGGGAATTTTTTCACCATCGGGTAATTTTTCTAAATCATCCGTTAAGGAAATACTTGCTACAGGATAAAAAAGACAGACATCGCTTCCTACAACAGCGGTATCACCATTGGGAATACCCCCGTCGGGGATATTTACAAACGCCAATAGATCGTTCAGGTAATTCTTATGCGCGGCTGTACTGAAAGGCAGTTTTATAGGTTTCTCATCTATCGGTCTAATTTTATCGTATATTTTTGATTTTTCAAATTTGTATAGGGTATCATTATCTTCATCATACTCTTCTAATTCATCTGAATCGCCGAAAGACTTACTGTCATAAGAATAATATTGCCGCGATGTTTTTAAACCGCTTTCGGCTCTGGGTATCTTAAAAGGTTCTTCCTTTTTATCACACGCCGTATAAATCAGTCCGATACCGATTATAACGGTAAAAAATAATACATAAAAAAAGCCGTGTATTTTCGGGATTTTCATGTTCCGTCTCCTGTGCGTATTTTAATACAGTATCCGCCCTTTGTGGAGAAAAAGCAAGATAAACCAAGAACTCCGGCGCACTTGACATTTTTCGCGTATTTTAATAAAAAAGAGAGACGGGGGCCATTAGCTCAGTTGGTTAGAGCAGAAGACTCATAATCTTTTGGTCCGAGGTTCAAGTCCTTGATGGCCCAATGCACGATAGATTTTTTATCAGCAAGCTTTCCGGCGACGACTTCCCAAAGGATTCTATTCTTGATATTTCCGGCGGCGGTAAAATACTGATTATCAGCGATCTCCACATGGGAACGGGCTCAAGAGACGATCTTGCCCATAATGGGGAAATGCTTACTTCCATTCTTGAAGAATATTATTTTAAAAACGGATGGATTTTGGTTCTTAACGGCGATATCGAAGAATTACAGCGCTATTCACTTGACTACATAAGAGAAAACTGGGCGGGGCTTTACAGGGTTTTTAATCTTTTTGCCCGCGAAAACAGGCTCTACAGAATCATAGGCAACCACGATGAACAGCTTATTTACATGCGAAACACAGCCTACCCCTACCCAATCCATACCGTAATCAAAATTGAAACAGGAACCATACCGGCTTATGTGTACCACGGTCATCAGTTATCGCACATTTACAGTAATTTTAACTGGATAATAGGGTTGTTTGTCCGCTTTTTCCTGAAACCTTTCGGCATTAAGAATATAACAGACTCCCGAAGCCCCTTTAAGCGTTTTAAAATCGAAAAAAAGGCTTACGCTTTTTCCATAAAAAATCATTGCCTTTCAATAATCGGGCATACACACCGCGCGCTGTTTGAATCTCTGGGACGTTTCGACTACATCAAATTCGAGATTGAAAGGCTCTGCAGAGATTATCCCGCCTCTGTCGGGGAAGATCGCAAGCGTATAGAAAACGAAGTTAACGCTCTGCGGAAAGAGTTAGGCAAACTAAAGCACAAAGAACGCCGCGACGTACTGCGCCAAAGCCTCTACGGAGACGAATTACCCGTCCCCTGTCTGTTTAATTCGGGGTGCGCTGTTGGAAAGAAGGGGTTAACCGCCATAGAAATGACAAACAAGGACATCGCCCTTGTGTACTGGTTCACCGATGGGAAAAGCAAAAAATTCATTACACGCGGCGGTTACGACATTGTAAAGATTCCCGGAAAACCGTATAACCGTGTTGTGTTGAATTACAACAAGCTTGATTATGTTTTCGCGCGTATTAAATTGCTGGGTAACCAGTGATATACCCCGTCTTGAGTCTTTACTAGACCCCGTTTTTACGCCGATAATGGAAAAGTATGAATACCCTTTCAATTTTATACGCCGGTAATTTATCCGGCTGCGCGTTTGAGACTGTTTTTGACGGAAAAAACGTCGTCCAACTGTCCGTAGAACAGGCAAAAAAGTTCCCCGGCGCGGGAAAGACTGTTATTCTTGCCCGCACAGACGCGGATTTTCCCGGAATAACGGACATTCAGGTAGAAAAAAAGGACGTCTGGACTAAACGCGGTCTTTTAGAAAAAATCAGCGAACTTCAGGCGGGTTTTGACTTCACATTTTTTGCCTTCGCCGACTGCCCCTTCCTTGACCCGGTACTTGCGGGCAAAATCGCCGAAAGACACATACAAGGAAAGGCGGAATATTCATACGCCGACGGTTTTCCCTTCGGTCTTGCGCCCGAAATTCTTTCCACGGGAACAGCGGGCATTTTGGCAAAAATCTTAGGCGAGGACGACGGACAAATAGAAAAAGATATTATTTTTTCCGTACTCCAAAAAGACATAAACGCCTTTGACATCGAAACCGAAATTTCCGCCGTAGACTTGCGCAGCCACAGAATCAATTTGTGCGCGGACACAAAGCGCAATTTATCGCTTCTTAAAAATTTTATCGCCGCCGCCAACGGTAAACTCCCTTCCGCCGACGAAGTGGAAAGCATAGTAGAAAAACAGCCGCAAATATTAAGAACACTGCCCGCCTTCTACCCTATTCAAGTTTACGGCGGCTGTCCTCAAAAATGCGCAATCTGCCCCTATCCCCAATTTTCAGACACAGGGCGCAAAGATTTTATGGACGGCGATAAATTTAAATCGCTGTTAGACAAAATAATCGCCTTTTCAGGCGACGCGGTAATCGACCTATCCCTATGGGGCGAATTAAGCCTTCACCCCGATAAAATAAAACTTATAGAAGAAGTTATCTCCCGCCCCGAGTTAGCCTTGATTATCGAAACTTCGGGCATTGGCTGGAAAAATGATGAAGTTGAAAAATGCGCCGATTTGGTAAAAAGCACTGGCGCAAGAAAAAACGCTCTCCCGCCCTTATCGTGGATTGTCTCCATGGATACTTGCGATTCTCAACGCTACACGGAACTGCGGGGTGCTGGTTTTGCCGAGGCGGAAACTTTTGCCAAAAAACTTTTTTCGCTGTTTCCAAACGACAGTTATGTTCAGGCAGTGCGCGTAAAAGGCTCTGAGGACGATACGGAAAAATTTTACCGTTACTGGAAAACAGCGAGCCCAAAAAGCGAAAAGAACATTATTATCCAAAAGTACGATGATTTCTGCGGTATTCTGGAGAAAAAACAGGCTTCCGACATTTCGCCCGTTACCCGACAACCCTGCTGGCACATTATGAGAGATTTGCCCGTCTTGATAAACGGAGACGTCCCCCTGTGCAGAGAAGCTCTTTCCGGCTTAAAGGGCGAAAAAAATGATATACTTGGAAATGTATTTGCGGACTCACTTGAAACTATCTGGCAAAACGGGGATAAATACTACAAGGAACAATGCGTGAAAAAATACACTGGTCTTTGCGCGGGGTGCGATGAATACTATACCTACAATTTTTAACGAAACAATCATTCCCTATACCGCTGTCGGCGGCAAAGAGCGTATTGCGTCCACAGGAATTTCAGCCGTTGTTTTAAACCGTCCCGGGCAGTATCAAAACAGAGCGTTTTTTTCAGAATTGGAAAAAAACGGCTTTGACAATATCATTTCCATAGAATCCTGCGCTCCCCATTACGACATCGAAGACCTTTCCGGGCGTTTCCCGTTTGTACGTTTTATTCTGCCCGAAAAAGAATTGAATCTCGGCGAACAGATAAACCTTGCCGCCGCCGACATTACAAGCCCGCTTTTTTATGTTTTTTGCAGCGATATGAAAATAGTCGCGGGCGGGACGGCAAAACGAATGGCGGAACGATTAAGTATCGATCACGAGGATAAAGAGAATTTTGAAAACAAAGGCGGTTTTAAAAGACTCTGCACAGTTCCCATAATGATGAATTCAAAATACGAAGTATTACCGACTGTCGTAGTTCCCATGACTCAGCGCAGAAAAATGACTCCCGCCTTTCTGGAACCGCAGAACGAAGATGAATTAAGCCTGTACCCCTTTGACGGAGCCGGTATCTACGACAGAAAGCGTTTTATTAACATTGGCGGATTTGACATAACGCTAAGCAATTCATTTTGGCAATTAATGGATTTCGGTTTTAGGGCAAGTCTTTGGGGAGAGGAAATCGCCCTCAGCCATCACTTAAAGCTTTCGTATAACGGAGAATTGCCGACAGAGAACTTTACCATAGATGAAAATTACAGGCGTTTTTACATGAAAAATCTTGCTCCGGTATTTAAAAACGATTACGCCTATCTGCCGTTTTACCGTTTTTCTTCTTATCTGTTTAAATCCTCAGACGATCTTTTTTCCTCTTGGGAAGAATTTAAAGAATGTAAAAAATGGGTGTTAAAAAACAAATTCAGGTGGAAATGCGACGCGCGCGCGGTAACAAACCGCTGGGATTCATCGCCGGAAAAAACGAGGCATAATTGACAGCCATTGTACTTCAGGCGAGAATTGATTCTACAAGACTGCCCGGAAAAAGCCTGCTTTTACTTGACGGACAGCCGCTCATATTCCGTGTAATGGAAGCGTTAAATCAAGTCCCCGCCGATATCAGAATACTAGCCTGTCCCGAAGATTCGCTTTCTTCTTTTTCGTCTTTAGCGCAGAAAGCGGATTTTCAAATACTAACGGGACCAAAAGAGGACGTTCTTGAGCGATACTGCATGGCGATACGCAAATATTCAATAGACAGGGTAATCAGGGCTACAGGCGACAACCCCTTTGTATTTGCCGACGCCGCCGCCTCGCTAAACGATGAAGCCGTCTCCCTAAAAGCCGATTATGCGGGTTACACAGAGCTTCCCTACGGCGCGGGCGTCGAATCAGTCGCCGCTTCCGCCCTCCTGCGCGCCTGCGAGCAGGCAAAACTCCCTTCCGAGCGCGAGCATGTCTGCCCGTATCTATACAATCACCCCGAAATGTTTAATATTCACCGCCCCGCCGCTCCCGCCCGCTGGTATTATCCCGATATCCGCATTACCGTGGACACTCAGGAAGATTTTGACCGCGCAAAAGAACTGTACGCCGCGTTAAAAAACGAGCCAAACAGGCATAACGGAGAGACAATAATAAAAAAATATGCGAAAATATGTTAAATGAACCAAGCATCAATATTGATCGTTCCCTGCTGTGAAGAAGGACGCGGCGGAGGACACTTAAACAGATGTATTTCTCTCACAAACGAACTACGCTCCGCAGGACGCGAGGCATATCTTTACTTACAGGAAAATAATGAAAAAATAAACAATCTTCTGCAATTAAAAAATTTTGATACGTCCTATATACTTAACAAAAACCAAATTACCCGTCCCTTCGGACTTATCGTTTTAGACCGTTTCCAAACCCCGCATGACGAGTTTCTGCGCTGGAAAAAAATGGCTCCAGTAATCGGCATAGACGAAGGCGGCAAATGCCGCGATTATTTCGATTTTCTTATCGACATACTAATTCCGGAAGGATTTGAAAAACCGTCCGCGAATATAACTTCCTGCGGCTTACTTGAACTGCCTCAAAAAAGAAAGACAGGACATTATGTAAAAAAATCAAATTTAAAAATTTTAATTACTTTTGGGCAGGAAGACGCCGCGGGGCTGGGACTTTCCGCAATAGAAAAAATTGTCCAAATGAATTTAAAAGAAGTGGACATTACACTGCTGAAAGGCGGCTTGAATAATTCAGAGACCCCGATACCGGATTATGTAAAAGTACTGGACTCTATCCCTGACCTCGCGGATCATCTTTACGAATACGACATTGTTATAACTCATTACGGTATCACTGCTTATGAGGCGTTATGCGCCGGAACAAAAGTTTTCCTTGATCACCCTACTCCCTATCACAAAAAAATAGCCAAAGCGGCGGGTTTTCAGGATATAAGCAAACTTGGGACATTAAGCTCTTGGTTAAAAATAAAAGAAGAAAGTCTTTCCGATTTAATCAACTCATTCTCTCCGCAAGTGAACAAAACTTGCCCCGTCTGCGGAAAAGAGTCAAACAAACACAGTATTGCGCGTTTCCCTGACCGCACTTACCGGCGTTGTTCCAGGTGCGGCGTAATCTACATGGATAGAACCTATCCGCCGCCAATAGAGTACGGTAAAGAGTACTTTTTTGAATCTTACAAAAAACAGTACGGCAAAACCTATCTGGAAGACTTTCCCAATCTTGTTACATTGGCAAAACGCCGACTTGGGCTTATTTCACAAGTATCACACCGCAAAGACACAAATGATAACCGTTATCCTCCCACACTTCTTGATATCGGCTGCGCTTACGGTCCTTTCCTAGTTGCCGCAAAAGACGAAGGTTTTTTACCGTTTGGTATAGATCCCGCACAAGACGCTGTGCGTTATGTGCAGGAAACTCTCAGCATCCCCGCCGTTCAGGGTTCTTTCCCTGATTACCCGCTCTCTAAGCCCAATTCCCAGCTCTACGACGTTGCCGCCATGTGGTATGTTATCGAGCATTTTACAGACTGTCTTACCGTATTAGCTGAAATAAAAAAACTGTTAAAACCCGGCGGGATTCTGGCGTTTTCAACGCCTTCGTTTTCAGGCGTCAGCGGGCGCAAGTCGCTTCGCAGGTTTTTGGAAAACAGTCCCGCCGATCACTTTACAATCTGGTCGCCGAAAATGTGTAAAAAAGCGCTTGTCATCGCGGGCTTTAAAGTTAAAAAAATAACGATGAGCGGGTGTCACCCCGAGCGTTTCCCTCTCTTGGGAAAATTCGCCTCAGACAAAAACAGCCGCTTATATAGTATACTTATGGCTGTCAGCAGAATTTTCGCTCTGGGAGACACTTTTGAGGTATATGCAAAAAAATATTAACCCCCGTTCTCGTCTTACGCCAATCTATATATCTCTCGCTCATTCCTCTTCGTTCGTTCCCTGTTCGTATGGTTCGCGGTTAAAAAATTAGGAGATTAATTTATGAAAGAAAAAATAATAATCCTTGGCGCGGGCGTCATGCAGGGACCCGTTATCAATATCGCTAAAGAACTGGGGTACTATGCCATCGCTCTGGACGGCAGTTCCAAAGCGCCTTGTATCTCTCTGGCGGATCAATTTGAACAAATCGACTTAAAAGACAAAGAAAGCATAGAAAAATTTGCCCGCTCCATTCAGGGAACAACAGACCGCCTTGGAATAATGACGGCGGGGACTGATTTTTCCGCCAATGTCGCTTGGGCAACGGAAAAATTAGGGCTTCCGGGTATCCCCTACGAAGCCGCTCTTAACGCGTCAGACAAATCAAGAATGCGCGAGTGTTTTAAAAAAGCCGCTCTGCCTTCTCCCGATTTTATTACCGTTACATCGGCGGATTTACCGTTTACTTCCAAATCCAAACTCTCAAACTTAAACTTTCCCCTTGTTATAAAACCTGTAGACAACATGGGAAGCCGCGGCTGCCGCCGTGTTGACAGCGAGGAAGAATTAAACGAGGCGGCAAAAACCGCCATCGGCTTTTCACGATCCGGACGCGCAATTTTGGAAAGTTACATGGAAGGACCGGAATTTTCCGTAGACGCTATTGTCTATCACGGAGAAATAACCATCTGCGGTCTTGCGGACAGGCACATTTTCTTTCCGCCGTACTTTATCGAAATGGGTCATACAATGCCGACAGTCATCAAAGAGGAAAAACAAACCGCTATTCTGGACACTTTCCGCGCCGGAATCCACGCCCTTGGACTTGACGGCAAGAAAAGCATAGGCGCCGCAAAGGGCGACATCAAACTGACAGCCAAAGGCCCTATGATCGGGGAAATAGCGGCGCGTCTTTCAGGCGGGTATATGTCGGGCTGGACATACCCGTATTCATCCGGCGCTCTGCCAATCAAGGGCGCTATTCTCGCGGCAATGGGACGCGAGCCGGAAGGACTTACTCCCATTAAAAAATGGACGTGCGCGGAAAGGGCTTTTATCTCCATTCCGGGAACCGTAAAAGAAATTACGGGGATAGAAAAAGCAAAATCCGCAAACGGCGTTAACGACCTTTTCCTGCGAATCGAGAAAGGCAGTAAGGTCTCCTTTCCGGAAAATAATGTAACAAAGTGCGGCAATGTCATCGCTTCCGCCGAAAACAGGGAAACCGCGATACAAACCGCGGAAACCGCCGCCCAGTCAATCTTAATCAGGCTTGACCCCGCGGACCCGGAAACAAAAGAATTTTTGTCGTCAGTCTCCGCTTTCCCGCCGGACGCTTTTCAATTAACAGATGAATTAAAAGCCGCCCTTTCGCATATACCGGATTCTTTCTCTCCCAACGACGAAAAACTCCCCACTACTCAAATTTACCCCTTTCCGGCTTTTACATCCTCAAATTTGAAGGATTATATGGGCAGAACTGTGGAAGAAGTCCTAAATATAGTCCGTTTATTGACCGGTTTTCCCATTCCAGTAACCTCAGAAAATGCCGAAAATATAATAAGGCTTGGCAGGTCTTTCTGGACTGCATTAATCCGCGGCTCTTACCAGGGCGCAGTCTGTTACATTGATAGTTTGGGAGCAAAGATTGATTCAAAACCGCTTCAAAAAAGTTAAACCGCTCTTCTTTATTTATATAATTTTACAATGTACTTCTCTCTATGCCCTCACCCTTGATGAAACCATAAACACTATAAAAACCATATCCCCGAATGAACAGGTACAATTCCGCTGGGACCCGTTATTCCGCGACGGCAGTTTTAAGTTAGGCGAACATTACGGGTCTTTTTCCGCCGCGGCAAAAGAAGGCGAAACAGGGTATCTTGTATTTGATAACCGCGAGCTTTTCAACGTTCCCCTGCCGTACAACAACAGCGGATCTTTAGTCTTCCCCGATAATTTTGTTTCAACCCTTAAAAACACATTCGCGCGAATGTACGAAAACGACATGTCGCGTTTCCGCGTCGCCGTTATTGTCATCGATCCGGGACACGGCGGAAAAGATTCAGGCGCGGTGGGGAATTTAACCATCAACGGAAAAACCACTCAAGTTTATGAAAAAGACATCGTTCTTAAAACAGGGCTGGCTTTAAGGGACAGGCTGACAAGCGCGTATCCCGACAAGCGCATTTTAATGACTAGAGATACCGACAAATACCTCACTCTTGATCAGCGCGCGGAAAAAGCCAACGCCGTTACGGTGAAAGATAACGAGGCTGTGATTTTTATATCGATTCACGCCAACTACAGCGCCAATTCTTCCGCGCGCGGCTACGAAGTCTGGCACATAACTACCGGACAGCGCAGAAAACTTTTAGACTCTTCCAAACATAATTATTCATCCGACGTACACGCGATTCTAAACGCCATGCTTGAAGAAGAATACACAACGGAAAGCATCCTATTGGCGGACTCAATATTATCGGGTCTAGGTAAAACCTTCGGCAATACCATGCCTTCAAGGGGCAGAAAGGCAAACGACTGGTTTGTCGTCAGAAACAGCCGCATGCCGGCAGTCCTTGTGGAACTGGGTTTTGTATCCAACCAGCAGGATACCCTTTACATGACCGGCGAAGAAGGCTTGCTTAAATTTACCGATTCACTGTATAATGGGATAGCAAATTTTATTGGTATTTTTGAACGTTAATGAAAGAGCATATAAACACAGCTTTTAGATCCATTGCCGATTTTCTCTCCTCCACAGTAAAACGCAGGCTGTTTTTTATCGGTATTTTAGCCCTGGCGGCATTGACGGAATTCTTGGTTTTAGGGCTTGCAAGAAGGACTTTTATATTTTATACTGTAGATGATGGGGATATAGTCGTAGAAGACCGGATGTTAAAGCATGCAAAATCACGGGAAGGTGATATTATCCGTTATACGGAGGAAATGCTTTTAGGACCCGTTTCCCCCGATTTATTGCCTCTTTTCCCGCGGGAAACTAGGCTAAAGTCGTTATTATACCGAAATGGGGTGGTTTTTGCCGATTTTTCAGCCGATGCCGCCCTGCCGCCTATAGAAGGGGGAAGGACAATCAATAACTTCCGTACCTTTTATGCCGGTATACTAAGGAATTTCCCCTATGTAAAAGACGTACGTTTTTTCATAGACGGAAACGCTGTTTCCATAGATAAGGACTTGGAAACAGTTGTAATAGATTACGAATTTTACGATAATTGATTATTATCGAAAAATTCAAAAAAATTGAAAATTTAGTGTTTTGCCGTTGACAAAACATTATAAATTTTATAAAATTAGATTAACAAATTGAAAGAAGTGTTTTTTAAAGGAGAGCTTTACATGAAAAAGATGCTCATTCTAGTCGTTATTGCGATGATTGCGGTTCCGTTGTTTGCGGAGGAAGGCGTTCTTATCGACTTCACTACCCTTAAAGCGGATATTCACATTAGTACAAACCCTAATGACAACAGTACTACCCCCAACCAAAACCGCCAGACAGTTATGGATTTCTCCCATACTGCCGGTAGCAGTTTTACAGCCCAGCAGAAGGCGTTAATGAACACCTCTCTGGCAATTGGTAACTGGGAAGTACATCTGGCGTCTTCTTCAAAGACTGTTCAGAATGTGTCGCTCAGCTTTACAAAAGAAGCGGCGTCAAAAGAGTTTGGCACTGTAATGGGTGTACGGGTTCGTTTCCCGGTAGAACCGTTTAACTCATGGGCGCTTGTCAAACCGCCGTTTGATATTCCAGCTTATGAATTATCTACTGTTGGCGAAGACGGAAAAATTACCCCGGCAGATCAAAGCGCCGGTATAACCAATGTTAAGAGCCGTTTTGAAGCCCATGAAGATGGAGCTCCCGCTTATGGTATTATCAAAAATGTCGGAGTTATCAGAGAAATAAAAGTAAGAGTATACGGTCTTAATTTCCCACATGGTCTCTCAACTGTTCTTGTTGACAGTATGGGAATCGAAAAAACCATGTTTATGGGTTACCTCCAGTTTGACGGTTGGGGAGAACTCATTTGGAGAAATCCGGCTTACATGCAGGAAGTAAGAAACCGCGATCTTAGGATTGTTCCTCTGTATCCGTTTAATACACCCTTTATTAAATTCGCCGCATTCCTTATCCAGCGCGATGCAGCGAAGGAAGGCGGAGATTTCGTAACCTACTTTAAAGACGTTGCCATCATTTATGACTTGGCGGTTCTTGACACCGAAAAAGACATTAACGATGAAGCTATCTGGAGCATCATTCAGGTTCGCGAAGAACGCCGCAAAACATGGGAAATGGAACGCTTTGGACAGCAGCAGGTTCTTCGTTATCTTGAACAGCAGAAACAAGCCACCGAGCTTCCGTTCAATGATCCTGCTCGTGAGCAAAAACAGCAACAGCAGTAAAATAAGGTAAAGAGCCTTATTTAGGCTATACAGAAAGCGCTGTCTGGAACAAATGTTTTCAGACAGCCTTTTTTTTATATTAATAAAATGATAGAAGAAAATATAGAAAATATAACCACCCCTGAAAGGAATCAATTACAAAAAGAATATGATCAATACGCGCAAGTCCGCCTTTCAATTGTTAACGATATTAAGTTACAGGTAGATAATATTCTTGCCTCTCTGGACTCCCGTCCTGTTGTCAGCGGCAGAACTAAAAATTTTAACAGCTTCTTTTCTAAATATATACGCCTTTTAAAAGAAGGCGTAAAAAAACCTCAAATCACAGACCTTTTAGGCGTTAGGGTTATCTGTCCTTTTATCGAAGATTTAGTCGCGGCGGAAGATTTAATAAAAAAGAATTTTACCGTTGTTGAACGTGAAATGAAAGGACATTATACTTTTCAGGAATTTTGCTATGAATCGACTCACCTTTTAATTATAATACCTCAGGTCCTAATTGATAAATACGGGAATCCCGGCATAGATATAGCAGAAATTCAAATACGCACCATTTTACAGGACGCGTGGGCGGAAGTTGAACATGAGCTTGTGTACAAGGCAGAATTCAGCCCGTTTGACGAGCCTATGAAAAGAAAACTTGCGGCAATTAACGCAAGTCTGTCTTTAGCGGATATGATTTTTCAGGAAATACGAAGTTATCAGCGTAAATACAGCAAGGAAATGGGAAAAAGACGGGAAAGCTTTTTCCAAAAAATTGAGGAATCAACAGATCATCTTTTGTTTGACGAGGAAAATGTAAAAACAACCTCCCCTCTTGTTGAAAACAGCAATTCTCAAGTTACAACTGATTACAATGAATCAATTGACGATTTACTTGTTAAAGCCCTGTCCGCCCACAATAATAATCAATTTAACGAGGCAATCAGCCAATATACAAGGATTTTAGAACTAAAACCAAACGATAATATACTGTCCATTATTTACAAACACCGAGGAATGGCAAACTTTGCCTGCTCATGTTATAACGAAGCCATAGACGACTTCAGCAACTCTCTTAAGCTTGATAATCAATCTTATAAAGCCGCTTATTACCGCGGCGTTGTTTATTCCGTTATAAAGCAATATTTAAAAGCCATAGACGACTATACGCTTTCATTAACAATAAACCCGTATCAGTCCTTCTGTTTATTCAGACGCGGACAGGCTTATTACCACATAGGCGATTATCCTCAAGCGCTGGCGGACTGCGAAAATTCTCTCGCGTTGGAACCGAACAATAACTCAGCGTCGAAGTTTAAAGAACTCCTTCAAAGTAAACTAAGAATGTAATGATCGAGGAGAGAATCGAACTCCCGACCAGTTGCTTAGAAGGCAACTGCTCTATCCACTGAGCTACTCGACCTTGTGGTCATTATAAGAAAATTAATAAATAAAGACAAGAGGAAAATAAAAACCACGAACCACACGAACACTCACGAACTTATACTTCAAATCTTGTCGTTGTTCGTGTTGGTTCGTGTGGTTCGTGGTAAATATCTTTTTATATTTACCTTTTACAGTAAGCTCTGCATTGTCAAAACCATCGTAAAGAGGGCGACGGTTTCAATAACGCCGATGGCGGAAACGTACTGGGCAAAGCCTTTTCCGGATTCAGCCAGAGCATCGGCGGCGCATGCGCCC
>Ga0268262_10001931_pt1 | contig 24637 bp, 26 predicted proteins | sample TergutNc150P3_FD_190354 | JGI IMG/M metagenome (GOLD analysis project Ga0268262, IMG submission 190354) | Nasutitermes corniger P3 segment gut microbial community from laboratory colony in Florida, USA - Nc150 P3 (SPAdes) (version 2) | ecosystem: Host-associated > Arthropoda: Insects >...
GGGCCGGCGACCTCCTGTATGGTCCTGTATTCCCTCGGCATTACGTCAAAACCTCCTGAGATATGTTCTCTACTGCTTCTCAACCGGGATCAAGGCATCCCACTGCGGCCCTTCGTCCCCGATGTCGGCATAAATCTCCATGTCCATCGTGTATTTTTCAGCATATGCCCCATCGAGCTTGTATCCGGCGGCGGCCAGCGCTTCGAATTTCGCGTGGCCGTGCTCGCGCTCCTGAGACAGGGCCCACGTGGTTTCGGGAAAGTCCTTCGTCACAAAGCCCTCCGGTATGCCCTCCAGGCTTGTCACCTCCGCGCCAAAAAAGAACAGGCGCTTGGAATGGTTCTTTTTCTTTTTATAATTGACGCTGGGGTCGGCCTCCCACACATCGAAGAAACGCGGGGGCTGCGCCAGGTTTTTTAGCTTGTGCAGGTTCTCCTTCAGGGCGGTTTTTGTGTAATCCATGCCCGGCCAATGCGCGTCGCTCAGGTCAATCGCGGCCTCAAAGCCAGCAAGCAGGAACTTTCTTGTGACGATCTCCGGCTGCTGCGCGGAAGCTTCCTCTTTTGTTTTATTTTGCATAGTGATTTCCCCCTGATAAACTAATTCGCCGCGAAAAAAATCAAATTGAAGTCTTTTTTACGCCGTTGATCTCGGCTTTGAGTTTTTCCGTGATCGCCTCGTATTCCGCCGCGGTGCCCTCCTCCGGGATATACTTGAACCGCCCGATGGACTCCCGGACGGGCAGGGCCGCGACGGCCTCGATGTCGGCGCCCTTCTCCAGGGCCTGCGCCGCCAGGTCGTAGTAGGCGAGGATGAGGCGCATCATATACATCTGCTTGCGCGGGCTGGTGTAGGTGTCCACCTCGTGGAACGCCAGCTGGTGGAGGAAGTCCTCCCGGATGGAGCGCGCGGCCTCCATCTTCAGCCGGTCAGCAGGGGAGAGCGCGTCCATGCCCACGAGCTTCACGATCTCCTCCAGCTCGGCCTCGTCTTGAAGCAGCCGCATCATCTGCGCCCGCAAATCCATCCAGTCGGCACAGACGTTTTCGCGGAACCAGCCGCCCAGGGTATCGGTATACAGCGAGTAGCTCGTCAGCCAGTTGATCGCCGGAAAGTGGCGCTTGTAGGCGAGGTTCGCGTCCAGGCCCCAGAACACCTTGACGATGCGCAGGGTGGCCTGCGACACCGGCTCGGAGATATCCCCGCCGGGGGGCGACACCGCGCCGATGACGGAAAGCGCACCCTCGCGGCCCTCCGCGCCCAGGGTGACCACCCGCCCCGCGCGCTCGTAGAACTGCGCCAGGCGGCTGCCGAGGTACGCCGGGTAGCCCTCCTCGCCGGGCATCTCCTCCAGGCGGCCGGACATCTCGCGCAGGGCCTCCGCCCAGCGGGAGGTGGAATCGGCCATCAGCGCCACGGAGTAGCCCATGTCGCGGAAATACTCGGCGATGGTGATGCCCGTGTAGATGGAGGCCTCGCGGGCCGCCACGGGCATGTCGGAGGTGTTGGCGATGAGCACCGTGCGCTCCATCAGGGAACGGCCCGTGTGGGGGTCGATGAGCTCCGGGAACTCGTTCAATACGTCGGTCATCTCGTTGCCGCGCTCGCCGCAGCCGATGTAGACCACGATGTCGGCCTGCGCCCACTTGGCCAGCTGGTGCTGCGTGACGGTCTTGCCGCTGCCGAAGGGCCCCGGGATGGCCGCCACGCCGCCCCGGGCGATGGGGAACAGGGTGTCGACCACCCGCTGCCCGGTGATGAGCGGCTCGTCGGGCGAAAGCTTGGCCTGATAGCGCCTTCCCTTACGCACGGGCCACTTCTGCATCAGGGTGACAGGCTTCTCGCCCGCGGCGGTCTCGATCACGGCGATGGTCTCCGTCACGGTGAAATCGCCCGTTTCGATGGACTTCAGCGTGCCCTCCGTCCCCGGCGGCACCATAATCTTATGCGACACGACCGCCGTCTCCTGCACCGTGCCCAAAATATCCCCGGCAATGACACGTTCGCCCGCCTTGGCCACAGGCTCGAAGCGCCACTTTTTATCCCGGTCCAGGGACGCCACCTCCACGCCGCGCACGAGGTTGTTGCTCCCCGTGAGCGCGCGGATGCTGTCCAGGGGGCGCTGGATGCCGTCGAAGATGCCGCCGACGAGGCCGGGCCCGAGCTCCACGCTCATGGGCTCCCCGGTGGATTCCACCGCCTCGCCCGGCCCCAGGCCCGAGGTCTCCTCGTACACCTGGATGGACGCGCGGTCGCCGTGCATCTCTATGATTTCGCCGATCAGCCGCCGGGCGCTCACCCGCACGACGTCGAACATGTTGGCCGATTTCATGCCCTCGGCGATGACCAAGGGGCCGGAGACCTTTAAGATTGTTCCGCTGGCCATGGTACACCTCACTCAAATCAATTCAAAATATCCATTCCCACCGCTTTTTCCACGGAAATACGCACGTTTTCCAGGCCCGCGCCCGTGTTGCCGCGCACGCCCGGGATCAATATCACCGCCGGCACGCGCTCGTAGCGGTACCTGTCGATCGCCTCGGGGATTTGCGCGGCCAGGGCCTCGGTGATGTAGACCACCGCGTAGCCGCTGCCCGCCAGGCGCTCCAGCAGCTGCGCCGCCTCATCCGCCTCTTCTGTCGGGAAGATCTCCAGCCCCAGCGCGGAAAGGCCGGTGATGCTGTCGGGGTCGCCCATCGCCGCGATTTTATACATAGAGCAGCCTCACCCTCCTCCGGATTTCGTCCGCCGGCACGCCGTTTTTCCTGCAGGTCAGCACCACGCGCAGGCTCTTGGCCTCTGCCTCCCGCGCGAGGAAATACGCGATGAGCGGCTCCGGGCCGAAGTGCTTCGCCTTGGCCGCGCGGGCGTATTCCAGCAGCGCGTCGTCGCAGTATTTCTCCAGCGCCGCGCCGGACTGCAGAACCTCCTCCGGGATGTCCACGGCGGCGGGGCACGCGCACAGCGCCCTCTCCAGGAAGGCCTGCCCCTTGCCGGTTTTCTCCGCCCGGCGCTGGATCCTGGCGTTCGCGAACGCGCACGTCATCTCCGCGAGGGTGGCCGCGAACGCGTTCCCCGTGGCCCGCGCCATGGCGAGCGTGGTTTCCAGGCACTGCCGGTCTACCACCGCGTCGGCCAGCTGGCCGTCCATGGTTTTGGCGAGCAGCGCGTAGGCCTCCTCGGCGCAGGCGGCCATGCAGGCGGGCAGCCTGTCGAAGCGCTTCTCCCGCAGGGCTTCCCGCAGCTCCTTTGGGTCGAAGACGGAGGGGCGCATGAAATACGCGCCCGGCTCACTGTCCGTAAAAATCGACTTCAGCAGCGCCTTCAGGTTGTGGAAATCGTTCCTGACGATGAGGAAGTCCAGCTCGCCCGGCGCGGGCAGGATTTCGGTGATGAGCCGCCAGGCCTCCGCCAGCTTCTCGCCGGGCTCCGCAATGTCCGGACACTCCGGCGCGGCGATGAGCTGCTCGAGGTCGGCCGCGCTTAATAGGCTCAGCTCGTTGGCCCGGATGCGCGCCACCGCGTAGGTGTAGTCCGTGTCTTTCATACAGGATCGGCCCCCCCGGCGAAAACGTAGGCGTGCAGCGCGTCCTTGATGTCGTCCATCCGGGCGGCGGCCAGGGCCCCGAAGGTGCAGTTCTGCTCGATGTCGCCGTAGGCCAAAATGAAGCCGTCCTCGATGGCGGCGGGCTGCGGGTCGACGGCGATGTCCTTCAGGCCGCCCGCAAAATCCGGCGGGAGCCTGTCCAGGTCCCTGCGTGAAAGCCGCATCGTCCCTTGCCCCGGCTGGGCGTATTCCGCCGCGAGCTTCGCCAGCACGGCAAAGTATTCCTCCGCCGGCAGGGCCCGCAGCCGCGCCAGGGCGGAGGCCACCATCTCCCCGATGACCTCGTTTTTCGCCCGCAGAAGGGCGCGCTTTTCCGTCACGGCCACGCGCGCGCGCGCCGCTTCGACGTCGGTCCCGGCCTTCTCCCGCGCCGCAGCTATGGCCGCCTGCGAGGCCTCCCGCGCCTGCGCCGCGGCCTGCGCGAGGACTTCCCCGGCCTGTGCTTCCGCGCGGGCCAGGAGCTCTTCGCTTTTCGCCAGGCTGTCCTGCTCTATTTTCGCGATGATTTTTTCCACGCCGGTCATGTGCAAGCCCTCCTATTGCACCGGTGGCACCGGCACGCCGTTGACCGCCAGGATGGAGATGAGCAGCGCCAGCACCGCGTAGGTCTCCACCAGCGCGGCCATGGTGATGGCCTTGCCGCTCTCCTCGGGCTTTTTCGCCACGATGCCGCAGCCGGAAACGCCCACCTTGCCCTGGTGGATCGCGGAGAGGAACAGCACCAGCGCGGCGGGCAGGCACGCGCACAGGAACGCCAGGCCCTGCGCCGGGCTTAAGCTTGCCACCTCGCCGCCCAGCAGGCCGATCCTGTTCAGCGCGATGAACGCCACCAGCAGGCCGTAGAGGCCCTGCGTGCCGGGCAGGAGCTGCAAAATCAGCACCTTGCTGAACTTGCCGGGGTCCTCCGTGACGACCCCCGCCGCCGCCTGCCCCACCAATCCCACGCCGATCGCCGAACCGACACCGCCGAACCCCGCCGCCAACGCGGCTCCCAGCACCGCCAAAGCGGCCCCCAGACTAATCATTGAGCAAATCCTCCTTGAGTGTGATATATTTGGTTTCCATATGGAACGGACGGAACGCCCGGCCCCCGCCGGTGTAGAACTTGCCGAACATCTCCACGAACTGCAGGCGGTTGGCGTGCACGTAGGCCCCCAGCACGTTGATGGCCATGTTCAGGCTGTGGCCGAGGACGAACACCACGGCCAGCGCAATCCCCTTGGCGACGAGGTTTTGCGGCATGGTGCCCATCATGTTCACCACGCCCGCGATGACGCCCGTGCACAGCCCCAGCGCCAGCAGCCGCGAATAGGACATGATGTCGCCGAGATACCCCGCGGCGATGCCGTAGAGGCCGTTGAGCCCCAGGCCCCCGCCCAGCTTGCCGAGGATACCCTTGCCGCCCCTGCCCGCGGTGAGCACGATCAAAACCACCCCGGCCAGGGCCGCCCATTTCCCGATGGAGGAGAGAATGGGGGGCACGGAGGTCAGCATGCCGCCCGCCAGGGGCGCCGCGCCCAGCACCATGAGGTACACCGGCACACTGTCGCACAGCGCGTCGAATTTGCGGCCGGCCCTCCACTGGTTGGCGGCGTTCGCCGCCACGCCCGCGAACAGGTGCGCGATCCCCAGCGCGAAGCACACCAGCAGCAGCTTCATGGGGTTCGCCACGGGGTCCATCCAAATCGCGAGGTCCGGCGCGGGCCGCCCCAGGAATTGCGTGAAAATGACCTTCACGATGTCACCGAACCAGCTGCCGAACATCGCGCCCCAGAAGACGGTGGAGATGCCGCAGTAGAGGAACATGGTCAAATTTTTGCGCATTTTTTTGGATAGCTGGAGCTTCCGCAGCGCCACGGCGCAGCCAATGACCATCAGCAGGCCGTAGCCCGCGTCGGAGAGCATCATGCCGAAGAAGAAGTAATAGAAGAACGCCATCACGGGGTTGGGGTCGATGTCCTCCTTCGAGGGCAGCGCGTACATCTCCGTCACGGCCTCCACGGGCGCGGCGAAGGCGTTGTTCTCCAGCAAAACGGGGACGTCCTCGTCCTCCCCGGGCTCGGCGAGCGTGAGGGCCACGGTGTAGTCCCGCTCCAGCTCCGCCGTCACCTGCGCGGCGTATTTTTCGGGGATGTAGCCGCGCAAAACGAACACGTTGTCCGTCAGCGCGAGGCTGCCCAGCGCCTCGTATTTCTGCCTGCGCGCCTCGTAATAGTCGATGAGGAACTCGATGTCGCCCTCCATGCCCGCAAAGCCCTGGATTTCCGCCGCGGCCCGGGCGATTTCGCCCTCGAGCGCCGCGATTTCCCCGGCGTACTGCGCCAGCTGCGCCGCCGGGGGGAGGTGTATTGTCTCATCCGCGCGCGCAAAGCCGAGTTCCCGCAAAGCCGCGGCAACCGCGCTCTCGTCGTCCCTGTGGCACAGGACGAACAGGTTGCTTTGCTCGGGGGAGGCGGAGACGACTTCGGCCTCGGCCGGGACCCCAAGCTTATCCAAAATATCCTCTGCGGTGCACAGGTGTGGCACACTGCCGATCAAGGCGGCTGCATATTCCGTGCCCCTGCAATCCAGGGGGACGTCCAGGGCCTCCCACGCGCGCAGCCGGTCCGCCTGGGCATGCAGGCGCGCGATGCCCGCCCGCGCCTCGGCGATTTCCGCCTGTAAGCTATTGACGCGTACGCATTTCTTCAGGAGCTGCTCCGCCAGCAGCGCCTGCTCGTCAAAGGCTTGCGGCTCCATCGCGCGCAGGCCGGAAAAGCCCGCAAACAAAGATTTCCTGCGCGGCGGCGCGTACTCCGCCAGCACCGCCAGGGCGGCCCGGGCCGCGTCGCGCGCCTTTTCGAACTGCGCCGCGCTGTCCGCGGTCTCCGGCTTGCGCAGGCCGTCGCCCGCGCAGTCGGCCAGCTCCACCACGCCGCGGCGCTGCAGGGCTTCCATGATTTTTTTGCGCTCCCGCAGGGGGGCGGCGATTTCGATGCGCTTCATGCTCAGCTTTGCCATCTGTTCGATGCACCGCCCTTCATGCCGGGATGATCATGGAGACGGCCAGGCCCTGCGCCGATTCCAGGCGGCGCTGCGCCGCCTCGCGCAGCGCCCGCGCCTTCTCCAGGGCAGCCTGTTCGGCCTGCCGGTGGATTCGCGCGGCCTCTTCGCCAGCGGCGTCCGCAATCCCCCGGACGGCCTCGGCGGTCTTCGCCGCTTCCTCCTCCAGGGTCTGACGCGCCCGCAGCTGAGCCGTTGCTATGATGCTATCCGCTTCCCGCTCCGCCTGCGCGGCAGCTTCCGCCGCGGCCTGCTCCGCCGCGAGGATTTGGGTGATGGTTTGCGAAGCCATGGCTCGCCCCCTCTATTTCACTGAAATTACGACATCACGAGGCACTTTGTCGGGCACTTGGAGACGCACAGGCCGCAGCCCGTGCACTTTTCGGGGTCCACGTGGGCCAGGTTGTTTTCGATCGTGATGGCGCCCTCCGGGCAGCCCTTGGCGCACAGCCGGCAGCCGATGCACCCGGCCTTGCACTGCGCGCGCACCACCGCCCCCGGCGCCTGCGAGCAGCAGCGGTTGATCGCCTTGCCCACGGTCTCCTTCATCACGATGATGCCCTTCGGGCACTCGCGCTCGCACCTGGAGCAGCCCACGCATTTTGCCTGGTCCACCACGGCCACGCCGTCACGGAAGAAGATCGCGCCCTGCGGGCAGGCCCTCGCGCAGTCGCCGAAGCCAAGGCAGCCGTAGTTGCACTGCTTCTGCCCGCTGTAGAGGAGCGAGGCCGCCGCGCAGGTCGGCTCGCCCCGGTATTCGAAGCTCTGCTTGCAGTTTTCGTGGGTGCCGTTGCAGCGCACCAGGGCCTTGCGGTCAGCCACGCGGCCGGCCTCCACGCCCATGATTTCGGCCAGCTTTTGCGCCACGGCGTTGCCGCCCGGCGTGCACAGGTTGCAGGGGGCCGTCCCCGCGGCGATGGCCTCGGCATAGCCCGCGCAGCCCGCGTAGCCGCAGGCGCCGCAGTTGGCCCCCGGCAGGGCCTGCGTGAGCCGCTCCACGCGCTCGTCCACGGGGACATGCATCACCGCGTCGGCCACGGCGAGGCCCACCCCCGCGATGAGGCCGATGCCCGCCACGATGGCGACGGCAAGAAGGATGGGTGTCATAGGCTTCTCCTTACCCGAAAATTTTCTCCACGATCCCGCCGAACCCCAGGAAGCTTAAGGATACGATGGAGCTGGCCACCAGCGTGGCCGGCAGGCCCTCGAAGGCCTTCGGGATATCGCCGTGCTCCATGCGGGAGCGCACGCCCGCGAAGATGACCATCGCCAGCAAAAAGCCCACGCCCGCGCCCACGGAGTTCACCATGGAGGGCACGAAGCCGTAGTGCTCGGACACGTTGAGCAGCACCACGCCCAGCACCGCGCAGTTGGTGGTGATCAGCGGCAGGTAGATGCCCAGCGCCTGATACAGCGGCTTGACGAAGCGCTTGAGCGCGATTTCGACGAGCTGCACCAGCGCGGCGATTACCAGGATGAACACGATGGTCTGAAGGTACGCCAGGCCCTTTCGCTCCAGCAGCGCGTTGATGGGCCAGGTGACGGCCGTGGCCAGCGCCATGACGAAGATCACGGCCACGCTCATGCCCACGGCGGTGTTGACCTTCTTCGACACGCCCAAAAACGGGCAGATGCCCAAAAACCGCGCCAGCACGAAGTTGCCCGTCAGGATCGCCGCGAAGAACAGCGCGATTGCTTCCTTCATGAACAAGCACCTCCCTCGCAGCCCATGCAATTCATGCATTTATTCTCTTGCTTTTTGGCCTTGCCGCCCTCGAGCTTATTCCCCAGGGCGATCATCACGCCGTAGACGAAGAACCCGCCGGGCGGTAAAATCAAAATCCCCACCGGGTTGTCGAACAAATGCACACCCGCAAGCGCGCCTGCGCCCACTAGTTCCCGCACCACAGCCATGAGCGTGAGCACCGCGGTGAAGCCCGCGCCCATGCCGACGGCGTCGAAGGCGGAGGCCAGCACGCCGTGGCTGTTGGCGTAGCCCTCGGCGCGCCCGAGGATGATGCAGTTGACCGTGATCAGGGGCAAATAGATGCCCAGGGCCTTGTCCACGGCGGGCACATAGGCCTTCACCAGCATCTGCACGATGGTCACCAGCCCCGCGATGATGGTGATATACGCGGGGATGCGCACCTTGTCCGGGATGACCTTGCGCAGGGCGGCGATCGTGATGTTCGAGAACAGCAGCACCGCGGTGGCCGCCACGCTCATGCCCAGCGCCGCCGACACCGACGTGCTGATGGCGAGCGTCGGGCACGTGCCCAGCACCAGGCGCAGCACCGGGTTTTCTTTTAAAAAGCCCTTGGTGAGCTCCGGCAAAAGCTTTTGCTTTTCTTTCACTGCGCCTCACCTCCCGCGTTAATTTGGTCGCTCCAAATTTGCTGTGCCTGATTCACGGCGTTCACGACGCCCCGGCTGGAATATGTCGCGCTGGCGATGCCGTCGATGGGCGTTTCAATGCTTCCATGTCCGCCGGCATCGCCTCTCAGGAAAAACGCAAAGCCCACGAATTGCTTGAGGAAGCTTTCTTCCTTCACTTTTTGGCCGAGGCCGGGCGTTTCGCCGTCGCAGTTGACGACCTGCACCTTCACAACGTTGCCCTGTGCATTGATACCCACGGTAATTTTGATCGGCCCGCCGTAGCCCCGGGCCTCGCCGTCGATGCAATAGCCCACGGGCGCGCCGTTCTGGTCCATGGCGGTGAAGTAATCCCCGTTGTCCACGAAGCGCGCGCCGGGGAAAATCTCCTCCCGGGCGGCGTCGGCGGCCTTGGCCTCGTTCGCGGCGATGGGGTCTTTGGTGACGGCGTTCACGCCCGCGAGGGCGCCGGAGATGACCAGGCAGATCACGAACAGGCTCAAAGTGGGGAAAAGAATCCCCTTAAGGTCAAGCTTTGGCTTTGGCATGGCGCTTCTCCTTTCCGAAGGGCTTCGGGGCGCACAGGTTCTCGATGTGCGGAACGAGTAGGTTCATCAGCAAAATCGAAAAGCTCACGCCCTCGGGCATGCCGCCGTAGAACCGTATCAGGCAGGTAATCAACCCGCAGCCCACCCCGAACACGAGCTTGCCCTTCGTGCCCACGGGCGAGGTCGTGTAATCGGTGGCCATGAAGATGGCCCCCAGCAGCAGCCCGCCGGAGAGCAGCTCGTAGGCCACGAAGCTCCAATTGAAGTGCCCGGCGAACAGGCTGAACACCGCCACCGTGCCGACGAAGCACAGGGGCGTCACCGGGGTGATCACCTTGAAGGCGCACAGGTAGATAAAGCCCAGCAGCAGCGCCACGGCGCAGGTTTCGCCAAGCGACCCCGCGTGCCTCCCCAGCAGCATGTCGAACATGCCGGGCAGTCCGCTCAGCTCGCCCGCGGCCAGGGCCTTCAGGGGCGTCGCGGTGGCGACGGCGTCGGCCCCCCAGCTGTGGCCGCCCGGCGTATTCCACGCGGTCATCTGCAGGGGGAAGCTCAGCAGCAGCACGATGCGCGCCGTGATGGCGGGGTTGGCGAAGTTCCGCCCGATGCCGCCGAAGAGCTCCTTGGCCACCACGATGGCCACCAGCGCGCCGATGGGGACCATCCACAGAGGCAGCGTGGCGGGCAGGTTGAAGGCCAATAACATGCCCGTGACCACGGCGCTCAAATCGCCGACGGTCTGCGTTTTTTTCATGGCGATGCGCATCAGGGCCTCTAGCCCCACGCAGCACGCGACCGATACCGCCGTCACCGCGAGGGCGCGCGTGCCGAACAGCCAGACCGACGCCCCCAGCGCGGGCAGCAGGGCCAGGCACACGTCCAGCATGATGTCCCGCGTGGCGCGCGGCGCGCGGATGTGCGGCGAGGCGCTGACGACGGCCAGTTCTTCGTTCATGCCTTCCCCTCCTTCGCCTGCGCGTTGCGCAAGATGATTTTCCCCAGCCGGATGCGCTGCACCAGCTCCCGCCCTGCGGGGCACACATAGCTGCAGCAGCCGCACTCCATGCAGCCCGGGGCGCTCAAGTGCTCCAGGGCCTGCGCGTCGCGGTTGAAATACGCCTGCTCCAGCTTGAGCGGCTGCAAATTCATCGGGCAGGCCATCACGCAGCAGCCGCAGCGGATGCACGCGGTCTCGGGCTTCAGCCCGGCCTGCTCCGCGCTGAACAGCAGCACGGCGTTGTTGCACTTGCTGATCGCGCTGTTCAGGTCCGGGGCGGCCGCGCCCATCATGGGCCCGCCCAGGATGATCTTCGCGGGCTTGTCCACCACGCCGCAGCGCTCGCACAGCTCGCGGATGTGTATCCCGATCGGCGCGCGCAAATTCATGGGGTGGGGCACGGCGTCGCCGTCCACCGTCACCGTGCGGCTGATGAGCGGCATGCCGGACTGCATATAGCGCCCGAGGAAGGCCACGCTGCCGATGTTCATGGTGAGCACGCCCACGTCGGGCGGCAGCTTGCCCAGGGGCACCACCCGCCCGGTGAGGCTGTGGATGAACACCTTTTCCGCCCCCTGCGGGTAGCGGCTGGGCAGCACCCCCACGCGCAGCTTCAGCTCCGGCGCGGTTTCAGCCGCGCAGATGCCCTGCAGCAGCGCGATGGCGTCGCCCTTGTTGTTCTCGATGCCGATGACGGCCTCTTTGAGGCCCATCCATTTGCAGATGTGCCGGATGCCCGCCATGAGGTCGGCGGCGGCGTCCAGGGCCTCGCGGTGGTCGGCGGTGATGTAGGGCTCGCACTCCGCGGCGTTCACCAGCAGGATGTCGACGCCCGCCTTCGCCGCGCTGCGCAGCTTCGCGTGCGCCGGGAAGCCTGCGCCGCCCAGCCCCACCAGGCCGGACGTCCGGACGGCCTGGATAAACTCCTCCAGGGAGCTTACCTGCGGCGGCGAGGCCTGGATGCGCTCCATGCCGCCGTCGCTCTCGATCACCACGGCCTGCACGTCCTCGCCGCCCGGCATGCGCGCGACCTCGATCTTCTTCACCGTCCCGGAGATGCTCGCGTGCACCGGCGCGCACAGGGGGGCGCCCGCCCGGCCGACCAGCTGCCCGGCCAGCACGTGCTCGCCCGGGGCCACGCAGGGCACGCAGGGCGCGCCGATGTGCTGCTTCATCGGCAGGGTGACGCGTTCGCAGTGGTCGATGCGCACGGGCTTCAGGCCGCTGGTGCGCTTGCTGTGGCCCACCCTCACGCCGCGCTGGGAAAAAATACGCATAGGCTGATACCTCAATTCAAAGATCCAAGCATAACTTTATCTATTATAACAGGAAACGGGAGAATGTCAAGCGAAAGTGCGCGCCATCCATGGAAATCCTCACCACCCGTACATCTCCGGCCCCCACGCCTTCTTCACGTGCGTCTGTTCGGCGTAGATGAGGGTGTTGTCCGCCAGGTCCTCGCGCAGCACCACCCCGGCCCCCACGATGCTGTATACCCCGGTCTTCACCCCGGGCATGAGGATCGCGTTGACCCCCGTGCGGCAGTAGTCGCCAATGAAGCAGGCGTCCTGCCCCTCGTGCCCGGCCTCCAGGCGGCCCTTGATACGGTGCCGGGTCACGCCGTCGTCAAAGCGCAGGGAGCCGCACACCGTCGCCGCGCCGAAATCCACGTTGTCGCCCACCACGCCGCTGATCTCCATGTAGTGATAGAGGTAGACCTTGTCCCAGATGACGCCGCCGAGCTCCGCCCCGTGGCCGATGTAGCAGCGGCTGCCCACCGAGGCGTCGTCCAGGTAGCAGCCGTTCTCGATGGTCGTGTCGTCGCCGACGACGCAATCGCCGCGGATGGTCGCGCCGTTGCGGATTTTGCTGTTTTTACCCACGATCACCCGGCCCTCGATGAGCACGTTGCGCCCGATGACGCTGCCCTCGCCGAGCTGCACAAAGCCGTCGATCACCGCGCTCGGGTGGATGGAGGCCCCCTCGGCCAGCATGTTTTGCGTCAGCGCGCCGCACAGGCGCTTTTTGCAGGCATACTCAGCCTCGAGGATATGCCAGGGCTTGTCGATATCGACTGTGTGGTCTTTCGCTACAACTGCGGCAACCTGCCCGCCGTCTGTGATATAATCGTTCAGGCTCATCTCGATGAAGCCCTCCAGTGGCGGCATCATCCCCACCTGCGTGACGGTGAAGCGCCCCGCGTTGGCCTCCAGCAGGGCGAAGTGCTCTGGCTTAAATGCGAACCCCGCGCAAAAGTGCCCGTCGTCCCCGCCCCTGGGGTGCCCGACGAAGCCGGTGGCCCTGTCGCCGTGCACGTTGCAGGTGATGCAGTCGTTGCTGCGCCCGTGCAGCGGCGAGGCCAGCACGGCGGGCAGGCTTTGCGTTTCGGCCAGCGCCCGCAAATCTTGTTCAGTCACAAGCGTATCCCCGAACAGCGCGAGAAAATCCCCGGTAATATACTCTTTTGCAAGGCACAACGAGAACACCGGCCCCTTGGGATTCTTATCTTCGATGACGCGCACATTTTCATCGTTGCGGAAGTGATTCCTCACCCCGGCAACATGCGCCCCGCCAACGATAATAATATCGCTCACGCCGATATTTTTCAGCGCCTCGACAAGATGCCGCAGCACCGGCTTGTTGCAAATGGGAACCATGCCCTTGCTGCGCACCTGCGCGTAGGGCCACAGCTTGGTGCCCTTGCCGGCGTCGAGGAGGATGGCTGTTGTAATCATCAAAGTACCTCCAATATTTTTTCAATGAACGCCCGGAACCCGAACTCCGTGAGCACCGTGCCGCTCTCGTTGTAAATCTCCATCTTGCGCTCCAGCGCCTCCCGCACGTCCTGGCCCTCCAGCAAAGCAATCGCCAGGCCGAAGATTTCGCAGCATAGGTTGTATTTCTTGATCCACTTTTGCAGCTCGGCGATCATCGGGTGGGCGCTTTCGGCCAGGAAGGCGCGGCAGTCCTCCATGCGGGCATAGAAGGCCTTCAGCGTGCCCAGCGCCCCGGGCAGGTCGCCCGCGCGCTGCGACACAGCCGCCTCCTCAATGGCCGCCATCATTTGCGGGCCGTTCTGCACTTTGAGGCAGGAGGTCATGCACTGCTCGGCGAAGGGCACCATGCGCAGGGCGTCCGCGCCGAACAGGGTGTGCAGGGCCTCCAGCCAGGCCCACGCGGGGTCGTAATGCTCCGGGCCGCGCAGGTAGTCCGCGCAGGTGAGCAGCGGCAGCTTGGTGCACTCGAAATACTCCATCGTGTTGAACAAAATCCCCCGGCAGTGCCTGTGCAGCCCCGCCGCGCGGCCCTCAATGGGCCCCAGGTGCATCTCGTGGTACATCTCGGCGTCGTTCACCGGGTAGTTGTCCCAATACAGCGGCCGGTGCCCCGTGTATCTTTTGAAGCGCCTAACCTCTTCGACGGTCAGCTCCTGTGAGCAGATATTCCGCCCCGTCCAGAAAATGTCGACTTTTTTGGGCAGCGCGCGCCCCAGACGCCGGATATATTCTTCCTTCCCCGTGCCGTGGTAGACCATGGGGCACACTGTGAGGGAGATATTTGGATAGGCCTTGCACAGCACCTTTGCCACCATGGCGTGGTCCTCCGGGCTTTGCCTGTCCCGTGGGATGTCGTCGAAGAACAGGCCGAAGCTCGTGACACCCAGGGCCATCACCTGCTCGAGCTTGGCGCGCAGGGCGGCGTAGTGATCTTTGTTGCCGTACTCGAATGTCAGCCCCGGCGCGGTGCAGTACATGAAATCCACGCCCCGCTCCCGGCAGAACGCCGCCAAGCTGCCCAGCTGCGCCAGCGCCCCGGGCGGGTAGAGCTTCTCCCATTCGTCCCGGTGATACGGGTCGTCCTTGGCGGCGTAGGCGTAGGCGTTCATGCCCCTGCCAGCCATCAGCGCGATCATGTCCCGCCGCTGGGCGTCCGTCCACGGCCTGCCGTAGAAGCCCTCGAGAAACCCTCTGCGCTCGAAGGCTTTCTCTTTCATAAAAATTTGATTTTCCCCCTATACTTCTCCAGGTACGCCTCGTTGATCTCGTCGCCGCCGTCGATGTTGCTGCTCGCGTAGACCTCGGGGCTCCCGCCATCCTCCAATATATATTCGACTGTCTGGGCCGCCGCGGCCTGCAGCAACGCCGCACCAACGACGGTCGAGGTCGGCGCGGCCTTGCCCGGGAAATTCTCGTAAGAGACGCACGCGTCGCCCAGCTCGCCCAGGTTGTCCAGCACCAGGTCGGCGGCCTCATAGAGCCGCAGCCCGCTCGCGTGGCGCGACGCCCCGGCGCTGCTGTGCCTGATGCTCGTCAGCGCGGCGACGAAGCAGCCGGCCGCCTTCGCCCGCAGGGCCATCTCCACGCACAGGGGGTTGCGCCCCGAGTTCGAGATGATCAGCAGCAAGTCCCCCGCGCCCACGCCGTACTTCGCCATCAGCGCCCCGGCGCGCTCCGGTTCGCGCTCGTACAGCGTGCTTTGCGAGGCCGATTCGTGCAGCATGAGCGGGCCCTCCAGCATGGGCTGCACGCGCACGAGCCCCCCCGCGCGGTAGAACAGCTCCTGCGCCAGCAGGCATGAATGCCCCGTGCCCAGCAGGAACACCGTTTTCCCGGCCCGCAGGGTGTCGGCGACGGCCCGCGCCAGGGCGTTCACGGCCTCCAGCTGCGTTTCCGCCGCCCGCGAAAGCAAATCGCGCGCATGTGTTAAGTATTCGAGAGATTTCATGGCTTCACCCCGCATAATTTCATCGCCGCCCGGACGGCCCCCCATTCGGGAGCCATGGGCAGTAAATTCGCATCTCTTCCCAATGCCGCGCAAAACGCCGCCCTGTACGCCCCGCTCAGCTGAAACATCCCGCCCCACAGGCCCAGTTGGGTGTTTTTCGGCAGATTCCGCAGCAGCGCCTCTACCGTGCGGGCGAAATCCGCGGCGCAGCGCCCGACAATCCCCCGGGCCACGGGGTCCTCGCTGGCCAGCACCTCCCGCGCAAACGCCGCAACCTCGCGCGGCCCCTTCGGCGGGTGATAGAAGATATCCAGCAGCTCCTCCGGCTTGCTTGCGCCAAAATGCCCGCACATCTCCCCGGTGAGGCTTGTCGCCGGGCCGCTGCCCTCGTGGCCCCGCAGCCCCGCGCGCAACCCCTCCCGGGCGATGTAAAACCCGCTGCCCTCGTCGCCCAGCAGCCAGCCCCAGCCGCCTGTATGCACGATAGGCATATCTGCCCCCGCCCTGCCCGCCGCCATGGAGCCCGTGCCCGCGATGGCCACGGCGCACGGCCCTTGCGTACCCATGGCCTCCAGCGCGATGAACAAATCGCTGTCCATGGCGAGAAATTCCGGCTCGAGAATCCCCTCGCACAGGGCGCGCAGCTCATTTTCGGGCGCAGGGCCAGCCAGCGCCGCGTTGCCGATGAACGCCGCGCGCACCGGCTGAGCAATCTGTTGTACAATGCTTTGCAAGCTCTCCCGCGCCGTTTCTATCCCCGCGGCGCGGTAGTTCAGGCTCCCCGCCCGTGCCGTCGCCACGGCCTCGCCCCGCGCGTCAGCTAGCACCGCGCGCGTAGTTGACCCGCCGCCGTCTATGCCGAGATAATATTCCATACCTAACTCCTTAAAATCCAGCCCCGGAGCCCGCAGGCCCCGAGGCTCATTTTATCATTCCGCAGGAAAAAAGTCAATGCATTTAGCACATTTCTACATAAGACGGCTTATAATCCGTCAGCGGGCAGTCCTCCCGGGCGAGATAGGCCTTCAGGGCCTGCGCGGCCTGGCGTATGGTATAGTTATATCTGGTAACGCCCCACGTAGAGGCATGATAAGTCTGCCAGTTCCAGAGCTGATCCAACGCGTCCGTCCGGATTTTTTTGTCCTCGGAGTAGCTCAGCTCAATCAAATAGGGCACTTTCGCGGCGCCCAGCTCATAGAAAGCCTGCACGTCCAGGGTCTCGAGATGCCCGGTGCGGTACGCCCACATGTTGTAGCGCAGCACCACGCGGTCGATGTCCGCGAAGGACATGGCAAGGACCAGCACGCAGCCCGCGGCCAGCAGGGCCTTCATGCAGGCGAAGCGTCTGATAAACATGCGCGCCAGCAGCAGCACGAAGCACAGCGCCAGCAGGAGGATGAACAGCGACACCATCAGGCGCATGCGCGTCATGCCGAAGAGCTTGACGTAGAGCGCCATTTTGCTCTCGGCCGCGGCGATGAGCACCAAGGTGAACGCGCAGACGAACGCGCTGAGGGCCTTCACCGGCGCGGGCAGGTGCTTGGCCTCGTTTTTGCGCGTGACGCCGGAGACCAGCAGCAGCAGCCCCAGGTTGATGGCCGCCACGGCGCACAGCTCGAAGAAGCCGCGGCGGGCGTACTGCGCTGGGGTGTAGCCCTGCGGCAGCAGCCCCGTGAAGCCGCTGAAGAAATACGCCAGCTGGGTGAGCAGGTAGCACAGGTACAGCAGCGCGATGGCCCCGAGGAACGACGCGGCGATCAGGGGCTCCAGCTTGCCGCCCTTGGGCTCGGCGGCGGGCCGGTGACCGTGCAGCTCCTCGCCGCGCGCCAAACCGAACAGCAGCGAGAACAGCGGGAAGAACAGCGCCGCGGCCAGGAAGGCCTGGAGGAGCGTGGTCCCGAGCGTGCCCAAAAAGCGCTTCATCGCGGCCTCGAAGGCGGCGTCGGCGCTGGCCAGCAGCAGCCCGGCCACGAGCAGCACCGGCACGGCGGCCGCCAGGCCGATAAGCACGGGCCGCAGCCGCGAGCGCCCGCCGTCCCTGCCCTTGAAGAGCGTGCGCGTGCCCGGCGCGACGTACTTGAACGGCCACGCGGCCAGCAGCGCGGCGATGTCCAGCAGGGCCGCAAGCCCGCCGGTATCGCGCCGCCCGCACTGGTAGAGCCCGAGGAGGTACCACGCCGTGAGGAAGACGATCACGCAGACTTTGAGCGCGTGGAACATCGGGTCGTCGTAGATGGCGAAGCTGCACGCGAGGGCCAGGGCCGTGCCCCCGCTGAGCAGCAAATCCCAGCGCAGGGCGCGCGTGGCCCGCCGCCCGGCGAAGGCCGTCACCGAGGCGAAGAACAGCCCGTAGGTCAGGGCGAGGCCCGTCATGCCGCCCCACGCGCCCCAGCGCCAGAACAGGAACGCCGTGACCAGCGCGATCCCCGCGAGGACGGTGTCGGCGGCGGTGTGGGGCAGGGCAGGCTTGATTGGCTTCGGCGGGGCGGGCGGCGGCGGGGGCGGGGTCAGCAAATGGGCGACAGCCTCCGGGGGCTGGGCCGGCGGGGTTGGAGTGACGTTGGGTTCGTCCATGGTGGGCCTCCTTGAACTATAATGTTATATTTGTTTTGTTTCGGCGTGGCATTGCTACGCCGTAAATAGAATCAGTGCATGCCAAACAGAACCAGGGCGCCTATCGGCCAAAGAAAGGAGGCCGCGCCGATGAGCAGGGCCGCCGCGGCGCCCCGCGCGATTTTCAAGGCCATATGGTTGCGCGGTTTATGCCCCAGCAACACGCCCAGGGCCGCAAGGAGGGGCGCAGCCGTTACATCGGCCAGCAGCAATATCCGGGAATCGAAAGGAAGCGGCGGCAAAATGTCAGTGTAACAGGCGGCGACCCAACAGGCCAACAGGACGCCCGCCGCCACCCATACGCCCGCGCGCAGCTTGCCGTTGCGCGGGCTCGGCGCGAAGCCCAACAGGAAACACAACGCTGCGGCAATTGAGAAGAACACCACAGGGGCCCACAGCCAAAAAAGGTTGTCGTATTGCTTTGGCATATGCCGCTCGATCCAAAGCAATGTATAGAAGTATATCCACAATATCCACGCCACGCTCAGCGCCGCGCACAGGCCGCTGAGCGCCAAAAACACCGCGCGTTTGCGTTTTTTCTTCACGCCTCGTCGGCCTCCCCTTCCCGGAACTCCAGGATATCCCCCGGCTGGCAGTGGAGCTCGCGGCAGAGGGCCTCGAGGGTGGAAAAGCGCATGGCGCGGGCCTTGCCGGTCTTGAGGATGGAGAGGTTCGCGGGGGTGATGCCGATGCGCTGCGCCAGCTCCAGCGAGGAGAGCCCGCGCTGGGCCAGCATGGCGTCCAGATTGATCACGATCATATCGTCAGCTCCTGTTCTTCGCGCATGATGGTGGCCTGCTCCATGACGTTCTTCACCACGCGCAGGAGGATGGCCAGGAAGCCCGCCGCGAGAGAAATATAGAGCATGGGCAAATAGGTGGTGAACAGCGTGCCCAGCGAAACCAGCGTGACGAAGATGAAGCACCACGAGAGGATGCGCAGCAACCGCACGTTCTGCCGGGTGAAAACCTGCTCTTTACGGATGTTGTGCAGCAGTTTGAGCAGCGAGACGATCGCCAGCCAGCCCGCCGGGCAGCAGCCGTAGAAGATGGCGGCCATCACCCGCAGGAAGCGCGGGTCGCTGTCGATGGCCTTCAGGACGGCCGGCGCAGCGAACATCAGCGCCAGCAGCGCCGCCCCGGCGAGGTATGTCACGGCAAGCGAGAGCGTGACGGAGTGCTTGGGCTTCCAGAGACGTTTCATAGAGGACCTCCTTGAATTATCGTTTATCGATAATTAATGATAGCACGAAAATTATCGTTTGTCAATAATAATTCCAAAAAAATAAAAAGCCCGCGGCAGTGCTGTTCACCGCCGCGGGCCCTTTGTTTTGTTCGGTTTAGTACCACGTCAATCTGCCGAGCGAGTAGGCAAAGCTATTGATCAAATTGATCACGCCATAGAGGATGGGGTTAAACCAGGAATGGAACCAGACGTTCAGGCCGTTGAAGAGGCCGTAGTCCATCAGGAGCTTGATGTCCCTGAGCAGGTCGAACGGGCCGACGCTGGTGAATTGCAGCCAGGACCAGCCGCCCAGGAGGATCACGCACAGCCACTGCGCGAGGGAGTACTTGATGGTGACCTCCACCTGCGCGAGGCCGCCGTTGGGCGCCTCGACGGTGAGGGTGGTCACGCCGCGCTTGACGCCGTGCGGCCCGTTGCCATACCACCAGTCGAGGTATTGATAGTCGTAGTCGAACCGCACATCCTCAATCGTGAGGCCCGTGCCCTCCAGCAGGGCGTCGAGGTCGATGCACTCGTGGTAATTGATCGTGACCTTGTCGCTCGCCAGCGCCAGGGGCGGACGGCCGACGCTCTCATAGTGGGCGGTGACGGTGATGTCGGTGTCCTCAAAGGCCCAGCCGTTCACGTACAGGTAGACCACCTCGCCCGCCGCCATCTGGCGGAAGATCGCGAAGTCCTTGCCGTAGCCGCGGTAGCCGTCGCCCAGATAGTTGTCGTTCGCGTCGAACAGCTCGGCGTAGGGGTAAACGCCGTTGATCGTGAGTTCGGCGCCGTCCTCGCTGTACCAGGTGCCGCCCTGCTGCGCGCCGGTGGATTTGAAGCTGTAGAAGCCGGCCGTTTCCGCGGTGAACTGGAACACTACGGTTTCGTCGCGGTCGTAATAAAGCGTCACGGTTTCCGCGTTAGCGTCGCCCTCTCTCAATACCGTGAAGGTGGTGGGGGTGTAGGGCCTGACAGTGAACTTGATGGGCGTGCTCCCCTCAAACACGCGCTCCTCGTCAAACCAGCCGTATTCCACGCCGCCGTCCGTGATTTCCGGATGGAATGTCACGCATTTGTATCCGGAGACATGCAGGACCGTCGTGTTTTCGCCGAGCTTCCACCAGCCGTCGGGGGTCTCCACCCAGAAATACCAGAGGGTCTTGCCCAATGCCGGGGTATCGTCCTCGACGTAAGTGACGATTTCCGGCGTGGTGAAGGTGCCGCCGCTGACGGAGACCTTCAGGCCGGCGAGCTTGGGGCCGTCGTCGTACCACCGCGGCATGGTGAAGGTGTTGTCCGTGGGCTGCTGGGTGATGCTGACGGTCCAGTTGGGCTGCTGCGCCTGGGCTTGGGCGCTGTCGTGCCGGGGCTGGGAGGGAGCGGCCATGGCCGCCGTGCCGAGGGCGAGGGTCATGAGGGCTGCCAGGAGGATTGCCAGGGTGCGCTTTGCTGTTTTTTTCATGGGGGGTTGCTCCTTTCAAAACTTTTTTTGTTTGCATTGACATGTTAGCACGCGGATATATTCATTTTGTGTCCATATTTTGTTTTTTAATTTTCCACAAGGTGTTTTTTATTTTTCCATTGTAAAGCGCCGCGCGCTTCAGCGCTTTCCCTTGACAGCCCGGCGCTTTCCTGCTATAATTTCCCCATCAAAAGCAGGGAGCGTGGTAGCAATGCAGGATTTCAGGCAGTCCCCGTTTATGTACGCCCTGGGCGGGGCGGTGGTGGTGTTCGTGATCGCGCAGTCGCTGTTCTTCCTCGTCAAAGCGTGGAAGCGCGGGCGGGAGATCGGCGTGCCGGCCGCCACGCTGCGCGGCACCGTGACCTCCAGCGTGCTGTTCACCATCGCGCCGTCCACGGCCATCGCGGCCACGGTGCTGGCGCTGTCGAACTCGCTGGGGCTGGTGCTGCCATGGATCCGCCTGAGCGTGATCGGCAACCTTTCCTACGAGGCAACGGCGGCGGCTGCGGCGGCGGACGGGCTGGGGATCGCGGGGGGCTTAAGCGCCCCGGTGACCGAGCCCGCGGCCTTTTCGGCCATCGCCTGGGTGATGACCGTCGGCAGCGTGTTCCCGCTGATCCTGCTGCCGCTGTTCCTGAAGAAAATCCAGGCGAAGATCGGCAAGGCGGCCAAGGGCAACCCCCAATGGATCGACCTGATGAGCGCGGCGGCGTTCATCGGGCTGATCGGGGCCTTCGTGGCGCGGGCCCTGGCCGCGAAGGGCGAGGCCGACCGCGCGGGCGACGGCGCGGGCGTGCTCTCCGTGCTGACGCTTGTCACGGCCATTGCGGTGATGCTGCTGCTGGAGCTGCTCGTTGAAAAGAAAGGGTGGAAGTGGGCGCAGCCCTTCACCATGCCGGTGAGCATGTTCGCCGCCATGGGGGCAGCAGTGCTGTTCGCGCACATATTGCCGGAACAGATCGCGTTCTTAGTTTGGAGGAGATAAGAATATGAATAAATCTTATTTCGACAAGGTGCATACCTGGGGGCGGGTTTCGTGCGTGGTATCGCTGGTGTTCATGCTGGGGATCCCCCTGGCCATCACGCTGCGGCTGGACGCGTGGCCGCCGCTGGCCGGGCTGCTGAAGGGGCTGGCGGGCGTGCTGCCGAGCTTCTGGACGGTGGCGGTGATCGAGACGCTCAGCTACGGGCCCATCATCGGCAGCGGCGGGGCGTACCTGTCGTTCGTGACGGGGAACATCACGAACCTGAAGCTGCCCTGCGCCATCGCCGCGCTGAAAAGCGCCGACGTGCGCGGCACCAGCGAGGAGGGCGAGGTGATCTCCACCATCGCGGTGGCGAGCTCGGCCATCACCACCACGGTGCTCATCGCCGCCGGGGTGCTGCTGTTCACGCCCCTCCTGCCGTTGATCGCGGCGGAAAACAGCCCCGCGGCCCCGGCGTTCCGGCAGGTGCTGCCCGCGCTGTTCGGCGCGCTGCTGGCGGGATATTTGCGCCAGCACTGGCGCGTGGCGTTCGCACCAGTGCTGGCGGGCGTGATTGTGCTGATTTTCGCCCCGGGGCTCCAGGTGGGGATGCTGATACCGGTTACGGTGCTTGTATCGCTGGCGGGGGCGCAGGTGATGTGGAAGCTTAAGAAGGGTTGAGCTCCTCGCGGCGGCGGAGGAGGAACGGGACCAGCCCCAGCCCCGCAAAGCACATCAGGGCCAGGGGCAGCAGGAGGAGGGCATCGCCCTCGCCGGTTTTCGGCGGGGGGACGATTTTCGTGCCCGTCGTCGTGCGTATCGCGGGGATCACCTTGTTGAGGAGCGCGCCGCCGCCAAACAGCACCAGGGGCAGCAGGGGCAGCGCCAGCAGCCACGGCAGCGTGAGCCCGCCGATGGTCAGGCCGCCCGCGCCGAAGAGGACCACGCCGCCCACGGGGAGCAGCCAGCTGGGCAGCTCCGGGCCGGGCGTGACGACCGGCGTGTATTCCGGGGTCAACAGGAAGGTGTAGATGCCGTTCGCGTTGGCGGCGAGGCCGTAGGACTCCGGGTCGGTGAAATCGACGCCTGTGCCGTCCGGCTGGACACGCACCTTCTTCTTTCTGCCGTCATTCGGGTCGGTGTACTCGAAGAACCAGCCCACGGGGGTGGAGCCCGCCTTGGGCGGCACGTCGGGCAGGTGCAGCGGGACGCCGGAGGACGACAGCCAGGTGTAGATCGTGTCCTCGTCCGGCGTGCCGACGTTGACCATCACCACCACGTTGACGGGCGGGCCTACGGATTTGGGCCTATACGCCGCAACCAATTCGTACACGTACTCGCCGTCGGCGTTGAGCGCAATGCCATAGAGCGCCGGGTTGGTAAAATCGACGTCGTTGGCGTTCAAAGGAGGGGCTCCAGGGGCGGCGTTCGGCGGCGTAAACCGCCAGCCGTCGGGGTCAAAATCCGTCTTCGGCGGCACGGCGGCCAGGACCAGGGGCACGCCGTCCTTCAAGTTCCACGGGGTGCCGTAGGGGGCGCCGTCGACCACGTACTTCACGACGATGGCCGGCTCTTCGGGCGTGTCGTAAATCGCGCGGAGCTTGATCTCCTCATAGAGGGTCCCCGCCCCATTCAAGGTTGTGCCCGCCGTGCTGAACGGGAATGTATCGGGCACCTGCACCCATGCCGCGCCGTTGTAGTACGCCCAATGGAGGAAGGCGTTCCCGTCGGCGTCCTTCGCCGGGGCCGTGGGCAGGACGGTGTAAGCCGGGAAGCCCGTCATATCGGCCAGCACTTCCGCAAGGGTCATGCCGGGGGTGACAACCCAATTCGCGATGTTGGCGCTCAAGGCCGCGTCCGTGTAGAAGCCGACTTTCACCTGCGGGATGGAGGCTTCGATCTTGTACTTCACCCAGTAGTAAAAGCCAAGGCCGCCGATTGGGTCGGTGGGGGAAGACTTGACATTGCCTTTGTTGTTTTTGCAATGATAAGCCAAAAAAGTGCCGAGCACACCTATGTTCGTGTCGATCTGATCCCAATAGGTTGTGTTCCCGGAACCGGAAGGCTCGAACCGCTCATAGGGCCATAACCAGTAAAAATCAAGCGTATCCCTGCCTGCGGGCGCCACGGTCCTTATCGTGGTGCTGTGCGCTACCCCTTGGGCCCCGCCAACCCAAGGGCTGGCGGTCAGGGGAACCACGTGATTGCTTCCCACCCACCCGGTTATCGTCGTTTTGTCTCCGACAATCACATCGTTGCCGCCGCCGTCAAGCAGGTAAAACAATTGTGGGAGCGGCGTTACCCCTGTGGCGAAATTATCGTAACGTGTCCGGTTCGCATTCAAAATAGCCGTGGTCGTCGCGCCGTCCCAGCGACCACCATCCGCCCATGCTTTAAACACATCGTCCGCATCCAATATTTCGTCGTTTTCGTTGTCCCAAATAAGCATTTCATGCCAGAATGTGATGGTGTACTTCATCGGCACAATCGCGTCGTTCCCAATGTCGAACGTGAGCCGGAAAGCATCATAGGAGCCGCTTTTTTCGCCCGGATAAATTATTTGCGTACCTTCGAAAATCGGCAGTTCCCCTTCGTCCGAGCATGTGCCGCCGGGGAAATCCCCTGTTTCGAATACAACCAGCGCCGGCGCCGCCCAAACAGGCAAGATTAGGCACCCCGCGATCAGGCACACGCACAGCAGCGCCGACAGCACGGACTTGCATAGCTTCTTCATAACATTCCCTCCCCTATGTTTTTACGCGGCGTTCCCGCATACTGGAAGCGCCACGTAACTATTTTAGCACCTGTCCCACAAAAAGTCAAGCCATTTATGAAATATTTATGGACGGATTGCAGAAAAATTTTGGATTAGCCTGAGCGGCCCATCAGGCGGTGCAGCTTTTTGCGCCAGCGCCGGCGGTAAAGGCGCTCGAAGACGCTCAGGACCATGGAATCATAGATGAAGAAGGTGACGTTGCCCACGGCGAGCATCACGGCCTTGGCCCAGCGCCCGAAGGTCTCGCCGAAGTCGTCGAGGTCGATATTGAAGACCTTCGTGGCCAGCCAGTAGGCGGAAAT